>Ga0308163_10000460_pt1 | contig 73257 bp, 61 predicted proteins | sample PhyTR1_FD_201037 | JGI IMG/M metagenome (GOLD analysis project Ga0308163, IMG submission 201037) | Phyllosphere microbial communities from UC Gill Tract Community Farm, Albany, California, United States - DLSLT.R1 | ecosystem: Host-associated > Plants > Phyllosphere > Unclassified | place: USA...
CGCTCTCTCGCGAAGACACTGTGGCACAGCCCGGTGCTCCGCTTCGGCGCGATCGGCGGCCTCAACAATCTGCTGTCGTACGGCATCTTCGTGGCCCTGACCCTGGCGGGCATGCCGTCGATCGGCGCGGCCACGATCACGTATGCGACCGGCATGGTCGTCAGCTACCTGGCCAACCGCACCTTCACTTTTCGGCACTCGGGCAGCGCCAGGCGCTCGCTGCTGCGGTTCATCGTCGTGAACCTCGCCGGCTATGCCCTGAACGTCGCGATCCTCGCCCTGTTCGTGGAGCGGATCGGGTGGAACGCTCTCGTCGTGCAGTTGGGCGCCATCGTGATTGTCGCGACCGGAATCTACCTCGGGATGCGCTTCTGGGTCTTTCGAACGACGGGCGCGGCCGACGCATGATTCGGCGGCGTCGGCGGCGGCACCTACGATTGTGCAGGTGACCGACCCCCGCACCCCGATCGACTTCGACGAGACGATGGCGGCGCAGACCGAGTTGCAGGCGGCAGCGCAGCCCGAGCCCATCGGCTCGCGACTCGACGAGTGGTGGGGCCGCATGCTCTCCACGCCTGGCCGACAGCGGCTCTGGGCCTGGGGCGGACCGATCGCCGTCACCCTCCTTGCCGCCATCCTTCGCCTGGTCAATCTCGGGCACCCGCACTCGCTGGTCTTCGACGAGACGTTCTACGTCAAAGACGCGTATACGACTCTGCGCAACGGCTACGAGTCGACGTGGCCGGCCGACGCCGACGAGGCGTTCAACGCAGGCGACACAGACGGTTTTCTCCAGCAGGGCTCATTCGCCGTCCATCCGCCTCTCGGCAAATGGGTGATCGCGCTCGGCCTCGCCGTCTTCGGTGCCGATTCGAGCGTGGGCTGGCGCATCTCGGTTGCCGTGTGCGGCATCCTGCTCGTTCTGCTCACCACACTCGTGGCCAAGAAGCTCTTCCGCTCGACCTTCCTCGCGACGGTCGCCGGCTTTCTCATCGCCATCGACGGCCACGCCATCGTCATGAGCCGGGTCGCACTGCTCGACGGCATCTTCGCACTCATCGCGCTCGCCGGAGTCGGTGCGGTTCTCATGGATCGCGAATGGCACGCGAGGCGGCTCGACGAGAAACTCATGACGGCCGAGAAACACGGCCGCGTCGCGCGCTGGGGGCCCGCGCTCTGGTGGCGTCCCTGGGTGCTGGCCGCAGGCATCCTGTTCGGTCTGGCGTCGAGCGTCAAATGGTCGGGGCTGTACTTTCTCGCTGCGTTCGCCGTCTATCTCGTCGTCGTCGACGCGGTGGCGCGCCGCCGCGCGGGCCTGCCCTTATGGGCTGCCGGCGCGATCCTCAAGCAGGGCCCGGTCACCTTTCTGCTCACCGTTCCGATCGCGGTCGTCGTCTACCTCTCGACCTGGTCGGGCTGGTTCCTCACCTCGGGTGGAATGTATCGGCAGTGGGTTCAAACGTCGGGTGAGTACTGGACGGGCCCGCTGGCCTGGGTGCCCAACTGGGCGCAGAACTTCTGGCACCTCGAAGCTGCGGTCTACAACTACCACGTCAACGAACACACGCCCCACCCGTATCAGGCGAACCCGTTCTCCTGGCTGTTCCTCATCCGCCCCACGCAGATGTACATCAGAACCCTCGAGAACGGTCAGGGCGGCTGCGGCGCAGACACCTGCTACGAGAACATCACCTCGATCGCCAACCCCATCATCTGGTGGGCGGGAACGGCTGCACTGCTCTATCTCGTCTACCGTCTGATCCGCAAACGCGAGTGGGTCGTCGGGTTCATCCTCATGGGTATGGTCGCCGGCTACCTGCCGTGGCTGCTCTACGTGAACCGCACGATCTACCAGTTCTACACGATCGCCTTCGAGCCCTATCTGATTCTCGGGCTGGTCTTCGTGATCGGCCTGGCGCTGGGCAAACGCACAGACCCACGGTGGATGCGTGTGGGCGGCGTGCGCGCCGTCATCGCATTCCTCATCATCTGCTCGGCCGTCACGGCGTTCTTCTATCCCGTGTGGACAGCGCAGGAGATTCCCGGCTGGCTGCTGTCACTGCACTACTGGCTGCCGACCTGGCGATGACGAGGCAAGCGCTTCCTGCCTGGGCTCCGGGCATGCTGGTTGCGGCGGGCGCCGCGGCAGTGGCGTTCCTGCTGCACCTCGCGTTTCCCGGTCTTCCCCTGCTCACGGTCTCCGTTGCGCTCGGCATGGTCGTCGCCCAGATTCCGGCGCTGCGCCCCCTGCTCGACGGCCCGCTGAAGGCAGGACTCTCGCTCTCCGCTCGGCGACTGCTCCGCATCGGCATCGTTCTGCTCGGCCTCAAGCTGAGCCTCGTCGACATCGCCGGCCTCGGCATGGTCACCATCATCGCCATCGTTCTCGTGGTGGTCCTCACCTTCGGCGTCACCCTTCTCCTCGGCCGGATGCTCGGTCTGCCCGGCTACCAGCCGCTGCTCATCGCCGCCGGGTTCTCGATCTGCGGTGCATCCGCCGTCGGAGCCATGAGCGCGGTCACGCGCGCGAAGGATTCCGAGAGCGCCACCCCCGTCGCTCTGGTCACGCTGTGCGGAACCCTCGCGATAGTGCTGCTTCCCCTCGCCCGCATACCCCTCGGCTTCGACGCCACGGAGTTCGGAACCTGGGTCGGGCTCAGCGTGCACGACGTGGGTCAAGTCGTGGCGACTGCCCAGATCGCTGGGCCCGTCGCCCTGGCCGCTGCCGTGGTCGTGAAGCTCACTCGCGTGCTCACGCTGGCTCCGATGGTGGCCATCGTGGGCGCCGTAGAGCGTCGCCGCGCCCCGCTCTCTTCCGGCTCGGCCGTCGACGAAGGCCCTGCCAAGCGCCCGCCGGTCGTTCCCCTGTTCGTGCTCGGATTCCTGGCGGCCGTGCTCGTGCGCACGCTCGTTCCGTTGCCCGCCGGGGCACTCGAGGTGGCCGACGTTCTGCAGACGGCCCTTCTCGCTACCGCCCTGTTCGCGCTCGGCACGGGCATCCGGTTCACCGAGCTCGCCCGCACGGGCTGGAAGGCCCTCATCGTCGGCCTCGGCTCGTGGGTGTTCATCGCCGCGCTGTCGGTCGTGGCCGTGTGGGTAACGACGCGCTGACCTCAGTGCAGCACCTTGAGTCCCACGACGCAGGCCACGATGCCGAGCACGAGAAGCAGCTTCACCACAGAGACGCCCTCTCCCCCGAAGAACATCGCGTAGCCCACCGTCAGAGCGGCGCCGATGCCGACCCACACGGCATACGACGTTCCGACGGGAATCTCGCGCATCGAGTAGGCGAGGCCGGCCATGCTCAGCACGAGCGCGCCGACGAAGATGATGCTCGGCCAGAGTCGGGTGAAGCCCTCCGACTTGCCGAGGGCTGTCGCCCACACCGCCTCGAGGATTCCGGAGATGACGAGGATGATCCAAGACATGACTGTTCCACTCCTTAGTGGTGGTCAGTCTTGTCGCGTTCCGGGTACTGCGCCCTCGTCCGGTGGCATCCATCGGAAGCCATCGATTCAGCCTAGGCGAAGGTCTGATTGCCCACCACTCGCAGAAGGGCCAGCTTCTCTGACGCTTCGCTGCCCGGTGACGCCGTGAGCACGAGCAGCGTCTGCGACAGGTTCTCGGTGAACAGCGCCTGGCAGTCCACCTCGATCTCACCGATCTCCGGGTGCACGAGCGTCTTGTGATCATCGAACCTGTTGCGCACCTCGTGCAGTTCCCAGATCGTGGCGAACTCCTCGCTCGTCGAGAGCAGCTGGGAGACGATCGCGCTGCCGCGCTCGGAGTCTCCCGAGGCCGAGACGGATGCGCGCAGCGCGGCGACCTGGATGCGGCTCTGGTGATCGTGGTCGCGCTGGGGATACCGGCTGCGCGCCTCGGGGTCGGTGAACCACCGGTAGACGGCGCTCGCCGCCAGACCGGTGAACCGCGTCTCGTCTCCGAGCAGTGCGGTCGCCATGGCGTTCTGGGCCAGTGTCTCCGCGAGGTCTGAGAGAACGAGGGCCGGGGTGTCGTCGAGCCGGTCGAGAACGCGCATGAGCGCTGGCGATACGTGCTGAGCCGACAGTGCGCGCCGTGGCGCGTTGTGCCCGGTCAGGCGGAACAGGTGATCGCGCTCGTCGGGAGTCAGCCGCAGCCCTCGAGCGATCGCGGCCACCATCTGCTCCGATGGCTGCGGCCCACGCTGCTGTTCGAGCCGCGAGTAATAGTCGGTAGACATGCCCACGAGAAGAGCGACCTCCTCACGCTTCAGACCGGGCGTGCGGCGCCTCTGACCATCGAGCAGCCCGACGTCGCGCGGCTGCAACGCCTCTCGACGGCGCCGGAGAAAATCTGCGAGTGCGGGTCTGTCCATGTCACCATCGTGGCGGCGCGTGCCCGCGGCAACAAGGGACTGACAATCCATGGACAAACGATCCCTTCTGCGTCGTGCTCGATCGGTGTTGAGTCGAGTCATGAACATCACCGGAAACACCATCTTCATTCCCGGCGCCACGTCGGGACTCGGACTCGGCCTGGCCCTGCGCTTTCAGGCGGCCGGCAACCATGTGATCGTGGGAGGGCGACGCACCGAATTGCTCGACCAGATCGTCGCTGAGCATCCCGGAATCGACTCCGTGCAGATCGACACCGCAGATCCCTCCTCCATCGAACGGGCGACGGCACAGGTCGTCGCCGAGCACCCCGACCTCGACACCGTGATCCTGATGGCCGGAATCATGGAGCTCGAAGACCTGCACGCGGCCGACTTCCTCGAGACCGCCGAACGCACCATCGCCACGAACTTGCTCGGCCCGATCCGACTCATCGCTGCTCTCGTGCCGCATCTGGCAACGCGTCCGAGCGCCACGATCATGACCGTCTCCTCCGGCCTCGCCTTCGTGCCGCTGCCGGCCACGCCCACCTATAGCGCCACCAAAGCCGCCATCCATTCGTTCTCGCAGAGCCTGCGCGTGCAACTGGCCGACACGGCGATCGAAGTTCTCGAGCTCGCGCCGCCGGCGGTCGCCACGAGCCTCATGGGTCAGGAGGACGACCCGAACGCCATGCCCGTCGAGGAATTCCTCGACGAGACCATGTCGATCCTCGAAGCGAATCCGGATGCGTCGGAGATTCTCGTAGACCGCGTGCGGTTCCTGAGGTTCGCCGAAGCGGAGGGACGCACCGACGACGTGCTCGCCCTGCTCAGCTCTCGCCACTGATCGACGGCGGCGTTACGCTTGTCTCAGTGAAACTCTCTTTCTCTCTGTGACCCGGAGTCAATTCGTCGACATCCGTTCGCTCCTCTCGCGAGGGGCGGTGATTTCGTGGGCCCCGATGGGGAGCTCCGTGTGGAGCTCCCCATCCCCCCGGCCTTCTTCCGAAATCACCTCAGAAAGACCTCTCACTGATGACATCCATCGACTCCTCCGACGCGCGCACAGACACTCGGTCGGCCCTTCGCGCTGACTGCGAGAGCTGCTTCGCCCTCTGCTGCACCGCCTTCGGGTTCCAGAGATCCGCGGACTTTCCGCTCGACAAGCCCGCGGGAACCCCGTGCTCGAATCTCACCGAGGCATTCTCCTGCTCCATCCACGATGCCTTGCGACCGCGAGGATTTCGCGGTTGCACTGTGTTCGACTGCTTCGGTGCCGGCCAATACGTGTCCCGCACCCTGTTCCGCGGCACGAGCTGGAGAGAACGCCCCGATACGAGCGCAGCCATGTTCGACACCTTCGCCGTCGCGCGGCAACTGCACGAGATGCTCTGGTATCTCGTCGAAGCGGCCGAGCGCACGACCGCATCAGAGCGCGACGAGCAGGTGAAGCAGCTCCGAAGCGACATTCGGCAGACGCTCGACGGCGATGCGTCGAGTGTCCTCGCGCTTGACGTCGAGCGTCTTCGCGCCGATGTTCGGCATCTGTTGATCGAGGTGAGCGAAGAAGTGCGCGGCGGATATGCCACCCAAGACGTCCCCCGCGATGTGCACGCGTCGGCGGACCTGGTCGGTCGCGACCTGCGATCACGTCGGCTGTGCGGTGCCGACCTCCGCGGCGCTTACCTCATCTCCGCCGATCTCCGGTACGCCGATCTGACGAGCGTCGACCTGCTCGGTGCGGATTTGCGCGACGCGCGCCTCGACGGCGCAGACCTCTCTAGGGCTCTCTTTCTCACGCAGATGCAGGTCGATGCCGCTCAGGGCGACCGGTCTACCGTCTTGCCGAACTTTCTCCGGCGCCCGCAGCACTGGCCGGGCTAGACATGAACGCGCTCAGCGGTCGTTCTTGATGACCGACAGCGGATTCGTGATGGTCTCGAGTGACTTGCGTTCGGCATCCACCCCGAAGATCAACGCGATGAGACCGCCCACGAGCATGATCGCGGCCCCCAGGAAGTAACCGAAGGTGAGGGGGCCGCGGTCGGTGCCGTCGCCGATGAGAATTCCGTAGAGCAGCGGGGCGACGGAGCCGGCGATCTGGCCGAGAGCGAAGAAGTACGAGATCGCCTGGCTGCGGATCTCGAGCGGGAACGTCTCGCTGACGGTGAGATAGGCGCTGGATGCTCCGGCTGATGCGAAGAAGAACGACACGCACCAGAAGATGGTCTGGGTCGTGGCGTTCAGCACGTCCATGCTGAAAAGCACAGCGGATGCCGCAAGCACGGCCGCCGAGACGCCGTACGTGAGGAAGATCATCTTGCGCCGACCCCACACGTCGAAGAGGTGGCCGAGCAGCAACGGGCCGAGCAGATTGCCGATCGCGAACGGGAAGAAGAAGTACTGCGTCGACGACGGAGAGGTTCCGTAGAAGTTCTGCAGCACCAGCGCATACGTAAAGAAGATGGCGTTGTAGAGGAACGACTGTGTGACCATCATCGTGGCACCGACGAGGGTGCGCTTCGGATAGAGCTTGAAGAGCACGTGCAGGATCGTTCTGAAGGGAACTCGCTCGGTCTTCGTGACCGTGATCGCCTTGCTCTCGTCGACGGGCTCGATGTCGCCGCCCTGGTCGCGCACCGTCTTCTCGATGTCGTCGACGGTCGACTCGGCCTCCTGCTCGCGCCCGTGGGTCATCAGCCAGCGGGGGCTCTCGGGGATGTGCCGGCGCAGGTAGATGATCGCGAGTCCGAGCACAGGGCCGATGAAGAAACCGATGCGCCAGCCGATGTTCTCGGTGAAGATGTCGGGGTTCAGCAGGAACAGGTTCGCGGCCGAGCCGAGCGCCGCGCCACCCCAGTAGGTTCCGTTGATCGCGATGTCGACACGACCCCGGTACTTCGACGGGATGAGTTCGTCGATCGCGGAGTTGATGGCCGCGTACTCGCCGCCGATGCCCATGCCGGCGAAGAAGCGGAACACGAGCAGGAACCACATGTTCGGCGAGAGGCCGGCGATGCCGCTGGCGATCAGATAGATCGCCAGAGTCAGGATGAAGAGCTTCTTGCGCCCGAGCTTGTCGGAGAGTCGGCCGAAGATGAGCGCACCGGCGATCTGCCCGAAGAGATAGACGGTGCCGAGAAGGCCGACCTCGGCGGCGGACATCCCCAGGTCTTTCTGGAATCCCGCCGAGGCGACGATCTGGATCTCGAGCCCGTCGAGCACCCAAGAGAAACCCAAGCCGACCACGATCGACCAATGGAATCTCGTCCACGGAAGTCTGTCCATGCGAGCCGGAACGAGGCTGCGGACGCCGCCGTCTTTGTCGCGGGCCGGGGCAGAAGACGACATCGTGAACTCCTTCGAACATCGAATCAGATGACAAACGTCAACAGATTAGTACTCCGAGAATTCACCGCCGAGGCGATGCGTTCGCACCGTCTCGAGGTCTAGAATCCGCACGCAGATTCATGCCATTCAGGGCGTTGAGGGCTCGATTTTTCGGCGGGCAGAGCCAGGATGTTGCGCCACGGGTGTGCACGCGCCGTGGGGCGAATAGGGTCTGGGTGTGACCGCATACGTCTCTCTCTTCGACCTGTTCTCGGTGGGGATCGGTCCGTCGAGTTCGCACACCGTCGGCCCGATGCGCGCCGCGCTCGATTTCGTCGACCGCCTCCGCGCATCCGGAGTTCTCGACGACGTTCGCAGCGTCACCTGCTCGCTCTACGGCTCCCTCGGCGCAACCGGCCTCGGCCACGGCACTCCCGACGCCGTCGTCGCTGGGCTCCAAGGCCTCGACCCCGAGACGTGCGATCCGGCACTCGTGCACGGCGCCTGGTCCGGACTCGTTCGCGGTAGCTCCACGGCCCTGCGCGATGCCGGATTCCTCGAACTCGCCTCCGGGGGTGACCGCGACTCCATCGACCTCGGCGGCACCCATCCGATCGACATGGAGCAGTCAGACATCTCCTTCGAGGCGCACACGAGACTGCCCGCCCATCCGAACGCCCTGAGCCTCGTCGCCTGGGGCGATTCCGATGCTCTTCCGATTCTCAGCGAGACGTACTACTCGGTGGGTGGCGGGTTCATCCAGCGCGACGGAGAGGATTCGTCGAGCATTCCGCTGGTCGAGCATCCGCTGTCGTTCACGAGCGCGGATGCGTTGCTCGAGATCTGCGAGTCGACAGGCCTCAGCATTGCCGAGGTCGCCTGGCGCATCGAAACCGAACTGCACGGCGAGGACGCCGTGCGCGCGCAGCTCGATCGCATCTGGGATGCGATGGAGGCGTGTATCGACGCGGGCCTCACCGCAACGGGCACGCTACCCGGCGGACTCAACGTGCCCAGACGGGCGACCCGGCTCCGCGAGCGCCTGGAGCTCGAGCGCCAGACCGCGACCGGCGACCACGACACCTCCACCGAGTGGCTGCACGCCTACGCCCTCGCGGTCAATGAGGAGAACGCGGCGGGCGGGCGCGTCGTCACGGCACCGACCAATGGCGCGGCGGGCATCGTTCCCGCGGTCGGCCGCTACTACCTCGACTTCGTGCGCGGGGCGGATCGCGAGGGAATCCACCGCTACCTGCTGACGGCCACCGCTATCGGCTCGCTCTTCAAGTCGAACGCGTCGATCTCGGGCGCCGAGGCCGGATGCCAGGGTGAGGTCGGGTCGGCATGCGCCATGGCATGCGGCGCGCTCTGCGCCGTGCTGGGCGGCACCCCTCGCCAGGTCGAGAATGCTGCAGAGATCGCGATGGAGCACCACCTCGGCCTGACCTGCGACCCCGTCGGCGGCCTGGTGCAGGTTCCGTGCATCGAGCGCAACGCGATCGCGTCGTCGACCGCCGTGAGCGCCGCCCGGCTCGCCATGAACGGTGACGGAACGCACTTGGTGTCGCTCGACATGGTGATCGAGACGATGCGTCAGACCGGGGTCGACATGTCGACCAAGTACAAGGAGACGAGCGAGGGCGGTCTCGCGGTGAACGTCATCGAGTGCTGATCGCCTGACGCCCTAGAACAGCCGGGCGTCGCCGTCATCGAGACGCACCGACGAGCGAAGCAGAGCCGGCCCTCGCGTGAGTTCGCCGTTGCTCAGAGGCTCGCAGCGCAGCCCGCCTCGACCGCGCAGCGCCTTGTGCGCACCGGGGGCGAGCATCACGTCCATCCACGCGCACGGATTCGCCGGGCGGTGCGCGTGGAACAGCACCGGACCCAGGCCCGAGTCGAGCGAGAAGTCGGCGCCCCGAAGCCGATCGACGTCGACGCCACGAATCAGGATGTTGCGGCGCGTGTCGAGCGGGTCGAGTGCGTTGGCGAGGCCGAGGGCGCGCTCGACGTGCTCGACCGATTCGACGGCCATGATCGTCACGGATGCCGTGCGATGCGCCGCCTTGCCGAAGTGCCGGTCACCGACGATGCCGAGATGGGCGCGAATCCTGACGCGCTCGACATCTTCCGCTCCGACCGCGGCCCTCGGCCCATCAGACGGGCGGCCCTCGTAGCGATGGATGCTCGAGGCCAGTAGATGCTCGATGCGCACCCGATACTCGAACGCGAGATTCGATCCGGACTCTTCCTCCACACCGTTCAGGCTAGTCGGGCTTTATTACCCCCGCTTACGAGGGAGGCTGCGCTGTCGGTGGCTCGGGTTAGCGTATGCGTGTGAATACCGATACGTCGCTCGCGCCCGGGCCCTACCTGCCGTCGTCGACCGTGTCGACGCAGTGGCTCGCCGACCACCTCGGTGCAGACAACCTGGCGATAGTGAAGGCTGCGAACAGGGTGCGGCTGCTCTCGCTGCGCATCGACGCGATGGCGAGCACCATCGTCGTCTACGACGAGAGCGACAGCCTCTGTGCGGCCGAGTCGGCACGCAATCTGCGCGAGGCCGGCTTCGAGCGCGTCGCCGTTCTCACCGGGGGTCGAGAGAAATGGCTCAGCGAACAGCGACCGATCGACCTCGACGAACTCGCATATGGCAATGGGCGGTCACCTCTCTACTCTGATTACCTCGAGCCCCGCCTCGCGTAGCCCGACCAGCGGCGCGGCACGGGCCGAGCTTCCGGTGATCACGGTGTCGACTCCCGCGACGGGTGACACTCGACCGAGGTGAACCTGCCCGATCTTCGACCCGTCGGCCAGAACGATCCGTCGGGTCGCCGCCCCGAGCATCCGTCTCTTGATCTCGGCCTCGGGCAGGTTGATGTTCGTGATGCCGTGCTCCGCGTCGACTCCGTTGCAGCCGATGAAGGCGATGTCGGCGTGCAGAGTGTCGAAGAGCCCATCGGCCATCGGATTGACCAGCGAGTGTTGCAGCGCCCTGAGGGTGCCGCCGGTGACGATCACGGTGAATCGGGGCAGGGCATTCTCGAGTTCGAGGGCGATCTTCAACCCGTTCGTGATGACCACCACGTCATGCAGCTCAGCCCGATCGACGAGAGCACGAGCCAACGCCGCGGCTGTGGTTCCGACATCGATGATCACGGAGTCTCCAGACGAGACCAACGCCGCGGCGTGAGCGGCGATGCGCAGCTTCTCGTCCCAGAGAGAGCCGAGCGCCTCTTCGAAGGCCGGCTCGGTGCGCCGCGACGATGTCGATGTGACCGCTCCCCCGTGCACGCGATCGAGCCGGCCTTCGGATTCGAGCGAGTCGAGATCCGACCTGATCGTCACCTCGGAGACGCCGAACACCGGGCTCAGCTCGGCGACCTTCACGAATCCTGCGGCAGCCAGCAGCTCGAGAATGCGAGCGCGCCGCACGGAAGCGGGGGCATTCACGAACTCGGTATCGGCCATGCCCTCACTTTTGTTTATTTGCGATTGCTTGTCAATTCTTGCCGTGCAATACTGTCGCCTGTTGTGCCGCCGAGTGTGACCCGCGCTCGCGAGAAAGGGCTCGCCATGTCCACCATCGCCGTTCGAGAGACTGTGCTCGCAGACGGACGTCAGCTCATCTACTTCGATGACGCAGACACCACCCTGTCGCCCGAGCGACGGCCCGACGAACGCGTGCTCGATCCTCGCCCAGCGACCGCGAGCATGAGACAAGACGTCCTGACCGGCGAGTGGGTCTCCATCGCGGCCGCGCGCCAGAACCGAGTGTTCCTGCCGTCCGACGACGCGGATCCGCTGGCACCGGCCACCCCGACGAACCCCTCCGAAATTCCCGACGTCTACGACGTGGCGGTCTTCGAGAACCGCTCCCCCTCGTTCGGACCGCTGCTGGTCGACGACAACGCTCCGCGTGGCCTCGAGGATCTCGCCGAACTCGGGCTCGAGCGCACACGTACCTCGGTCGGGCGCTGCGAAGTCGTCTGCTTCAGCCCCGCCCACACCGGCTCCTTCGCATCGCAGACACCGTCGCGCGCTCGCACGATCGTCGAGGCGTGGGCCCAACGCACCGCGGCACTCTCGGCCATGCCGTCGATTGAGCAGGTCTTTCCATTCGAGAACCGTGGTGCCGAGATCGGCGTCACCCTCAACCACCCGCACGGCCAGATCTACGCGTACCCCTACGTGACACCTCGCACCACGAAGCTGCTCGACTCGATCGACAGGTTCGGTCCCGACATGTTCGCGCAGATCCTCGAGCGCGAACAGGCCTCCGAGCGCGTGCTGCTGCGTGGAGAGCACTTCACGGCGTTCGTGCCCTTCGCGGCCCGTTGGCCCATCGAGGTGCACATGCTGCCGCACCGGCACATCCCAGACCTCGCAGCGACGACGAGCGAAGAGCGCGACGAACTCGCCGTACTGTACCTGCGTCTGCTGCGCGGCATCGACGCCCTGTACGACACCCCCACGCCCTATATCTCGGCCTGGCACCAGGCGCCGGTGAACAAAGGCCGCGACGACGTGCGTCTCATGCTGCAGGTCACGTCGCCCCGGCGAGCCGCGAACCGACTCAAGTACCTCGCCGGCTCCGAGGCCGCCATGGGCGCCTTCATCGGAGACGTGCCGCCGGAGACATCCGCCGCACTCGTTCGCGAGGCGATCGCCCGCGCTGACCAGGAGAACCCCGTATGACTCACAATGACATCGCCACCCAGGCTGCCACCGACTTCGAGGCCCAATTCGGTCGCCCGGCAGACGGGGTCTGGTCCTCACCGGGCCGCGTCAACCTGATCGGCGAGCACACGGACTACAACGAGGGCTTCGTGCTGCCGTTCGCGATCGACCGTCGCACCTGGGCCGCAGTCGGCCTGCGCGACGACAACGCGGCGCGTGTCACCAGCACGTTCAGTGACGAGGAGGTCGAGGTAGAGCTCTCCTCCGTCGGTCCCGACAATCTCGACGGATGGTCGGCGTACCCCCTCGGAATCGCATGGGCCCTCGGGCAGAACGGCGTCGATCTCGCCGAGCAGCGCGGCTTCGACGCACACCTCGACTCCAATGTCCCTGTCGGCGCCGGACTCTCGTCGTCGGCCGCCATTGAGGGCGCCATTGCTCTGGCCCTCGACGAACGCTGGCAGCTCGGATTCGACCGGCCGACACTAGCACGTGTCGGCCAGCTGGCCGAGAACGAAGCGGTGGGCGCCCCCACCGGCATCATGGATCAGTCTGCATCCCTCCTCGGGCGACGCGACTCGGCCGTGTTCCTCGACTGCCGCTCGCTGCGCTCAGAGATCGTCGACCTGGGCTTCGCCGGCGCCGGACTCGCGATCGTCATCATCGACACCAAGGTGAGCCACTCCCACGCGACCGGCGGATATGCCGCCCGCCGGGCCTCCTGCGAGGCCGGGGCCGCTGCTCTCGGCGTCGAGAGCCTGCGCGACGTCGGCGTGGCCGACCTCGACCGGGCGCGCGAGGTCATGGACGACGAGACGTTCCGCCGCGTTCGGCACGTCGTCACCGAGAACGCGCGCGTGCTCGCCACCGTGCGCGCTCTACGCGAGAGCGGCCCGCTCGCCATCGGCGACATTCTGGATGCGTCGCACGTCTCGATGAGAGACGATTTCGAGATCTCGGTGCCACAACTCGACCTCGCCGTCGTCGAAGCGCGCGAGGCCGGGGCCATCGGCGCCCGCATGACGGGTGGCGGCTTCGGCGGAGCGGCGATCGCCCTGACGCCGATCGAGCTCGTCGACGAGGTCACGGCACGAGTCAGCGACGCGTTCGAGAGGGCGGGATTCACCGCTCCGGAGATCTTCACCGTGACGCCGTCCGACGGGGCGAAGCGCGAATTCTGAGCGTCGCTGCCCTGGATTAGACGCGAGGCGACCTAGGTCGATTGCGAGAGAGCGCCGGCGTCGGCCACAGTAGAGGTCGATCGCGCCTCCATTCCCCGAGAGGGATTCCGTGTCCTCGCAGACTTCTATCTCCCCGCTCGCTCACCCGACGCCCCGTCGCCTTCAGGGCGGGCGGGTGGGTTCGCTCGAGATCGCGCTGATCTTCATCGCCGTCTTCGCCTTCGTCACCGGCATCATCGTCTTCGGCGTCGGCACGAACGCCGGCAACGAGTGGGGCGAGGTGCTGCAGTTCACGGCACTGTTCTGGATCTGGACGGCGGCGGGAATCTTCGCATGGTGGCGCCGCCCGACGAACGGCACGGGTGGCCTACTCCTCGTTGGTGCGATCGTTCTTCTCCTGTCGAGTGTCGGCTACCTCGGAGTGCCCTCGTTGAATGCGGTCAACTCCGTGTTCTCGAGTAGCCCACTGGCGGTCGCCGTTCACCTGCTACTGGCGTTTCCCTCCGGTCGAGTGCGCGGAAGACGATCGATCGTCACCGTCGTACTCGGATACATCACGTGCATCGTGTTCGACAGCGCACGCGCGCTCTGCGTCGGCACGGCGGCGTTCGAGCCGCTGTCCTTTCTTCAGAGCGTGCTCGGCCTCGGCGTCATGATCATGACGGCGGTGGAATTGGCGAGACGATTGCGAGTCGCCGATGCCGCGCACCGTCGCATCCTCGCCCCACTTTTCGCGTACGGCATCCTCGCCGTGCTCGCGCTGCCCATGATTCCGAACGTTCTCGTTCCGTTGGGTGTCGACCTCGAACTCATCCTCTCCTTGCAGAGCGTCCTCCTGGCCGGACTTCCGATCGCCTTCCTGATCGGCGTACTGCGCGGCAGTTTCACCCGCACGACGCCGCTCGAAGCCCTCAGCGAGTGGCTCGCGATCCGCGGCGCGAGCCGCCCCGCCGTCGCCCGGGCGCTCGCCACGACACTCGGAGACGACACCCTGCGCGTCGCCTACTGGGACACGGCGCACGACCGCTTCGCCGACGAGATGGGCACCACGGTGAAAGAGGTGCCCTCCGACCCCGACAGGGGCTGGCTTCGGGTGTTCGTCGACGATGACCTCGTCGGGGCCATCTCGTACGACGCCCGGATGATCGCGGAGCCCGCACCCGTGCGTCGCGCCGCAGAGGTGCTCGCCATCGCCCTCGACCGCGAACGCGTGGTCACGCAGCTGCTCGCCAGCAACGAGGCTCTCCAGCTCTCCCGCGCCAGAATCGTCGAAGCCGCCGACCGCGAGCGTTTCCGCATCGCCCGCGATCTGCACGACGGCCTCCAGATGCAACTCGTACTCCTCGCCATCGAGGCGCAGACCATTGCGAACACGGTGTCCGACACGACCGTGGGCGACGCATCCGAGAATCTGCGCCGCGGCATCGATGGGGCCGCCGCCGACCTGCGTCGACTGGTCTACGACGTGCTTCCTGCCGCACTGCTGGAACAGGGGCTCGTCATCGCGACCGAGGATCTCGTCGACCGGCTGCCTGTGTCGGCGACGTTCGACGCCGACATCGACGAGTCGCTTCTCACGACGCCGGTGATACACACGGCCTACTTCATCGTCGCCGAGGCGCTCTCCAATGCAGTCAAGCACGCCAGGGCGACGACGCTCGGTGTGACGATCGCGCAACGCGGCGCGCTCCTCATCCTCCGCATCGAAGACGACGGCGTCGGCGGGGCGAAGATCGGTGGGGGCATGGGCCTGCGAGGCCTCGCCGATCGCGTCGAGGCGCTCAGCGGCACGATGTCCATAGAGTCCGAACGAGGCCGGGGAACGACAGTGAGGGTGGAGCTTCCATGCGGGTTGTGATCGGTGAAGACGAGGTCCTGCTGCGCGAAGGAATCGCGCACATCCTGGCGAGCGACGGATTCGAGGTACTCGCCAGTGTGAGTGACGCCGCCCAGCTCGAGCGTGAGGTGAACCGTCACTCGCCCGACCTCGTGGTCACCGACATCCGGATGCCGCCCACCTACACCGACGAGGGGTTGGTCGCGGCGCTGCGCATCCGCCACACTCACCCGGGGGTCGGCGTGGTCGTGGTGTCGCAACACGTGCAGCGCCGCTACGCGACGGAGTTGCTGGGCGACGGCGCGGGCGGTTTCGGCTACCTCCTCAAGCAGAGGATCGCAGATGTTCATACGTTCACCGCGGATCTCAGGCGCGTCGCCGCGGGCGGCACGTCACTCGACCCCGAGGTCGTTTCGGTGCTGGTCGCGCGCGCAAGCCGCGGCGCATCGGCGGTTGGCCGCTTGACCCCGCGCCAGGTCGAGGTGCTCGGGTTGATGGCAGAGGGCCGCAGCAACGCCGCGATCGCCACGCGACTTGTTCTGAGTGAGAAAGCGGTCGTGCAGCACACGTCGAACATCTACGACGCGCTCGGACTCCCGCTCGACTCAGACGACCACCGTCGAGTGCTCGCCGTCATACGTCATCTCCAGGCCGCCGTCGACTGATCGGGCTGCAGCTTCGATCAGTCGACCTTCGTATACATGTCGGTGATGAGCTTCCGCGCGATCGAGGCGGCCGGACCTTCTCCGGTGGCCGCGGGCGCGAGGTTGGCCCAGACGACGATGGTGACGTCGGCTACCGGGTCGTAGCCCATGAACGAGTTGAACCCCGGAAGCTCACCTGAATGGCCGTAGAACTGCCCGAACTGGGCGATATTCCATCCGTATTGTGGCGATGCCGGCTGACGAGAGGTGGGTTCGAACGAATCCATCCGCGCCTTCTGCATCTCAGCGTCGAGCAGCGTGCCGCCCTTTCCGCCCAAGACCTCGACCCAATCGGCCAGGTCACCCGCGGTTGAGATGCCCGACCCTGCAGACCATGCCCATGACGGGTTGTGCAGGGTGACGTCGTGCGGAAGAAAGGTTCCCGCGGCCGCCTGAGTACGAAGGTCGGCGGGAATCCGCGATGAGCCGGTCGTGTGCTCGTTGTCCCACCAGAAGTACCCGTTCGAATACGGCTCGGGAAGGCCACCGTCCCCGAGTTCCGGGAAGGACGTCTCCGTCAGCCCCACCGGGTCGAAGAGACGTTCCTGGAAGATCTGAGAGAGGGGCTTCCCGTCGATCTGCTCGGCGATGAGGCCGAGGAGGATCGTGTTGGTATTCGAGTAGTGGTAGTCGGTTCCGGGCGCGAAGTCGGGCTCGAGCGCCAGTCCCATCGCCGCGAGTTCCTCGGGTTGCCAGATACGATCCGGTGTCTGATCGATGGCGACATTGAGTTCGAGGGTCTCGGTGTAATTACCCAGCCCGCTGCGCATCTTCAACATCTGGTCGATGGTGATGTCGTCTCCGTTCGGCACCTCGGGCCGATACATCGACACCGGATCGTCGAGACTGATCTTGCCTTCCTGCACCAACTGCAGGATCACCGTTCCCGTCCACGTCTTGGTGTTCGACCCGATGCGAATGTGATCATCGACCGAGACGGGCGTTGTGCTCGTCGGGCTGACAGTCCCGTAGGTGGCCGTGAAATCCCCCTGCGGAGTACGCACGAGGAGAACAGCACCGGGCTGGTCGAGGTCTTTGGCCATCTCTTCGAACGTGGCGGTGAGCCCCCCTTGATCGAGCGGCTTCAGTTCGGGCACGGCATCAGCCGCCGCGCTCGACGCCGGACCGGGCGACGACGACGGAGTGCCCGTGCATGCGGTCAGCGTCAGCGCTGTGGCCAGGGCAGCCGCGGCTGCCGTCGTTCTGATGGCTCGACTGTTCATCGGGCGTCTCCTCTGTGTGACTGATCGCGGTCTTGTTGACGTCAGTAGGCCTGTTGGATCGCCGCGGCCACCTTGCCGACGTCGTCGTTCGCCTCGAAGATCCCGGCCTCACCCGGGTAGAAACCGTTGTTCACGATGATCGTGAATGCGAGGTGACGGCCACCCTTGGTCTCCATGACGCCCCCGAGTGTCTTCGTGCTGAGTCGCAGGCGATCGTTGAAAGCGTCTCCGCCCACCAGGGTGCCGGTTTTGGCGAACACCTTTCCTGCCGCGGGGCTGTCGGCCTGAACGGTTGCAAGCGATCCGTCCACTCCGAGCACCGGCATGGTGTCGCGCCACCGCGCGGCGTCCGTACGCTTCGCCATAACGGTCTGAATGTCGACGGCGTTGCGCGGAGTGATGAGGTTGCCCTCGAGTCCCGAGCCGTCGACGAGCGAGGCGCCCTCGGTATCGAGCCCGGAGTCAGCCCAGATCTCCTGAATCACGCCCATTCCGTCGTCGCATTTCTCGGAGCCGGCATCAGCGGCGAGACGGCAGACCAGGGTCTGCGCTCCACGGTTGTAGCTGATCTTCATGACATAGGTCACCTCCTCCTCCAGAGGCAGCGACTCGAGCTCGGCGACCGCGGGGAGCCCCGCCACGGATTCCCGTGTCGGCAGCGACTCCACGGAGTTGGACCGGAGCGGATCGGCGGTGACGGTGACCCCAGCTCGCCCCAGCGCTTCGACGAAGGCTGTTCGAGCGAAGGTCCCCGGGTCGTCGAATTCGTACACCTTCAGATTCGGACCGCTGTCGGCGCTGATGGCCCCGGTCACCACGATCGTGTTCGGCGCATCCACCGTGACACCGACAACCTTGATGCCTGTTTTCTCTCCCGCGGCCACAGTCTTCACCTGCATGTCGACCGTCCACGCGCCGACGGCCGGTGTCAGCACGCCTGTCGCGAGTTCGCCCACCGCGCCCGGGGTGATCAGGATGTCGACGATGTTCTGGTTGATGATGATCGGGCTGATCGGTTGTCCGGCCAGCTCTCCCGAGAACAGACGATCATCGATGACGACGTCTCCGTGCACGGTTGCGATGCCCGACGCACTGACCTGTGCGGCGAGTTCGTCGAGCCCGGCGAGCGGGTTCTCAGGGGTGAGAGTGGCGCCTGGCAAGGGATTGGCGTCGTTGTGGTCGAGATTCGCGAAGTCGACGGTGCCGTCGGCTTTGGTTCGCCCACCCATCGTCAGATCGCCCTGTGCAACGAGAATGAGATCGCCTGCCAGAGCACCATCGACGACGTCGCCCGATCGACGAACGGGCGTCGTGATGGTGTGATCCGGGCCCCATTTCACCCAGGCGGCACCGGCGCTGTACGTCTTCACGAACGACCCGGGCTCGGCCATCTTGTCGGCGTCGAGATCGATGAGCGTCTCACCGGAGTCGAGGTCCTGCACCGAGACAAGCCAGCGCCCGTGTGCGAATTGGGGCTGATTCATGACCTCCAGCGCCTCGTCGGGAAGGCCCGTCGGAGGAGCCTGGGTCGCCACGCAGCCCGCGAGTAGTGACGTGGCCGCGACGAGCGCGACGAGCGTCGCGCCTCGTGCTGCGGTGAGCCGAAACGTCGCCGTCATCACCTCTCCCCCTTCGCAAGAACCTCTGCGATGGCCCGGAAGGTCAGGTCGGCTGGGTGGTCGTGGTCGGGAGTGTCTGATTCGTTCATGTAGACGACGACGTTCGCCCCGGTGTCGCTGTTGTGGAATGTGGCGGCGGTGAATCCGATGCCCTCGCCGTTGTGCCCGACCCAGTCACCGGTCTTGCCCAGGCCCACGGCATAGACGTCGTACGGAGGTTTCGGAATCGGATGCCCGACCGTGCGCAACTCCTGCGTCTCCGGCTTCAGCAGCGAGCCCGTTCCGAGTGTCTCGGCCCAGACCCGCCCATCGTCGAGCGTCGAAAACAGCGACCCCGCGGGCCCGAAGATCGACGGGTTCTCCGGCTGCGCCTCCATGACCCCGTCGATGTCGCGATACCCGACAGGGTGTGGGCCCTTCCACTTCGTGACGTCGGTGATGTACGTCGTTCCGGTCTGACCGAGCGGCTGAAGAATGCGTTCGTCGAGCACCTCGGCGTAGGGCTTCCCTGTGACCTTCTCGATGACGGCGCCCAGAAGGTTCGTGTTCGCGTTGGTGTAGAAATACCGCGTTCCCGGAGCGAACTCTGCCGGTTGATCGACCAGTCCGCTGTTCAACTCGTCGAGGGTGAAGATCTTCGAGGGGTCGGCCTGCATGCGCTCGACGAACGCCTGATTGACGTAGTCCGCGTTGCCGCTCGACATGTTCGCGAGCTCGAGAAGAGTGATCGTGTCGCCGTTCGTGATTCCGTCGACGTACTCGCCGAGCGTGTCATCCAGACTCAACTCGCCCTCGTCGGCCAGCTGAAGCAGCATGGTGACCGTGTACGACTTGGTGATGCTGCGGATGGGCCAGGTCATGTCTGTGGTCACGGCCACATGGCCGTCGAGATCTGCGAGGCCGGTCGCGCTCGTCCACGATCCCTTTCCCGGTATCCACACCCCGACGGCCGAACCGGGAACGTCGTACTCAGCCATCACCGCGTCGACCGCGCTCTGAAGCTCTGACTGTAGCTCGCTAGAGAGCTCGCCCTCCGGCGCGGCGGGCCGAGAGACCGCAGGTCGATCGGAGTCGTGCGGGGCAGCCGTGCTGCAACCGCTGATCAGCAGGGTGGCGAGACCGATCGTGACAGCCCCGACAACTCGAAGCCCCCTGTTTTCTCCGCGCGTCGTCATCGGTCTCCCCCTGGTGATAGCTGTGTACGGCGCGCATGATCGCGCGCTGTGCATCAGCATTTCTCACGGGAGTCGGTGCCGGAATAGACCTGAGTCCCGTTACACCGAACAGGGCGGTCTCAGTCAGGCCATGCGGAGGGCATCGCTCAACGCATCGGGCTCCGTGAAGGGCAGCCTGCACACGAAGTCGGTGCAGAGGTAGGCGGTGCTGTGACCGTTCGATGCCACGCGTCCCTCGAGCAGTCCGAATCCGGCCTCCGCCCACTCTCGGGCCTGCGCCTCGGTCACCACCACGGTCAGCGACTCGGTGTTCGGGCGCGCCACATCGACGAGCGGGTCGGATGCGACGTGCTCGGTTGCCGGGGTCACCACGACCAGTTGTTCGGTCGGCGCGAGCAGTCGCTGCACGAGCTCAAGCGTCGCACCGTAGCCGATGGGCCGAGGAAACGCCTCAGCGGCGACTCCGCCGAGCGTCGTCGACACGATCTCGCGGTAGCGAGCCTCGCCGGTGAGGTCGAACAGGGTGAGCGCGGCCGAACAGACCGCGCTGACGCCAGACGGGTACGCACCCTCCGCGGTGTCGACCGCGGCCGCGATGTTCTGAGCAGACAACACCGCGTCACGCCCGCCCGGAGCCGTGAAACCGGCGTCGAGCACCGAGTCGATGAGCCGCCGCGCACTGCTGGCATAGTGCACGCGCCCGGTCACCGAGGCCAGAGCCAGCAGTCCCCCGGCGAAGGCGCCGTAGTCTTCGAGCGTCGCCGCCGCATCCGATCGCCGTGAACCGATGGATGCGCGCAGCAACGAGCCATCGTCTGCCACGTGCGACTCGAGCAGGTAGTCGGCGGCGCGCGTCGCCGCCGCGATCCAGTCGGCTCGATCGAGCGCGAATCCTGCACGGGCGAGCCCAGCGATGGCCAGGCCGTTCCAGCCGGTGAGAACCTTGGCGTCGACGGCGGGAGGCGCCTCGGCGGCGCGACCCGCGGCATCCAGGGCGTAGTAGCCGCCCTCGCTGCGCGAGCCGCCGATCACGCTCTCGGAGTCCTGCGCAGATCCGAAGCCGCCCTCGGGCTGCTGCAACACGGTGGTGAGGAACGAGGCGATTCCCGTGGCGGTGTCACGCGCTTCCGCGGCCGAGGCATCGTCGCTCGAGGCGAGCCTGGCGTACTCGTCGAGCAGAAGCGCGTTGTCGTAGAGCATGCGCTCGTAGTGCGGCTCGCTCCAGTCACGATTCACGCTGTAGCGAAAGAAGCCGCCTTCGAGCGGGTCGCGCAGCGGTGAACGGCTCATGGCCACGAGCGTGCGCGCCGCGAGGGGGCTGCCCCGCCGAAGCAGCATCGACAGCACGGGAGCGACAGGGAACTTCGGTGCGCCACCGAAGCCCCCGTAGGTCGTATCTTCGTAGGCCTCGAGCTCTCGAACCGCCTGCGTCAAGCGGCTTTCAGCGTCGGCGGGTAACGCGCCCCGGGGCGTGGCGGCTGCGGACTGCGCCAGCGCATCCGTTATCGCCTCGGCCGTCAGATCGACCTGGTCTCGTCTCGATCGCCACGCGTCGTCGACGGCGTCGAGCACCTGAGCGAACGACGGATGCCCCTGAATGGGCACCGGGGGCGAGTAGGTGCCGGCGAAGAACGCCTTGCCCTCGGGGGTGACGAAGACGTTCAGCGGCCAGCCGAGGCCCTGCGTGAACGCGGCAGCCGCGGCGAGATACACCGAGTCCACCTCGGGATGCTCCTCGCGGTCGACTTTGATCGCCACGAATCGGGAGTTGAGCTGCGCCGCGAGGTTCGGGTCGGAGAACGACTCTCGCGCCATGACGTGACACCAGTGACAGGTGGAGTACCCGATCGAGACGAGCACCGGCACGTCTCGGCGCTTCGCCTCGTCGAACGCCTCGGAGCCCCACGCGAACCAGTCCACCGGATTGTCCGCGTGGGAGCGCAGATAGGGACTGATCGCGTCGCGGAGCCTGTTCGCCATGCCGCGCTCCGTCAGTTGACCTCGTCGGGGTGGCCGCCCACGCGACCGTCTTTCTCCAGCGCGGTGATGGACGCCTGCTCGTCGTCGCTGAGCTCGAAGTCGAAGATCTGGAAGTTCTCTTCGATGCGCTCGCGGTTGTTCGACTTGGGGAAGATGATGTTGCCCTGCTGGATGTGCCAGCGCAGGATCACCTGTGCGAGTGACTTGCCGTGCGCCTCGGCGATCTCCTGCACGTTCGGCTCTTTCAGGAGCGCGCCCTGAGCGAGCGGGCTCCACGCCTCGGTAGCAATACCGTGCTCACGGCCGAACGCGGTGATCTCGCGCTGCTGGAACTCGGGGTGCAGCTCGATCTGGTTCACGGCGGGAACGACGTCGGTTTCTTCGAGCAGTCGCGTGAGGTGCTCGACCGTGAAGTTCGAGACGCCGATCGACTTGGCACGACCCGACTCCCGAATCTTCTCGAGCGCCTTCCATGCGTCGACGTAGTTGTCGTTGGCCGGAGCGGGCCAGTGGATCAGGTACAGGTCGACGTAGTCGAGCTGCAGACGGCCGAGGCTCTTCTCGAAGGCCTCGAGACCCGATTCGTAGCCCTGATCGGCGTTCCACAGCTTCGTGGTGATGAACAGCTCGTCGCGGTCGATGCCGCTCGTCTTGATCGCGTGACCGACGCCCTCTTCGTTGCCGTAGATCTTGGCGGTGTCGATGTGCCGGTAGCCGACCTCGAATGCGTCCTTGACGATGCGCGACGTCTTGTCCGGGTCGACCTTGAAGACTCCGAAGCCGAGCTGGGGAATGGTGTTGCCATCGTTGAGGGTGACCAGGGGAACGGATGATTCAGAATTCGTCATTGATCAATCGTGTCACGTCGACCGGCTAGCGCAACGGCCTTGACGGCATCGATCACAAGGTCACGAGCGGTGTCGAGACGCCGGATTCGTTCCACCAACTCCGCGGCCAGCTGGCGCGTTCCGCGTCCGAGGCGAGGCGGCGCATCGAGGCTGCGCACGAGCTCGGCGGCGTGCAAAGCCTCAACCGCGAAGATCTGACGGCAGAGCCCTATCTGCTGCTGCAACAGTCGCACGGCCAGGGGCGCGAACGACGCCTGATCCTCGACCTGCGAGAGCGTGGTTCCGGATGTCGACACCGGGTTCGCGAGATGCCGCACCTCGGCGAGACTGGCCGCCGCCGCGTACCAGCTGAGGCCCGGAACGGCATTGCTGCCAGAGCGGCGCAGAGGTGTGGCGACGCCCGAGAGCACGGCGATGCGCCGCTCCGAGATGCCGGCGAGATGGGCGAGAGCCACGCGCAGGCTCTCGAGAGACAGCACCAGAGTGAGCGGCTCGAAGTTGCCGTTCGAGAGCATGACGTCGTCGCCGCCCAGCACCACGAGCGGGTTGTCCCCCGCAGTGTTGAGCTCGTCTTCGATAGCCGATGCCGCGAGCGCCGTGGCGTCGCGAACAGCACCGTGCACCTGCGGCACCGTTCGAAACGACAGCGGATCCTGCACAGAGCCCTCACGCTCAGGGGCATCCAAGAATCCGCCGGCGACTCGCGCCCGGATAGCCCGGGCCGTCTGCTGCTGACCCGGCGAGCGGCGATGCCGGTGCACCCGGTCATCGAATGGAGAAAACGAGCCGCCCCCTCCCACGGCTCCGAGCGCTTCGAGCGACAGCGCCGCCACCGCATCGGCCTCGGCCACGAGCGCGCGCAGCTCGGCCACGGCGAGAGCGCCGACCCCGATCGAATAGGAGTTGGCGCTGATGGCCGCGAGCGCCTCCCCCGCGGCGAAGGGCAGGCTCTGCCGAACGTGAGCGGCGATCTCGGCGAGCAGGGCGAGATCGGATGCGCCGACCGAGCCCGTGGCATAGACCTCGGGCAGCTGGCCGCCGTCGAGGAGCCGGCCGTAGGCATCCGCGAGTTCGGGTCGCACACCCGAGCCGCCGAGCGAGAAGCCGACCACGCGGGCGAAGATCAGCGCGCGCACCTCGCGCTCGGGGAGCGGATCGCCGATGCTTCCTCGGTGGTTGTCGATGACGCGGTTCTGGAACGCCGCGACCTCGTCGGCGGCGACCCGGGTGTCGCGACCGGCACCCAGGTGGGTGTTCAGGCCGTAGACGGCCGATCCGGACGCCTGCACCGACTCGACGACGCGACGCGCGCGGGCGATCGCGCCCACGACATCCGGAGCGAGCTCGATCGACGCGCCGTCGGCTACGGCGACGACATCGTCGATCGTGATCGACTGCCCCTCGAGCCGGAGCGCGGTCATCAGAAATCCAGGAGGTTGCCGCGCAGCCCGCCGTCGCCGAACTCGCGACGAATCAGGCCGCGGCGACGCAGAACGGGAACCAGGGGGTCGAGGGTGCGGTGCACATTCGCGGGATGCACCTGGCCTGCGAAGAGAAAGCCGTCTCCCCCGCTGCCCTCGCCGAGCGCCTCGAGGTGATCGACGATCTCCTCCGCTGTGCCGATCACCGCGAGCCCGTCTCGATTCGCACGAACCTGCAGAATCTCCCGCAGCGTCGAACCGGGAGGTGCCGACTTCACGAAGTTGTCGAGGGTTCCCTGGTTGCTGTTGGTAGTGAGTTCGGGCAGCGGAGCGTCGAGGTCGAAGGCCTTGAAGTCGACGCCCGAGAGGTAGGAGATCGACTGCAACGCCTCGTCGATGGCCGCCCGGGTGAGGTCTGATCGATGCGCTTTGACGCTCGCCGTCTCCTCGGCGTTGGCGGTGACGATCGGCGTGACCGCGAAGAGCACCTTCACGTGATCCGGGTTGCGGCCCGCAGCCAGTGCGATCTGCCGGATGCTGTCGCGGAACTCGCGGTTGCGCTCGGGCGTCGACGAAAGAGCGATGATCACGTCTGAGTTCTGCCCGGCGAAGTCACGGCCTCGGCCGGAGGCGCCCGCCTGCACCATGACGGGTTCCTGTGGCATCGGCACGGTGTTGATCGGGCCTCGGACCTTGAAGAACTGCCCCTCGTGGTTGATCGGCGCCACCTTCGTGAAGTCGGCGAACACGCCGCGCTCGGCGTCTTCGAGCACCGAATCCGGCGCCCAGCTGCGCCAGAGTTTGCGGATCACGCTGACCCACTCGTCGGCGCGGTCGTAGCGCAGATCGTGCTCGATCTGCAAGGCGCGCCCGTAGTTCTGCGCCGCCAGATCGCTGCCACTGGTCACGACGTTCCAACCGAGGCGGCCGTCGGCGAAGTGCTGCAGCGTCGCAAGCAGACGGGCGGCCGTGAACGGTTCGTAGAACGACGCGCTGAGAGTCGGCACGATGCCGAGGTTCTCTGTCGCCGACAGCAGATAGGGCACCAGCGGCAGGGGGTCGTGCTTCGGCGCGAAGCGCGCGTTGGCGAGGTTGACCTCGCTCGTGCCGCCATAGGTGTCGGGAACGGTGACCCCGTCTTCGATGATCAGCAGGTCGAGGCCGCTGTGTTCGAACAGGCGCGCGGCGTCCTGGTAGACCTGCGGCTTCTTCCAGTCGTAGCCGATGCCGTAGCTGGGGTCGCCCCAGCCCTGCACACCGAAACCCGCGCCGAGAAACCATCCGAAATGAAGCAGAGCCATAGCGATAAACCTTTGGGAAGTAGGCGTTGGTCAGATCGAATACGTGCCGACGCCGAGGTCGGTGAGCCACGCATCGTCGAACGCCTTGGTCAGATAGTTCGCACCGGTGTCGGGTGCGATCGCGACGACGACCGAACCCTGCGGGGCTTTCGCAGCCACCCGCAGGGCCACAGCCACGGCGAGCGCAGACGAGGGACCGAGCAGCAGCGCCTCCGACGCCGCGAGCGTGTGCACGGTGTCGTAGATCTCCTGATCCGACACCACGACGTACTCGTCGACGACCTCGTGGTGGTACGTCTGGGGCCAGTTCGCCTGCGTCCACCTGTTGCCGGCGCCCTCGACGTTGATCGGTCCCGCCGCGTTGCCGCTGTAGGTCGACCCGGTCGGGTCTGCGCCGATGACCCGGATGCGATCGGCCGAGACATCCTTCAGGTAACGGCCGGTTCCGCTGATCGTTCCGCCCGTGCCGACGGATGCCACGAGGTGCGTCACCTTGTGGGCCGTTTGGCGCCAGATCTCCGGACCGGTGGTCTGGTAGTGAGCTCCGGGGTTGCTCTCGTTCTCGTACTGCGACGGACGCCACGCGTTGGGCAGTTCGGCCGCGATGCGATCGGCGATGGCGCGAGCATTGTTCGGGCTCTCGGGCGGAGCCTCCCAGTCGGCCTCGACCAGACGGGCACCGTAGGCCTTGAGCACTGCCCGCTTCTCATCGGAGATGTACGCGCTGTGGATGATCACCACGGGGTGCCCCGTGAGCCGGCCGACGAGGGCAAGGCCGATGCCCGTGTTGCCCGAACTCGACTCCACGATGGTGGCGCCCGGCTTGAGCGCACCGCTCGCCTCGGCGGCACGGATCATATGCAGGGCGATCCGGTCCTTCGCCGACCCGCCGGCGTTGCGACTCTCGAGCTTCACGAGCACTCGCGCCGGAAGCCCCTTCGCGATCACGTTCAGTTCGATCAAGGGCGTGTTGCCGATCAGCGAGACGACCGAGGGGGTGATGTCTTCGACGAGGTCGGCACACGCCTCTTCTCCCGACGCCGGAGCGGCCAGGGGGCGAGTGTCGATGTTCGTCATGAGCCGAGAATACGGCGACGAAGACGCTCCACACCGTCGTGTGTCGCCCTGTTACACAGCGGTCGTCGAGGCTCCTCCGAGGGCACCGGCGCTAGCATTGCTCGCGGTATTCGGAGTCAGTCAACTGGAGGTACTCGCATGAGCCAAGGATCACTCGTCTTCGCGGGCGGCGGCGTCGCCGGGATCGCGTGGGAAGTCGGCGTTATGCAGGGCCTCCTCGATGCAGATCCGCAGCTCGTCGAGAGGCTGCTCGCACCCGACACCCGCATCATCGGCACGTCCGCCGGATCTGCTGTCGGGGCTCAGCTGGCCGGTGCGACCGGAGTCGCCGAAGCGTTCGCGACACAGCTCGAGGAGGAGACCGCCGAGCTCGGAGCCGACATCGACGCGGTCGAGCTGCAGGCGAAGTTCGTGGCAGCCATCGACGGTGCCACATCCCCCGAAGACGCTCGGCGCCGCATCGGCAGACTCGCTCTTGAGACCCCATCGGTCGACGAGAGCGTTCGTATCGAGGTCATCCGCTCCCGGCTCGTCGACACCCAGTGGCCGCAGCGCGACCTCAAGGTGACCGCCGTCGAGGTCGAGTCCGGCGACTTCGTGGTCTTCGACCGCACGAGCGGGGTCGAGCTCGCCGACGCGGTCGCCGCGAGCTGCGCCGTTCCCGGCGTCTGGCCGCCGGTCACGATCAACGGCTCGCGTTATATGGATGGCGGGGTGAGGTCGGGCAGCAACGCCGATCTCGCGGCCGGCTCCGATTGGGTCGTCATCGTCACGCCTCTTCCCGGTGTGGGTGAGCCGGGCCTCGGCACGATCGCCACGGCCGAGCTCGACGCGCTCGGCGGCGTTCCGACGGCCATCATCTACGCCGACCAGGCTTCGATCACCGCCTTCGGCCCGAATCCTCTCGACCCCGCCACGCGCCGCGCGTCGGCCGAGGCGGGCCGCGCGGTCGGCCGCGCATCCGCGGAGCGTGTGGCCGCGATGCTCCCGGCGGCGCTCTAGAGGTGCTGTACGAGAGCCGGGGCGCGCGTCCGCGTGTCGATCCGGATGCGCTGGTCGCGGCATCCGCTGTCGTCTCTGGTGATGTGACAATCGGGCCGGGCTCACGGGTCATGCACGGCGCCGTGCTGACCGCCGAGGACGGTCCAATCGTGATCGGCGCCAACGTCGTGGTGTTGGAGAACGCGGTGATTCGCGGGCGAGCGGGTCACGCCACGATTATCGGTGACGGGGTCATGGTCGGGCCGCACACCCACGTCAACGGGTGCACGATCGGGACCGGTGCGTTTCTCGCGACCGGGGCATCTGTTTTTCCCGGCGCGGTCGTCGGCGAGGGTGCCGAGGTGCGCATCAACGCCGTCGTTCAGGTCAACACCCGACTCGCGGCTGGCGCCGTCGTTCCCATCTCCTGGGTGGCGGTCGGCGATCCGGCTCAGTTGTTCTCGCCCGACCGACACGACGAGATCTGGGCTGTGCAGCGCACGCTCGATTTCGTGGGCACGGTCTACGGGGCAGGGGCCGACGCGACGATGAAGGACATCATGCGGTCTCAGTCGGAGTTCTACGGCGCGCACCGCGCCGACGTCGAACTGCTCGACTGAGGCTGGTCGCTTTCTCTCAAAGCCCGGTGTCGAAGCACCAGAGGTGCGAGCACGCCGAACGCGGCGACGAGCACTGTGACACCGATCATCGAGCCGCGCAGCCCGACCGCGCTCGACAGCAGGCCGACGTAGACAGGGCCGAGGAGAAAGCCGATGTAGGCGGTCGTGGCGATTATCGACGTCGTGCTGCCGCGAACGTCGTCGTCGATGCCACGCACCGCCTGACTCAGCAGGGTGGGAAACAACACCGACGTTCCGATCGCGGCCAGCGCAAGACCGAGGAGGGCGACGCCCACGTTCTCGGCCGCAGCCACGACCAGAGTGCCGATGACGGCAATGGCGGCACCGCCGATGAGGAGAGCGACAGCGGGGATCCGTGGGGAGAAGCCCACGGCGAAGCGGGTGATCGCCGCGCAGGCCGCGAAGGTCGCCGGAGCGATGGCGGCCAGAGCCGGCGACGCCTTCAGCTCGTCGACGAGGTAGATGGCGCCCCAGCTCTGGTGAGCGTTCTCTGCGGCAAAGCCGAGCGCCCCGACCAAGCCCACGATGATGAACGGCAGAAGCAGGGTCTGCCTGCTGCGCATGGTGTTCGTTGTGCGGCCGGTTCCGGATGCGGCTCGGGTTCCGGTTCTCGCATGGGTTCCGGTTCTCGCGTGGGTTCCGCGGGCGAACACCACGACGCCGCTTGTGAGGATCACGAGGCCTGAGACGAGGAAGATCAGGGGCGCCCCACCGCCGCTGGCGAAGATCGCACCCGCTCCGAGACTGCCCACCACGACGAACGAAGAGAAGACGGCGTGTGCGAGCGTGATGATTCGACGGCCCGATCGGGCCTCCTCCCCGCCTGCGAGGGCGTTTGCGGCGACGTCGGATGCCCCCGATGTCGCGCCGACCAGAAGCATGCCGACGCACACGGCCACGATGTCGCGGGCAAATGCGGCCACGATGATGCCCGCTACCGCGAGGGTGACGAGGAGTAGACCGGTAATCCTGGTTCCGAATCGATCGACGGCTCGACCCGTGAACAGCATCGCCGGCAGCGCCCCGAGGCCGACGCAGAGCAGAGCGCCGCCGAGCTGAGCGTCTGACACCCCCGCCGTCTGTCTCAGCGCGGGCAGGGCCGCGCCCCACACACCCCAGAACATGCCGAACCCGGCGAAGGCGACGAACGAGAGCGGAAGTCGATTCATTTGTGTAACGATACACAACAGCAGCGGTAGGGTGGTGTCATGGCTTTGCAACGCGTCACGATGAGGCAGGTCGCCGCCCAGGCCGGCGTCGCCCCCATGACCGTGAGCTACACGTACACCCGGCCCGAGCGCGTCGCACCCGACACCCGCGCCCGAGTGCTCGCCGCCGCTCAGCACCTCGGCTACGCGGGTCCCGACCCGGTCGCGCGCTCTCTACGCAGCGGAGCGACCGGCAATCTCGGCGTGGTGTTAGGCGAGCATCTCAGCTACGCCTTCGAAGACCCCCAGGCCGCCCGATTCCTGGCCGGCGTATCGAGCGTCTGCGTCGAGAAACAGCTCGGGCTCGTTCTCATTCCCAGCACCGGAGCAGCCGACGACGTCGACCGCGTGCGCGAGGCTGCTGTCGATGGCTTTGTCCTCTGGACGACCGACGTTTCAGACCCCGTACTCGCGGCGGTCGCAAGAACGGGCCGCCCCGCGGCCATCCAGGGCGGTCCCTCCGCCCCGGGAGTCTCCGTCGTCTCCCCCGACGACCGGAGCGCGGCGCGGGCCATTGCGTCGCACATGCTCGCTGAAGCCACCTCACCGCTGATCCTGTCGTTTCCCCTCGACCGCGAGCGGAGTGCCGGCATCCGGCTCGGGCCTGATACGTCGGTGGGCTTTCCGATCACGCGAGCACGACTCGAGGGGTACCGAGACGCGATCGGCGAGTCTGGAAGGGCATGGAGCGATACACCCGTCGCCGTAGTGGGTCGAAACACTCGTGACGATGGTCGAGGGGCCATCCGCGATGCGCTCGTGCGCGCGCGCCCCGATGTCGTCATCGCGATGAGTGACCAACTCGCCGCCGGAGCCATCGACATCCTGGGGTCGAGCGCCGCCGTCAGCGGGTGGGACGACAGCGACCTCGCCCAGACGCTCGGGTTCTCGAGCGTGAGCCAATCGCTCTACGATCAGGGCGTCACGTGCGCTCGCATCGCTTCCGGGTCCGCCAGCCCCGAGTCCCCCGCCTGGAGCCTGACGCTGCGCTGACCGTTCGCCGCGTTCGGCGCCGGTGTGCACCCCTCGTCGGCGTTGGTCGAGTAGGCCGCCCGCGGCCGTATCGAGACCCCATCCGGCGTCGCGACTACTCCTTCACAGGGCACGCCTTCGGATCATTATCCACTGTCTTATTGCCTGATCAACTAGCAAATGCCGGTTACGAGCCAGTGTCGGTGGCTGCTGTTTGACTTCTCGTATGACATCAACGATCCCGCTCCTCGAGCCCGACCCGTACGGGGTCGCGCTCGAGCAGGTCGCCGCCCTCGATCAACAGATAGGTGTGCTGTCTGCGCTCAGGGCCAGGCGCGTCACCGACGCGAGAAACCACCTCCATCGGCAAGCACCGTCAGATACCTCTACGGGCGGGCCGGTGTGGTCGACGGCCCGGGTTGAACGGGTCGAGCTCGTCACCGAGCTCGCCCTCCTGACCCGCCGCACCGAACACCGCACCGCCACGCTGGTCGACACGAGCACGGCCCTCGTTGATCGGCTCCCAGCAACCCTCGCCGCGGTCACCTCCGGTGCGGTGTCGTGGGAGCACGCCGAGATGGTCGCGAAACACGCGGACGGCCTCGAAGGCGAGGCCCTTGCCACGTACGACGCGAAGCTGGCTTCTCTGGCCGTCGAACTGAATCCTCGGCAACTCGAGAAGAAGGCCCGCCACGAAGTCGAACTCGTCCGACCATCGACCGCGGTGGAGCGCGCCGAGAAGGCCGCAGCTACCCGGCGCATCTACGTCGACCCGGCTGCGGATGGCATGGCCTGCCTCACCCTGTTCGCCCCCGCCCCCGAGATCCACGCGATCGCAGACAGGGCGGTCAGGCTCGCCTCCGGATTGAAGCAGGGTGGTGACCCGCGCAGCATGGGGCACCTGAAGGTCGACGTCCTCACCGACCTGCTCCTCAACGGTGAGACCTCGATACCCGGCGCGACCCGGGGTATTCGCGGCAGGGTGCACGTGATGGTCCCCGCGATGACACTGCTCGGCGTGGGTGACGAGGCCGCGATCCTCCGCGGCTATGGGCCGATCGACCCGGCGACCGCCGCGCAGTTGACGGCGGAGGCGACGTCGTGGCGACGCATTCTCACCCACCCGATAAGCGGGCGCATCCTGACAACTGACCCGCGGGACTACCGACCGACTGCGCGCATGATCGATCACGCAAAGCTCGTGCACCCGACGTGTGTGTTCCCGGGGTGCACGGTCCCGGCGGAACAGGCGGATATGGACCACACCGAGGATCATGCCTACGGCGGCGACACAATCCCTGAGAACCTCGCCCCGCTGAGCACGGAGCACCATCGCGTGAAGCACCACACCAGATGGCAGTTCATCCAGAACGTCGACGACACTCTCACCGCGACGTCACCGGCGGGTCACGCGTATCTCGTCCGCCCGCAAGGACAGATGAAACCTGCGCCCCGGCAACTCGTCGCCCTGGTCGCCGCCACGGCGGCTGCCGCCACCACCCCGGAAGAGGAGCTCGGAGACTGCCCCTTCTAACGCCCTATAGATATCTGCGCCGATCGAGTAGCGGCGCGAGGAACGAGCCCCGCATATCGAGATCACCGGAGCTGGTCTCGCCGCTCGTCTAACGCCGCTGGCAGACTGACGCTATGCAAAGCCGTCACGTCAGCCGCGTCATTTCGGCGAGCCCGGAATCCGTCTACGAATTCGCAGCGAACCCCGACAACCTGCCGAAGTGGGCGTCGGGCCTAGCGCAGTCCGAGGTGACCCGCGAGGGCGACACCCTGTGGGTCGAGTCGCCGATGGGCCGTGTCTCCGTGCGATTTGTTGCGCCCAACGAGTTCGGCATTCTCGACCACGACGTGACACTTCCGTCGGGCGTGACCGTAACCAACCCTGTTCGAGTAATCGCGCACCCCGACGGCGCCGAGATCGTTTTCACCGTTCGGCAGCTCGATCTCGACGACGACGAATTGGAACGCGATGCGACCACCGTCGGGGAGGACCTCGATCGCTTGCGTCGGCTCGTCGAAGACGTCCGCGCCTCAACTGGCGGACCCACCGCCTCCTAGGCTGAGTGGGGTAAACCGTCGAACGGAGCATCCTTGCCTGCTATCGCCCACCTCAGCGACCCGCATCTGGACCTGTCTCCGGAACGATCGCGAAGACTCATCGCCGTCCTCGATCTGGTTCGAGATCTGTCTTTTGTCGACGGACTCCTCGTGACCGGTGACCTCGCTGACCATGGCGCTGCGGCAGAGTACGCGGAGTTCTTCGCGGCTCTTCCGGTCGGGCTCCCCACGCTCGTGGTGCCAGGCAACCACGATCTCTCGGCACCTTTCTTGGCCGCACTCTCCCACGCCGGCCACGAGCAGACACTCAGCGGCACCCTCGATCTCGGCGGCGTGCGAATCGTGGGGATGGATACCCACATCGATAGCCGTGACGATGGCTTCCTCACTCCGGAGTCGATGGCTTCCGCCCGCGAACGAATAGCCAGCGCCCCGGGGCACGTCGTGCTGGCGATGCACCACCCGCCGGTCCCCGTCGGGCACGATCTGGCCGACAGCCTGTACCGGCTCACGAATCCAGAAGCGCTCGCGGCGCTCGTTGCGGAGCACGACCAGATCATCGGCCTCTTCACCGGTCACGTGCACGCCGGGTTGGCTACGACCTTCTCGGGTGTGCCGCTACTCGGAGCACCCGGGATCGTCTCGACGATGAGGCTGGGAAGCAAGATCGATCCGATCGCCGACACGACAGCCATGCCGGGACTTGCGCTGCACACCATCGACTCAGCTCAGATCCGGACCGTTTTTCATCACCTCAGCCCGTCGGCCTTGTGAACCCCGCGCTGCTGGCGTTCACCGCGCTGCCGTTCGTCGTGAGTCCGGGGGCGAGCTTCGCAATAACGGTCAACGCGGCTGTCGACGGCGATCGACGTGCACCGCTCCGCGTATGGATCGGTACGTCTCTGGGAATTGCGCTGATCGCCGCGAGCCTCGGCATAAGCGGCCTCGGAACCTCGGTCATCGGCAACTCCGCAGTGCTGCTCGTTTTCAGACTTGTGGGAGGCGTGGTTCTCGTCAGCCTCGGAGCCATTTCTACAATCAAGGCGATACGCGCTTGGAATCAGCCGCTCCAGGACTCGCCGCGCGCCACCAGGCTCGTGCCCTGGTCGTTCCTGGCGGTGGTCACCAACGTCAAGGCGCTGAGTCTCTATGTGCTGGTCGTCCCCGCGACAGCGGGCAGCGGTCCGGCTGGACTGCCCCTGTATGCACTCTTCGCCGCGCTCCACATAACGATGCTCCTCGCGTGGTTGACGCTTGTCGGTCTCATCGTCCGAACGGTGCCGCTCTTGCGGACGTCCGCCCGAGCCAGAGGCATCCTCGCCGTGACGACCTCGGCGGTCCTCATCTACCTCGGCGTGGATCTCGCCATCAGTTCTTTTCGCTGAGAATCCGATACTTGAACCCGACGTGCGACGCCTCGAAACCGAGCCGCTCGTAGAAGCGGTGCGCATCCACCCGCGCAGCGTCTGACGTCAGCTGCACCAGCGGCACGCCAGCGGTACGAGCGTCCTCGATAGCCCAGCGCATCATGGCCGCGCCGACCCCTCGGTTGCGCTGACTCGACGAGACCCGCACCGCCTCGATCTGCAGACGCGAGGCCCCGCGCCTGGCCAGGCCGGGAATCACGGTGAGCTGCATGGTCGCGACGACAGTGCCGGCGCCATCCGAATCGCTCGACCCGTCTGAGTCGACGACCACCAGTAGACGCTGAGCCGGATCGCGGTCAATTGCAGCGAACGCTGCTTCATATGCCTCACGATCGCCGGCATCGGCCGAGTCGCCGCGCGCCGCACTGATCGGGTCGTCGGCGAGCAGGTCGATGATCGTGGGGAGATCCTCGATCGTGGCGCGTCGCAGCAGTGCGGATCCGGCGGGGAGCTCGAGGGTAACGTCATTCATCCGCTCCACGATACCGACGGAACAACGTGGGCCGAACCCAGGATCGGGCACCACGCCATCGAACTCCTGCGACTACCGACCTACCGAGCGGACGCATAGACTCACATCGAGCTCCTGTAACGAGGCGGGCGCAACACAATGGGAGTTGTTGGTCGGTGTCGAGACTTCGTGAGAGCGCTCTCACTCTGGCGGCGATCGCCCTCGTGGCGGCGGTCGTCTGCGCTTTCTCCGTTGCCACCTCCGCATACATCGATCAGCAGGCCACGGCGGGACTTCGTGCCGAGCTCTCCGCTCAGGCCGGCGAGGATCTCGCACTCCGAGCGTCTCTCGACAGCGTCGAAGACGCCGATCAACAGGATGCGGAAGTCAGGCGAGCGATCGCGAAGACGCTCGGTGCCGTCGAGGTGACGTTCGACACCACTCGCACGCTCGAGGCCGGCGCCATTTTCTCGACCGGAGATCAGTCTGGTCCCGCTGAGACGCTCACCGTTCCTGACCTCGAGACACGCGCTGTCTTCGATACAGGAGCGGCACCCACCGTGGCCGACCAGGTCGCAGTGCAGGCGAACGCCGCCGCCGCCCTGGGGCTCAGCGCCGGCGACCAGGTCTCTCTCAATCAGGTTGTCTTCACGGTTTCCGGCACATGGCGCCCGAAAGACCCGCTCGACCCCCGCTGGTACGGCGACGAGGCCGTCGAAACGGGTGGGACGGATCGACGAGGTCCTTTCGTCATCACCGAGGATGCGTGGGATCGCTTCGACCTTCAGCCAAAAGCAGTGTGGACGGTGGTTCCGACCTCGATCGACGACTTCACCTCGAGTAACAGCAGTTCCGTGGGCTCGGCGTGGGCCACGGTGCAACGAGCCTGGCGAGGAGAGGTATCCGGTTTCGATTCGCTGCAGATCCAGAGCCAACTCGCCCGTACCCTCGATGACTTCGATCAACGAGTCGAGGGACTACGCGCGATAGAACCGGTCGCCGCGGCGCTCATTGCGGGCAGCGCTCTGGTTGCGCTCTGGCAACTCGTTCAGGTATTGGTCGCCAGCCGTGAACGGGATGCCCTCCTGTTCTGGGCCCGTGGTCGATCCACGGCGGCGATCGCCTCGCGGGTGGCGGGTGAGGTTGCGAGTGCCACGGTGTTCGGCGCGGCAGTCGGCGTGTCCGCTGTCGTTATCGCACTCTCCGTGGCGCCAATTGCGGGTCAATCCCTCGTTCTTCGCCCCAGCGCTTTCGTCGTCCCGACGCTCGTGGTGATCGCTGCGATCCTTATCGCCGCGGCGTCGTCTTACCGATCGACGACCAGCGTCACACAATCGACGCGGGGCGGACGCGGCGACAGTAGGGCACGCCGCGTCGCCGCGCCCGGAGCGGTTCTTCTCGTCGCCCTCGGGGCGGCGCTTTCGGTGTGGCAACTGCGGCGGTACGGATCGCCGCTCACGACCAACGCAGACGGGTCAACCGGCATCGATCCCCTCGTGGTCGTCGCCCCAGCCCTCGCTCTCATCGCAGTCGTGCTCGCCGCACTCGCTGCCTTTCCCGCCGTAGTCGGGCTGCACTCCAGGCGAATCCGTGGTTCCGGTGTACGTATTCACCTCGCCGCTCGCACGCTCGCTCGCCAGACAGCGCGCGTGGCCGCACCTCTCGTCATCGTCGCCCTCGCGGTGGGCTCCGGCACGATGGCAGCGACGTTCTCGGCGACGTGGTCGCATCTCTATGCCCAGAATGCAGCGCTTCATGTGGGCGCAGACGTGCGTGTCTCGTCGCCGCTGGCGCCCCTGTCGGCAGCGCAACGCGACGCTGTCGCCGCGACCGACAACGTCGTCGACGTTGTTCCGATCGACGTGCAGACGCTGTCGCTCGGCACCGTCACTGCATCGGTGGTTGCTGCGACCCCTGACGCCCTGCGACAGGTCGCACAAGACGCGGGCGGAGTCTTCGCTGCCGACGAGGCGGCAGACGACATCCAGATGGATGACCCCGGCCCGGTCCTTCCGGACGGAGCGGATACCCTGACGCTTCGCATCGAGGCGCTCGGATTCGACGCACCACCAGCCTTGAGCGCATGGATTGCCGATCGGCTCGGGAGCGTACGCTCCGTGACCTTCGCCAGCCCGACAGTCGAGGCGGATGGCGTTCTGGCGTACACCGTCGCCGTCGCCGCCGGAGAACACGCTGCGCCAGGGTCGCTCATCTCGATCGATATCTCGTTCGCGGATCAATCGTTCGATGTGATTCGACCCAGTTTTCGACTGGTGAGTCTCGACGCAGACGTCGGAGGCGCAGCCGAGACCGTACCGCTGGGCCAGTATTGGAGCCTCGACACGCTGAGCGACTTCGCTCTGCCCCCCGAGAGCAACGCTGGCGGCGATGGTTTTGTGCTGGATGCCGGACTCCCGTTTCTGCGGATGACTTCGGCCAGTGACGGCTCAGCCAGCGAATATCTGCGACCGAGGGTTGTCATTTCCGCGCCACTGGCACGCGCCCTCGACCTACGGATCGGAGATCTCATCGCGCTGAGCCTGCGCGATGTCCTCGGCGATGCCAACGCCGTGGTCACGGCGATCGTGCCAGCGATTCCTGGCGCCGACAGCGACATGGCCTTGCTGATGGATCTCTCCGCGATCAACCATTTTCACCAACGAACGAGCAACCTCCCCGCCGAATCCACTGATCTGTGGATGACGACCGTCGACCAGCAGCAGCAGCAGGTGCGCGACTCCGTGCGCGGGGTTGTGCCCGCAAATGCTCAGATCGAGCTTCGCGACAACCCCGAGTCCAGGAAGGTTTTAGGCGCGGCGTCGATCGCGTTGTGGGCCTCCGCCGCGGCGTGCCTGCTGTTCGCTTTCATCGCCATGGGTTCTGCATCGAGTTCACGAATTCGATGGGGCCGCAACGATATCGCAGCGCTTCGAGCCCTGGGAATGCGACCCGCTGAGCAGTCGGCCGTCGTGATGCGAGAGATGTTATTCGTGCTCGCGGCATCGCTTGTCGCGGGTGCGGCCGCCGGCGCGCTCGTCGGCGCACTGACGGTGCCGCAACTCGCCCGCGCCGCCGTAGACCGTGGCTATCTGTCGTCCTCCGCGTCTCTTGCGGTGGACTGGACAGGGCTCGGCCTGCTGCTAGGCGCGCTGGTAGTGGGAATCGCAGTTATCCTCGTCGATCTGAGCAGACGGGTCAGATCGCTCGCCTCGCGGCTTCTGCCGGGTGAGGGGCACCAATGAACGACTTCACCTCGTCGGTGCGCCTGCTCGCCGATCACCTGCGGGCAGGGTTTCGGGCATCCCTTCTCGTAGCCGTTCTTGTCACGGCGACGGTCTTCGTCGCCGCCATCGTGCCGCGCGCTGTCGCCGCGGTGGCCACTGCAGAACTGAGCTTCGAGCTCGGCAACGAAAGCCCTCGCCGTCTGGATCTGAGCGGAGAGGGCCGCATCGGCCTGCCCTCGTCGAGCGTGGGGACGAGCGCCCAGGGCATGCTCGGTGAGACCGACAGCGCGATCGCTCAGGTTCCGTCGACGCTCCCTCATCCCCTCGCCGACGGTCTCGGTGCCGCTGTGTGGGTTGCCAAGAGCTCGACAGGGCAGAGCTCGAGTAGTGCTGACGAGGGTGTGGATCTCTCGCTACGTCTCGCCATAGACCTAGCATTCGACGAACGACTGCATTACGTGTCGGGCGAAGCACCGCGGCCGTGGACCTTCGAAGACGGTACCCCCGCAGTGGAGAATCCGATCGAGATAGCCATCTCGCAGAAGTCGGCGACCGAGATGAAACTCGCGGTCGGCGACGTCGTTCCGTATTCATCGGCGGCCCTGAGGATCGCGGGGGTCTACGAACCCGACGATCCCGAGAGTGCTTATTGGACTCACGCTTACGACCTCGAACACCCCTTGATCATCCGAGAGACCGGCAGGGCTCCGATAATCCAAGCGAGCGTGTACGTCGCGCCCGACTCGATAGCCTCGTTGCGCGAACCGTTCGCAGCGGGCGTTCTCGTCGCGTGGATCACGGTCGACCCGGACGCGTATTCCTTCGCGGATCGGGAACAGCTGGCGACGCAAATTCGCAAGGCGTCCGCGACGCCGGTTGCGCTTCCCTATTCCGGCTCCCTCACTCTCAAGACGTTTTTCGCCGATGTGATAGAGAACACCGCGGTGAAGGTCGCTGCAACGGTTGCGCTCGTCGCACTGTCACTATCCGGTCTTCTCGGCGTGCTCCTGGCGACGTATGCTCTGAGCCTTCAGACCCTCGTTCGCCGCAGGCGCTTCTCGCTGAGTCTCGCGTCGGCTCGAGGTGCCTCGATGGGTCAGCTTCGCGGCGTGATGGTCATCGAGGCGGCGGCGATCTCGATCCCCGGCTCGATCGCAGCCCTCTCGGCCGCCGCGATGGTATTGCCTGAGAGGGTCGGAGTCGATGGAGTGCTCGCGCCGGTAGCGCTGGCCCTGAGCCCGATCGTGCTCGCGGCGATTCTGGTCTCGCCCGGCGGCCTTCGCGATTCGCGCAACGACATCTCGGTGCGTTCGAGGTCTCGCATCCGGTGGGTTCTCGAGGCAGCGCTCATAGGCGCCGCAATCGTCGCCCTGGTGCTTCTGCAGCGTCGCGGACTCGTCTCCTCGGGTGACGTCTTCGGCGTCGATCCGCTGCTCGCCGCGACCCCTCTGCTTCTGGCGGCATCTGTCGGCCTTGTGGGGTTGAGGGTGTTCCCCATTCCCCTGCGTGCAGTGCGTGCCGTTGTTCGCCGGCGGATGGCGCCGGTGGCCGAGGTGGGTTCGGCACGAGCCATCCGTGACCCCGCAATCGGTGCAATCGCGGCGCTGGCGCTCATCGTCGGCGTGTCTATGGTCATGTTTTCAACGATCATGATCAGCACCGTCGATGTGAGCCAGCAGCGCGCGGCGACCGAGAGCGTCGGCGCCGACGCCCGCGTCGACGCTCACGATCTGCCCGACACGCTGCTCGACGACATCCGGCACATGCCCGGGGTCGACGCTGCCGCCGCACTGACAGTGCAGGAGAACGTGACCCTGACAGACGAAGCCGGAACCACCCGACTCGACGTGCTGCTCGTCGACCCGACCGCGCTCGCGGCGGTGCGCGGCGACCTGCCCGAGCTCGGGTCGGCGAACGAATCGCCGCACCCGGTGCTGGTGTCCCAGTCGTTGGCAGACCTTCTCGTGGGCACGGACATCCGGCTGGGTGACATCTCGATTCAGCCCACCGGCGTCGTCGCCGACTCCGCTGTCCCTGGGATGCCCGACGTCTGGCTCATCATCGGTGACAATACGGCGGCCGAACTGGGCGTCAGCGAGCAGGGGCCGGGCAGCGTTCTCATCGGCCTCGACCAGAACTATGGCCCTGCCAGCATCGATGCGATTCGCAATGCGGTGTTGAGGGTGCAGCCCGACCAGTACATCGAGTCCGCGGGCATCTACGACGTGCACTCCGAACTCCGCCAGAGAGAGGCCTCCCCCGCGACCTCCGCGATAGAGATCGCTCTTGTGCTCACCGCGGGGGCCACGTTGATCTTCACGATGCTCATCATCGCGCTGGCAGCCATGGCATCGGCGGCATCTCGAAATCGAGTGGTGGCAGTGATGCGAATCATCGGTATGACGCCGCCCCAGGTTCGCGCCCTCGTGGCCTGGGAGTTCGGGCCGGTCGCGATCTCTGCGCTTCTGGTGGGGGCGTGTGTCGGAATAGTCCTGCCCTATATCGTCACCGCGGTGCTCGACCTTCGCGGGTTCTTCGGCGGCACTACGCTGCCTACTCCGTCGATCGATCCGCTTTGGATCGCTGGCGCGCTCGGCATCTACGCGGTGACGATCGTGGCGGCTGTTCTTATCGCGGCGGCACTCGGAAAACGATTCGCCCCCGCATCCACCCTCAAGATGGGAGAGTCATGACGCGTCAGATCGAATGCGCCGACTTGGTCAAGATCTTCTCGACAGACGAGGTGGAGGTGCAGGCGCTGCAGGGGCTCACGCTCGAGGTCGACCAAGGCGAGCTGATCGCCATCGTCGGCGCTTCAGGCTCGGGCAAGTCGACACTGCTCGCCATTCTCACGGGTCTCGAGGTTCCTACGGCGGGTCGGGCGATCGTCGCCGGTCACGACCTTCTCACCATGACCTCGGCGCAGCGAACAAAGTACCGGCGCCACACTGTCGGCTTCGTCTGGCAGCAGACCTCCCGCAACCTCCTGCCGTATTACACGGCGCGCCAGAACATCGCGATGCCGCTGGTCCTCGCGGGAATGCCCCGCGCACAACGGGCGAACCGCATTGACCAGCTCGTCGAACTGCTCGGTATGGGCGAGTTCGCCGGCCGACGGCCTTCGCAGCTCTCGGGTGGCCAACAGCAGCGCGTGTCGATCGCCGTAGCACTCGCCAACGAACCGGAGGTTCTCTTCGCCGATGAGCCGACGGGCGAACTCGACGACATCAATTCGCAGCTCGTTCTCGACGCTCTGGGTCACGTGAACCGCGAGCTGGGCGTCACCATTCTCATCGTGACCCACGACGAGGATGTGTCGGCGAAGGTGCGTAGGACCGTTCAGATCAGAGACGGGCGCCTCTCGACCGAAGTGCACCGCAGAACCGAGACCAACGAGTTCGGCGAGGAGCAGCACCGATCGCAGGAGTTCGTTGTGCTCGACCGGGTGGGGCGCCTCCAGCTTCCGCAGGAGTATGTGCGCAGCCTGGGCCTGAGCGGACTCGTTCGCGTGGAACTGGCCGATACCCACGCGCAAGTGCATCCGACCGAGCAGCCGGCCGCGAGCGAGACAGAGGACGACGAGAGATGAACGACGACGTGGTGCTGCGCTCCCAGGGTCTGACTCGCACCTATGGCAGTGGCGCAACAGAAGTGCGGGCCCTTGTCGACGCGACTCTCGACGTTCGCGCCGGCGAACTCGTGGTGCTGCGCGGGCCGTCGGGTTCGGGCAAGACCACGCTGCTCAACCTTCTCGGAGGTCTGGATAACCCGACCTCGGGCACGGTCTGGCTGGGGTCGCGGCAGGTGACCGGCGCGAGCGATCGCGATCTGGTCGATATGAGACGGCGAGAGATCGGCTACATCTTTCAGACCTTTGCGCTGCTCTCGGCACTCACCGCAGCGGAGAATGTCGAGCTGCCGATGAGACTCGTCGGGGCCGACGCAGAGGAACGAGCCGCACGGGTCGACGAGCTGCTCTCGGTCGTGGGTCTGGCAGAGCACGCGCTGCAAAGGCCGAACGAACTCTCCGGCGGCCAGCAGCAGCGGCTCGGAATCGCACGAGCTCTCTCCAATAACCCCCGACTGATCATTGCCGATGAGCCGACCGGACAACTCGACAGCCTCAACGCCGAGACGATGATGTCGTTGATCTCGACCCTGGTGCACGAGCGCGATGTCGCCGCGATCGTTTCGACTCACGATCCGAGAATGGCGGCTCACGCTGACCGCATCCTCGAGATCCGCGACGGTCACCTGAGCGCACGACGCGGGCGCCACGCGGGAGCTCTGCGCGAAGGAATCTAGAATGGAATGCCCATGGATCCCATCCTGAACATCACCTTTCCGCCTGAACTCCCGGTCAGCCAGCGTCGCGATGACATCGCGCGCGCGATCGCCGAGAACCAGGTGGTCATCGTCGCAGGCGCGACGGGCTCGGGAAAGACCACGCAGCTTCCGAAGATCTGCCTAGAACTCGGTCGCGAGTCGATCGGTCACACGCAGCCCCGCCGGCTCGCAGCGCGCACGATCGCGGAGCGCATCGCCGAAGAGCTCGGCCAGGAGGTCGGCGGCGTGGTCGGCTACCAGGTGCGCTTCACGGACAAGGCGTCGAAAGACACCCGCATCAAGCTGATGACCGACGGAATCCTGCTCAACGAGATGCACCACGACCGCATGCTCTCGAAGTACGACACGATCATCATCGACGAGGCGCATGAGCGCAGCCTCAACATCGACTTCCTGCTCGGCTACCTCAAGCAGCTGCTGCCGAAGCGGCCCGATCTCAAGCTGATCATCACCTCGGCCACGATCGACCCGCAGAGCTTCTCGCGGCACTTCGACGACGCACCGATCGTCGAGGTGTCCGGTCGCACGTTCCCCGTCGAGATCCGCTACCGGCCGCTCGTCGCGGAGACGAAGCTGACCGCAGATGGCGAGCGCGCAGACAGCGACACCGATGTCGACACCGATGACAAGGCTCCGAGTACACCCGACCGCGACGTCTTCGAGGCCATCGGCGAGGCCGTCGACGAGCTGGGACGCGAGAGCGACGGCGACATCCTGGTCTTCCTCTCGGGAGAGAACGAGATCCGCGACGCTGAGGAGTCCCTCAAGGGCAAGTTCGCGAACCGCAGTTCGGCGGGCGGCGTCACCGAGATCCTTCCCCTCTACGGTCGCCTCTCGAGCGCCGACCAGCACCGCGTCTTCCAGCGCAGCAGCACGCCGGGCGTCCGCCGACGCATCGTGTTGGCGACCAACGTGGCCGAGACCAGCCTCACGGTGCCCGGCATCAAGTACGTGATCGACTCGGGAACCGCGCGCATCAGCCGCTACAGCGTGCGCTCCAAGGTGCAGCGGCTGCCGATCGAGGCGATCTCGCAAGCGTCGGCCAACCAGCGCTCGGGCCGTTCGGGCCGAACCAGCGATGGAATCGCCATCCGGCTGTATTCGCAGCAGGATTTCGAGAAGCGACCCGAGTTCACCGAACCCGAGATCCTGCGCACCAATCTCGCGGCGGTCATCCTGCAGATGATCTCGCTGGGCCTGGGCGACATCGCCTCCTTCCCGTTCCTGCAGCCGCCGGAGTCTCGCGGCATCAAAGACGGCCTCGACCTTCTCACCGAGCTGGGCGCGCTGCGCACGCCGGCAGACAAAGACACAAAGACACCGGATGCCCAGCCACGGCTGACGAGGATCGGTCGCGACCTCGCGCGCCTGCCCATCGAGCCGCGCTTCGCCCGCATGGTGATCGAGTCCAAAGAGACGGCCACGAGCCGCGAGGTGATGCTCATCGTCGCGGGACTCACGATTCAGGATCCCCGCGAGCGCCCGCTCGAGAAGCGCCAGCGAGCCGATGAACTGCACGGTCGCTTCACTGACCCCACGAGCGACTTCCTCACTCTGCTCAACCTCTACAACTACCTCGAAGAGAAGCAGGCGGAGCTGTCGTCGAGTGCGTTCCGCCGCCTCTGCAAGAACGAGTTCCTCAACTACCTGCGCATCCGCGAGTGGCAAGACGTGTACCGCCAGTTGAAGCAGCTGTCGAGGCCGCTGGGGCTCACGATCGGCGAGCCCGCGGTGAACCCCGACGGAATCCACCGCTCGATCCTCTCGGGTCTGCTCTCACACATCGGGCTCAAAGACGCGGTCAAGAAAGACTATGTGGGCGCACGCCAGACCCGCTTCAGCATCTTCCCTGGGTCGGTGCTGGGCAAGAAGCAGCCTGCCGCGGTCATGAGCGCCGAGCTCGTCGAGACCAGCCGACTCTTCGCGCGCATGAACGCGGCGATCGATCCCGCGTGGGCCGAGAAGCTGGCGGGCGACCTGGTCAAGCGCAGCTACTCCGAGCCGCGATGGGAGAAGAAGCAGGGCTCCGTCGTCGCCTACGAGCGCGTCACGCTGTTCGGGGTTCCCATCATCGAGAAGCGGCGCATCCAGTTCTCGAGAGTCGACCCGTCGTATGCGCGCGAGCTGTTCATCCGGCACGCGCTGGTCGAGGGCGACTGGGAGTCGCAGCAGGCGTTCGACCGGGCCAACCGCACGTTCCGCAAGGAGCTCGAGCAGATCGAGGAGCGCAGTCGGCGCCGCGATCTACTGACCGACGACGAGGCCGTCTTCGACTTCTACAACGAACGCATCCCCCGCGACGTCTTCTCGCAGCGCACCTTCGAGGGGTGGTGGAAGACCGCGAAGCACGACACCCCCGACCTTCTCACCATGACCATCGACGCCCTGGTGCCCGAGGGCGCGCCCGAGATCGACGAGAACGAATACCCGACGACGTGGCAGCAGGAAGATCAGCGTCTCGGCCTGAGCTACCGCTTCGAGCCCGGCACCGAAGACGACGGCGTCACGGCGACCGTTCCTCTCGCGCTATTGCCGAGGCTGAAACCCGAATCGTTCGAATATCAGGTGCCGGGCCTGCGCGTCGAACTCGTGACGGCGCTCATCAAGTCGCTGCCCAAGAACATCCGTCGCAACTTCGTGCCCTCCACCGACTGGGCGGTGCGCCTGGTCGCCGAGACGCCAGAAGGCGGCGGCGACGAGGGGTATCTCGCTGCCCTCGCCACGACCATGTCGCGTCTCGGTCACGTCTCGGTGAGCGCATCCGACTTCGACCGCGAGCGCCTGCCGTCTCATCTGCGTATGTCGTTCAGGGTCGTCGACGAGCGAGGCAAGACGCTGTCCGTCTCGAAAGACCTGCCCGCTCTGCAGCAGAAGCACCGCGGTGCCGCGCGCGAGTCCGTGGCGAAGGCCACGACCCGCGTGTCGAGCGATCTCGAACGCACGGGGCTCACCTCGTGGAACTTCGGCGAACTGCCCAAGCTCGTCGACACCAAGCAGCATGGCGGCGTGATCCGGGCCTACCCGGCGCTCGTCGATGAGGGCTCTTCCGTCGCGCTGAGGTTGATGACCTCGCCTGACGAGCAGGCGCTTCAGACCCCGGACGGCATCGTGCGCCTGCTGCTGCTCGCCGTGCCGTCGCCTCTGTCGTACGTTCGTGAGCACCTCTCGCAGAACGAGAAGCTGATGCTCGCGACCAGCCCGTATCAAAACGTGCAGGCGCTCTTCGACGACTGCCTGCGGGCGGTCGCGCAGCGCGTGCTGTTCGAGGTGACACCGGATGGCATGCTCTGGAACGAGGCCGCGTTCTCCACGGCCCGAGACCGTTTCTCGGCGACGGTCATGGACGAGCTCTACGCCACAGTCGGAGTCGTCACCACGATTCTCTCGGCCGCGCGCGACGCCGAGAAAGCTCTGAAGGGCGTCACGAGCATGGCGCTGCTCGCGGCTCTCGGCGATGCCCGAGAGCAGTTGAAGGGTCTGATCTACCCCGGCTTCGTCTCTGCGACGGGCACGACGCAGCTTCGCCAGCTGCCGCGTTACCTCAAGGCGCTCACTCAGAGGCTCGACAAGTTGGCCGAGAACGCTGCTCGCGATCGGGCCTGGATGACCGAGGTGCAGACGGCGACGAAGCGCTACACCGACGCGGGCGGCCGCATCCCCCTCGCCCCTCATTCGCCGCCGAATATCGTGCGCGCGCGCTGGCTCCTCGAGGAATTCAGAGTGAGCCTGTTTGCACAATCGCTCGGAACGGCGGAGCCTGTCTCTATGCAACGTATTCAGAAGGCACTTGTACCGGCTGGACGGTAGAGTGGAGAGGTTGTGAACAGCTACTCGAGTCTCCTCAAAACCCGCGGCGTCGCCCGCATCATCGCCGCGCAGCTGACCGCACGCTTCCCCTTCGGAATGCTGTCGCTGGCCTTCCTGCTGCATATCGAGAAGGTCCACGACTCCTACGGCTCAGCCGGTCTCGTTCTCGCAGCCCTCAGCATCGGCCAGGCCATCGCCGGGCCCCTCACGTCACGGCTGATGGGCGTCTGGGGCATGCGTCAGGTGATCACGCTCACCATGATCATCTGCGCGTTCGCCATCACGGCCATCGCACTCCTGCCGCTCACGATCCCCGCGGCCATGGGAGTCGCCCTCGTCGCCGGCCTCACGATGCCGCCGATCCAGCCGGCCGTCCGCACCATCTACCCGAAGATGGTCAACTCGAAGCAGCTGACCCCGCTGTTTTCGCTCGACGCCTCCGCCCAAGAGATCATCTGGGTGGTCGGCCCGGTCGTCACCACGTTCGTGGCCACGCAGATCAGCACCGTCTGGGGAATCCTGCTCGCGGCCATCTTCCTCGTCGGCGGAGGCATCTGGTTCATCGCGAGCCCCGAGCTCGGTCGCGTGCGCATCCCCCGCTCCCGCCGCAAGCTCGGTGCGGTGCTCACGAAGCCGCCTGTGCTGCTCGCCACGGTCGTCGGTTTTCTCCTGATCGCCACCTGCGCTGCCATCGAGGCGGGCGTCGTCGCATCCTTCGGCCACGACGGGCTCGAGGCGGGCGTCGTGCTCGCCGTCTTCGCGATCGGCTCCTTGGTCGGCGGGCTTGCGCTGGGTCACGTTCCCATCGGACCGTGGGCGTTGGCGCGTCGCCTGCTCATCGTGCTCGTCGGAACGGCCCTTGCCGCCTTCTCTCTGAACATCTGGTGGCTCAGTGTCACCCTGTTCCTCGCAGGCGTCGGCATCGCGCCCGCTCTCGCCGTGATGTTCTCCATCGTGTCGGCGAGCGTGCGCTTCAGCGACACGGCCGAGGCCTACGGTTGGGCGGGCACCGGGCAGCTCATCGGCGCCGCAGTGGGTTCCGCGGTCGCGGGCTTCATGATCGACAGCCGCGGGGCGTCTGGCGCCTTCGTCGTCGCGGGAGGCCTCGCCCTGCTCGGCTTCATCGTGGCCTTCGTCGGCAAGCGCTGGCACCCCGATCTCCGCGGCAAAGACGCGAGCCCCATTCCCGACACCGAGCCCGTTCAGACGGTCAGCGGGCTCTGATCGTGCAACCACTTCGAGACAGTCTCCGTCCGCTCAAGAGCCTCACGGGCACTCCCCCGCCATTCGATCCGTCCGCGGCCCCCGACAACCCGCTCGACCTCTTCGTTGAGTGGTTCACGCATGCGGTCGAGGCCGGGCAGGTCGAGCCGCACGCCATGACGCTGTCCACCGTCGACGCCGACGGCGTTCCGGATGCGCGGGTGCTGATCCTCAAAGACCTCACCGACGACGGCTGGTGGTTCGCGAGCAGCTCCGCGAGCGCGAAAGGCGTCGAGCTGACCGCTAACCCGGTTGCCGCCCTCACCTTCTACTGGCCTACGGTCGGCCGCTCCGTGCGCGTGCGCGGCACAGTCAGCCGGGGTTCAGAAAACGAGAACGTGCGCGACTTCTCTCGCCGCGGCATCGGCGCACGCGCCGTCGCCCTCGGCAGCCCGCAGAGTCAGCCGCTCGGCAGCCACGACGAGAGCGAGGCCGCCATCGAGCTCGCCGCGCGCGAACTCGACGCGCATCCGGAACTCGTGTCACCCACCTGGACCCTCTGGTGCGTGCGGCCCGAGTCGGTCGAATTCTGGCAGTCGGATGCCGAGCGCAAGCACCAGAGACTGCGTTACGGCCGTCAGGGCCAGAGCTGGTCGACGACGCTGCTCTGGCCCTGACTCCGGCCCTTCGGCAGGCTCAGGGAACCAGGCCGTTGGCCTTCGCGACCTCGCCGTACCAGCTCGCGCTGGGCTTGGGGGTTCGCTCGAAGGTCTGCTTGTCCCAGGCGATGAGCCCGAAGGTCGGCGCGAAGCCCGAGGCCCACTCGTAGTTGTCGAGCGCCGACCAGTGCTGATAGCCCAGCAGTGTGATGCCGTCTTCGATGCAGGAGTGCAGGCCCTCGAGGGCACCGCGGGTGTAGTCGATGCGGCGGCTGTCGTCCTGGGTCGCGATACCGTTCTCGGTGACCATGACCGGAGTGTGGTCGCTGAGCTCCCACGCGGCGCGAACGCCGATTCCGGCTGCGGGAGGGAAGTACTCCCACTCGGTAAGCGTCTTCTCGACGTGGGCGGCGGGCGGGCGGATGCCTTCCGGTCCCACGATGTTGCGCGTGTAGGCCTGCACGCCGATGAAGTCGTCGCCCGCAGCGTTCTCGAGGTACCAGTCTTCAGCCGGGTAGGCGATCTCGCGCTTCTTCTCCTCTGAGCCGGGCTCGTCAGCAGCCTCGAAGGCCTGGGTGGCGATGGTCCAGCCCGTCTTGAGCCCCGAGACCTGCGACAGCACCTCGCGCGAGCGCCGGTGCGACTCGAGCAGCGCATCGGCGACGCCGAGGTCGGGCTTCGGAAGGCCGTACGCGACGAGGTTCGACGCGTCTTCTCCCCCGGCAAGCATCGCCGCGATGTTGGGCTCGTTGATGGTGCAGACGTAGTTCACGCCCTCTGCCACGACGGGCAGAGCGAGCTCGGTGTAGCGGGCAAAGAGATCAGCGGCGTCGGACGCACGCCAGAAGCCGTCGTTCTCGAACCAGCGGGGCACCGTGAAGTGCATCAGCGTCACGATGGGCTCGATACCGAACTCATGGCAGGTGTCGACCATGCGTCGGTAGTGGTCGACGGATGCGCGTGAGTAGAGCCCGCGCTCGGGTTCGATGCGTGACCACTCGATGCTGAACCGGTAGGAGTTCAACCCGAGCTCCGCGAGCAGGCGGATGTCCTCCCGGTAGCGGTGGTAGCTGTCGGCCGCATCTCCGGAGGGCTCCACGATCGTGGTGCCCGGCTCGTTCTCGTGAACCCACCAGTTGCTGTTGACGTTGTTTCCCTCGATCTGGTGGGCGGCGGTGGCCGCACCCCACAGAAAGCCGTCGGGGAAGGTGAGCATCAGGATTCTCCTTTGTCGTTGTGCGTTGGTCGGAGGCCCGGTCGCTGCGACCAGAAGCTGTCGAGCAGCTCAGTCGTGTATTCCGGGTTGTCTATGTTCGGCAAATGCCCGGCGTTCGGGATGATCTCGTAGCGGGCGCCGACGCGGCGGGCCATCGCGAGCTGATCGGCGATCGGCCATGCGTCGTCGGCATCGCCATGCGCCACGAGCACGGGAAGCCCGGTGTCGCGCAGCGCGTCGCCGGAGTCAGGAGTGTCGCGCAGGATGGCGGCCATCGCCAGGAAGTTGTCGTCGCTCGAGGCTGCGGCACGCTCGCGAACGAAGACCTCGTCGTCGTTTCTCGCACCGAGCGGGTTGTTGTGCTCCCACCACGCAAGCGTGCCGTGTCGAGCCACGAACGCCGCGTCGTCGCGATGATGCTCCGTTCCCTGCCCTCCCGGCCCCGAGCACAGCATCGTGAGATCGGCGAAGACCGACGGGCGCAGGATGGCCGCCGCTCGGGCGACGAGCCCACCGAGGCTGTGGCCCACCAGGTGCACGGGGCGACCTCCGGCGACTCTCTCTGCCACGGCGACCGCGTCGGCCGCGAGCGTGTCGAGAGAGTACTCGTCGATGCCGTGCGGTGCGATCGAATCGGCCTGGCCTCGTTGACTGTAGGAGTAGGCCTCCCACCCTCGACCCGCGGCGAGGTCGACGAGAAAGCGGTGGTCTTCCTTCGATCCGGTGAATCCCGGAACGAAGAGCACGACTCCCCGCTCGGGGCCGTGCGGCATGGCGCTGAATGCAGTCAGGCCGTCGATCGAGAAGACGGTGAGCGATTCGGGCAGCGCGAGCCCGCCGAACGTCACGCGACGTCCCGTCGGCCGGGGTTCGGAATCGCGTCGAGGAGGCGGATCGTGTACTCGTCGCTCGGGTTGCGGAGCACCTCGGCGGTGTTGCCCCGCTCCACCACCCGACCGCCGTTCAACACCATGATGTTGTCGGTCACCACGCGTGCCGAAAGCAGGTCGTGGGTGATGTAGAGCAGCGAGACGCCCCACTGCTCGCGCAGATCTTCGAGCAGGGCCAGCACGCCGGCACGCAGCGACACATCGAGCATCGATACGGGCTCGTCGGCGATGATCACCTGCGGGTTGCTGGCGAGGGCTCGGGCGATCACCACGCGTTGGCGCTGCCCACCCGAGAGCTGGTGCGGAAGCTTGGCGGCGAACTCCTCAACCGGCGACAGCCCCACCGTGTCGAGCAACTCGAGAACCCGGCGCCGAGCATCCAGGCCCTTCAGCCCGGTGAAGTTCACCACGGGCCTCGTGAGCGTGTACTCGACGGTGTGCAGCGGGTTCAGCGCCGCGTAGGGATCTTGGAACACCATCTGCACATCGCGGTGCAGCTGGCGGAACTGCCCTCGGCGGAGCGCACCCACATCGAGGTCGCCGAAACGAACGCTGCCGGCCGACGGCTTCTCGACCGCGGTGATCAGTTTCGCCAGCGTCGACTTGCCGCTTCCGGATGCGCCGACGAGCGCGAGCGATTGGCCCGGCTCGAGCGTGAACGAGACGTCGTCGACCGCGGTCACCTGCGGCTCGCCCCGACGAGGCGCCGGGTACACCTTCGAGACGTGGTCGACGACGATGGCCTTCTGATCCTGTCGCAATGTGCGCGACGACACCGTCGGAGTGCGGGCCTCGAAGCCCGGCAGCTCCACGACCTCCGCTCGGGGGTCTGCATAGTGCGACAGCAGCATCCGCGTGTAGTCGTCGCGCGGGTTCTCGAGGATCTGCCGAGACGGAGCATCCTCGACGATCTCGCCCTCGTGCATCACCAGCACCCGTTCTGCCGATTCGAGCACGATGCCAAGATCGTGGCTGATCAGAAGCGCCGTGAAGTTCTCTTTCTTCTGCAGCTCGATGATGGTGTCCATCACCGCGTGCTGCACGAGAACGTCGAGGGCGGTCGTCGGCTCATCGAAGACCATGAGCTTCGGCTCGAGCGAAAGGGCGAGCGCGATCGAGACGCGCTGGCGCATGCCTCCCGAGAGTTCGCCGGGGTAGCGGTCGAGAACGCTCGAGGGCAGCTCGACTTTGGCGGCGAGTTCCTCGGCACGCGAGCTCCAGTCCGCGCGATCGATGTGACCGTGGGCGCGGAAGATGTCGACGAAGTGGTTCCGGATGCTGCGCACGGGGTTCAGCGCGTTCATTCCCGACTGCAGAACCATGGCGACACCGCCGTGGCGCTGCTCGCGCAGATCGCCCTGCGACAGGCTCGCGATGTCGATGCCATCGAGCAGGATGCTGCCGCCGACGACGTGGGCGGGCGGCTTCGAGAGACCGGTCACCGCGAAGCCCAGGGTGGACTTGCCGGAGCCCGATTCGCCGACGAGTCCGACGAACTCCCCGTGCTCGAGGGCGAACGACACATGGTTTACAGCGTGAGTGCTTCCGGCACCCTCTCCGTAGTCGACAGAGAGATCTGTGATCTCGAGCAAGGTGGTCATCGCTTACTTCCTTCCCGGAGGCGCGGATTGGAGATCCCGTCCACGCCGAAGTTGATGAGGGTGAGGCTCGTGGCGAGCAGGGCGATGCAGAGACCGGGTGCGAACAGCAGTGCCCACTGACCGGTGAGGAGGGCGTTGGAGTTCTGTGCCCAGAAGAGCATCGTTCCCCAGCTGACCACCGTCGTGTCTCCGAGGCCGAGATACTCGAGTCCGGCTTCGGCCAGAATCGCGGCGGTGGCGGCTCCGAAGAAGTTGCCCACGATGAGCGAGGTCATGTTCGGCAGGATCTCGCGGAACACGATGCGGAACGGACGCTCGCCGCTGAAGACAGCAGCGGTGACGAAGTCACGAGAGCGCAGCGACTGCGTCTGGCTGCGCAAGACCCGCGCACCCCACGCCCATCCGGTGATCACGACGACCACGATGATCATGCCGATGCCGCCACCCGAGAGGTACGCGGCGATCACGATCATCAACGGCAGACCGGGAATCACGAGGAACAGGTTGACGATGAAGTTGATCACATCGGCGCCGAAGCCTCGCACGTATCCCCAGCTGAGTCCGACGAGAACCGCGATCACCGTCGAGAGCAGGCCGGCGACGAGTCCGACGAAGATGCTGATCTGCGCGCCCCAGATGAGCTGCGACAGAACGTCTTCGCCCGCCGCTGTCGTGCCGAGCCAGTGTGCGGCCGAGGCATCCGCAGAGCGGTCGAAGCCGTTCTGCCTCGCGCCGTACGGAGCCAGCAGCGGCGCGAAGACCGCGATCAGGATCATCAGTCCGAGGATGATGATGCCGATGCGGGCCTTGCCGTTCGACCACACGGTGGATGCGACGCGCAGCACGACCTTGAGCGGGCTGGGCGCGGGTGCGATGGATGCTTCCTCGATGGCGCGCACTGCGCGGGTCGAGGGAGGAATGCTCTGGGTGCTCATCGGCGGGTCCTCGGGTCAAGCACGCCGTACAAGATGTCGACGAGGAAGTTGGCGATGAGCACGCTCACGGTGATCATCAGGAACAGGGCCTGCATCAACGGGTAGTCCTGGTTGGTGACCGCGTTGAACAGCAGGTAGCCGATGCCCGGGTATCCGAACACCCGCTCGACGAGGATCGATCCGCCGACCACGCCGCCGAGCGCGAGCCCGAACGAGGTGAGGTTCGGGAGGATCGCGTTGCGGGCGGCGTAGCGCAGGGCGACGGTGCGCGGCTTCAGACCGTTGGCCTCGGCGAAGGTCACGTAGTCGTCGCCAATGGTCGAGATCATCGTGTTGCGCATGCCGAGAATCCAGCCGCCCAGCGAGGTGATGAGAATCGTCAGCGCCGGAAGAGCCGCGTGATAGATCGCGTCCCCCAGGAATCCGATCGTGAACTGCGGCGATGCCGTCGGCCCGTATGCGCCGGAGGTGGGGAACAGCCTGCCGACGTAGCCGGCGAAGAACAGCAGCAGCAGCGCCGTCCAGAAGTACGGAAACGCGCTGGCGAACGAGCCCGCGAGGGTGGGCAGCGTGTCGAGCCAGGTGCCGCGCTTCCACGCGGCCAGCACACCGAGCAGGGTACCGAGCACGAAGGCGATGATCGTCACGACGCCGACCAGCACGAGCGTGTACGGCAGCGCGGTGCTGACCAGTTCTGAGACGCTCTGCGGATAGAACGTGTACGAGACGCCGAAGTCGAGAGTGATGACCTGGTGCAGGTATGCCACATACTGCTCGAGGATGTTGCCGGTCGGCACACCCAGTTGGGCCTCGATGGCCGCTTTGGTTCCCTCGCTCACCGGTCCGTTCTGGGCCAGCTTCGCCAGGGCTGCATCCGCGGGGGAACCGGGCATCAGCCGGGGAAGGATGAAGTTGAGCGTGATGGCCGCCCACAATGTGAGCAGCAGCAGTCCGGCCTTGCGGGCGACGTAGCCCCACGCCCTTCCTCTGCCTGATCCTGCTATTCGGGGCGCGGCAGAGACGTCTGCGCTGCCGGGCGCGATCGTGACGCTAGTCATCGTTGACCTTCTTCAGATGGGTGAGAACGAGCAGGGGGGTGGATTCGTAGGTCTTGGGCGAGGCGTACGGGTCGGCCTCACTGGGCCAGCCGGTGAACTTCGCATCGCTCATGAGGCCCCACGATCCGCCGTAGTACAGGCTGAGCACGGGCAGATCGTTGTAGACGACGTTCTGCAGCTGATACCCGAGCTGCTTCTGCTTCTCGGGATCGATGGTGAGCTTGTACTGGCTCAGCAGTTCGTCGGCTTCGGGGTTGTCGTAGCGCTCGTAGTTGAACACCGCCTCCTCTCCGACCGGCTTCAGGTAGTCGCTCGAGAGCAGCTGATTGAAGTCACGGAAGATCGAGCCGGTTCCGCCCGTTCCACCCATGGCGAGGTCGTACTCGCCGTTGCGCAGGGCCAGCTGGTAGGCAGCGGGCTGTGGACTCGACACCTTCACGTCGATGCCGATGGCGCCCCACTGCTTCTGCACCTCCTGCACGCCCTTGAGCCAGTCGTTGTAGCCGTTCGCGGTGGTGATGGTGAAGCTGAGCTGGGTGCCTGAGGCGTCGACGAGCTTGCCGCCCTGCTGGGTGTAACCGGCCTGGGCGAAGTACTCGAGCGCCTTCTGCTGGTTCTGGGCCACGAGTCCCGAGTCGGGGATCGAGGGGTCGAGCAGGTTCTGCTGATACGGCAGCAGGATGTTGGTCTGACCTGCCACGTCCATGTAGCCCTCCGCGGCGGAGTCGCCCACGGCCTTGCGATCGAGCGCGAGCGAGAGTCCCTGTCGCACGTTCAGGTCGTTGAAGGGCGCCTTGGTCAGATTGGGGAAGAGAGCCACCGTTCCTCCCGGCGGGAACCAGTAGGTGTTCTTGTTGCCCGCGCCGACCCACGCACCGTCGACGTCGGAGATGAACGAGTATGCCCAGTCGTAGCCCTTGGTGGCCACGTCGAGCTGCGTGTTGGTGGCCGGCAGGATGATGTGCTCGGCGGCGACCTTGTCTGCCTGCCAATAGGTCGGGTTCTTGTCGATCGTGTACTGCTGCGCGGCGAAGTTGCCGAGGGTGTACGGACCGGTGCCGACCGGGTCAGGGTTGCGGAACGTCGACGGGTCGGGCACGTCCTTCCAGATGTGCTCGGGCACGATGAGAGTCGTCGCGATGAGCTGCGCGGCCGGAACATCCGGCGCCTTGAGGTGCACGGTCACCGTCGTATCGCTCGTTTCGACCGTGTCGATGTACGTCCAGATGCCCTGCAGGTCGAAGGTGGGGTACTTCTTGAGCAGATCGAAGCTGAAGGCCACGTCTTTCGGAGTGAACGGCTTGCCGTCGGACCAGGTCACTCCGTCGCGAATGGTGAACACCACGGTCGACGGATCGGGCAGCGTGTAGCCCGTTGCGAGCCACGGGTGCTCCTCGCCCGTCACGTTGTCGAGAACCACGAGCGGCTCGTACATGTACCAGGCCGCCGTGCGCTTGTTGGTCATGTACGGGTTGAAATTGCGCTCGAACAGCGGAGAGCCGTTGTCGGCCGCCACCAGCATCGTGTCCTTCGGAATCGAGGGATCGGGTGCGCTCTCGATCTGGATACTGCAAGCCGCGAGCCCCGTGGTCAGCATGATCGCTGACACGAGTGCGCCCAGCCGGCGCCTTGTTGGGTGCTTCATTGAAACCGCTTTTCTCAGGTCGACGATGAACTGACGTGTTTGGTCGTGACGTGCACGTTCCCTCAACTGTATGCGCTTACAGTTTGCAAGCGCAAGCCCGCGACGTGCAGCTTCGCGAACCTTCGGCGAACCCGAAGCGAACCCTACGGACAGCTCTCTCGCAGCACGACCTGCACTGGAAGCACGAGCGAGCGAGCGTCCATCGAGGGGTCATTGAGACGAGCGGTGAGCGCCTGAATGGCGGCACGGCCGAGCTCCACCATCGGCTGGTGCACGGTGGTGAGGCGCGGCGACGAGTGCCTCCCCGCCGTGATCCCGTCGAATCCGGTGACCATCACGTCGTCCGGAACGCTGATTAATCGGCGCCCCATCGCATCCAGGACGCCCAGCGCCGTCTGGTCGTTCGAGCAGACGATCGCGTCGGGAAGCGGGTCGATGCCCAGCGCGATCTCGCGCCCCCTGGCCCTGCTGAAGTCGCCGCGAATGAGTTCGACCGTCACGCCGGTTATCCCGTCGACGGCCGCCCGGAATCCCTGAAGTCGCTCGGCATCGTCGGGCGAGTCCTCCGGGCCGGCGATGTACAGCAGGCGCCTGGCCCCCGCGCCCAGAACGTGCTCGGTCATCGCGCGCATCCCTGGAGCGTTGTTGACACTCACGTGATCGAACTCGTCCGTTCCGCGCGTCGCCGCGAGGACGACAACGGGGATGCGCCGGGCCACATGCGTGAGCAGCTCGTCGGGCACGGTGCGCGCGAGCACGGCCAGACCGTCGACCCGCCCGGCGATGTCGTTGACGATCGCCTCGCGCGACGCCCCACGACCGGCAGCCACCATCAGCGCGAATCCTCGTCGCCAGGCCTCGATCTCTGCTCCGCGCAGCACCTCGTCGAAGTAGAAGTTGTTCGTCTCGGGTTCTGTCGTCGGGTCGTCACGCACGGTCGTGACCCCACCGGATGCCGCGACAAGCTGGCCCTCGGATCCCGCCACGTCGTCGTGGCCGGGAAAGAACAGCCCGATCACGTTCGTTCGCCGGGCCGCGAGCCCGCGCGCATTCGCGCTGGGAACGTAGCCGAGGTGACGCACGGCCTCGAGCACACGCTCCCTGGTCTGCTCCTTGACCGAATCGGGGCTGCGTAGAACCCGCGACACGCTGGCGATCGATACGCCCGCGCGCTCGGCCACGTCATAGACGGTAGGCGCTTTGGCCATTCTCGCTTCCCTCCCTCGTCGTCCTCTAGTCTGCACGACAGGCGCGCGGCCGACCGTCGTCGATAATGGTCGAATGCCCACTTCTCCCCTTGTGACCCTGTCCGACGGCCGCGCCATCCCTCAGCTCGGGTTGGGCGTGTACAAGGTGTCAGACGCCGAGGCGACGGATGCCGTGGCTCACGCCCTCGAGGCCGGTTACCGACACATCGACACGGCCGCGTTCTACGAGAACGAGGTCGGCGTCGGGCAGGCGGTGCGAGCCGGTGACGTTCCGAGGCACGAGGTCTTCGTCACGTCGAAGGTGTGGCAGAACGACCACGGATACGACGAGACCCGTCGTGCGTTCGACACAAGCCTCGAGAAACTCGGCTTCGACTACCTCGATCTCTATCTCATCCACTGGCCCGCACCGCGGCAGAACCGCTACGTCGAGACCTGGCGGGCGCTCGAGAGCCTGAAGGCCGACGGAGTCGTGCGCTCGATCGGCGTATCGAACTTCCACCCGCACCACCTCGAGAGGCTCGCCCAGGAGGGCGGAGAGACGCCCGTGATCAACCAGGTGGAGCTGCATCCGTGGCTTCAGCAGGCAGGCGTGCGCGAGTACGACGCCGCGCACTCGATCGCGACCGAGGCGTGGTCGCCGTTGGCCCGGGGCCGCATCCTCGACGACCCCACGCTGGCCGCGCTGGCCGCGAAGCACGACCGCTCAGCGGCGCAGATCGTGCTGCGCTGGCAGCTCGACCTCGGCAACATCGTCATTCCGAAATCGATCACGCCCGAACGAATCCGCGAGAACATCGACGTCTTCGATTTCGCGCTCGACGATGACGACCGCGCTCGCATCGCTGCGCTCGACAGCGGGCAGCGCACCGGAAAAGACCCCGACGACCTCGGCTGACGCTCGGATCAGGTCAGGTCGTCGACGTGCAGGTGGGTGCAGGTGTCGGCGAAGTCGTGGAAGTTCGCGAAATCGGGCTCATCTCCGGAATTGATGCGGCACTGGCGCTGGCCGAGGCCTGAGCCGGAGGGCATCACCTGGTCGAGCACCGCGATCAGGCGCAGCGAATTGTCGTCTGCTCCCGAGAGGCCCTGACCGGCGAGCGCATTGAAGTCCACAGCGTGGCCTCCCCCGCCCACGTAATGCGCCGAGTAAATGCCGGCGCCCTCGATCTGGCCGGTGCACTTGCGGTTGATGTCGCTCACTCCGGCCGAGCCGAAGGTACGCACGGCCACGACGATCGCCACGAGGATCTGCGTGTCGATGCCGCAGTTCTGCACGGAGTCGCCGGCTGCGATCCACTCGATCTCCTGGAGATGGTCGGGCTGGGCGCCCGTCAGACGACCGGCTTGGATGTCTCCGACCAGTTCCAGCGCGAGCGTGCGTGCGTCGTCCGAGATGGGCGCTCCCGGCGCGGAACCGGCCTGCGCGGCTGCTGCCGCTGCCGCGGCTGCCGCGGCCTCCGCGGCCGCGATGCCTGCCTGGTAGTCGGCCTCCGTGGTCGCGACGTTCTGGGTGAGCGAGGCGAGTTGCGCTTGCAGCTCGGACTCGTGGGCCGACTGCGCGTTCACCGCACTGACCGCGGCCTTCTGGGCAGCGAGGGCGTCGGCGAGCGACGTCGACGCCGTATTCGCCAGCGCCGTCAATGCGTCCTTCGCGACCTGGGCCTGGTCACTCATCGCGGCAGCGTCGTTGCTCTGCGTCTTCGCAGTGGCATAGACACCGGAGACGGTCTCGCTGAGCTTGCTCAACGACCCCAGCTTGCCCAGCAGGTCGTCGCTCTCACCCGAGGAGCTGGTCAGCAGCATCGACGAGACGTCTTCGCCACCGCCGAGCCGGGCGAATTGCGCCGCGAGCTGCGCGGCCTGCTTCTTCGACGCATCCGCCGACGCCTGTAGACCGGCTGCACGATCGGCCAGCGAATCGGCCTTCTTCTGACCGTCTTCGAGAGCCTTCTGAGCCTTCTCGTTGAGTGTCCACTTCTCGTTGGCCTGCTGCTCGGCCGCAGACGCCTCGTCTTTCAGCTGCGCGAGCAGCTGGGTGATCTGATCGACCTCCGCCTGCTTCGCCGATTCGCTGGCCTTCGCAGCCTGCACGTCGTCCCACGAGGGGTAGTCGTCGGCCCGTGCGGCTGCGCCGCCCGACAGTGTGGTCGCGCCGACAATCGCGGCGACGACCAGGGCCGTGATCGTGTTGTTCGTACGACGTGCTCTACTCACCGATGTCCTCGTTCTGTTGGGCCGCCTACGAAAGTAGCCCCGAGGTCGCGAGCATCGACGCAGCAACACGCCACCGGCGCGTCACCCACGGCAACTTGTCACCAGCGCCCGTGCACGGCCTCGCGGAAGTATCGGTCGTAGATGTCGTTCACGCCGTCTTCGAAGGCCTCGCCGAGGAAGCCGACCGACCCGGCCGCGGCGTTCGCTCGTGCCTGGGCCACGCTGCGGGCGCCCGGGATGACCGAGCTGACCCCATGCCGCGAGGCGACCCATGCCAACGCGGCGGCGGCGGGGGTCGTTCCATCGGGAACGAGCGCGGCGAACTCGCGAGCAGCTGCCACACCGGCCTCGAAATCGACGCCGGAGAAGGTCTCGCCCACGTCGAAGGCGCTGCCATCGCGGTTGTAGTTGCGGTGGTCGTCTGCCGCGAACACGGTGTCGGCCGAGTACCGGCCGCTGAGCAGACCGGATGCCAGCGGAACCCGCGCGATGATGCCCACGCCGGCCTCGATGGCCGCGGGAAGCACGGCGTCGAGCGGCTTCAGGCGGAACGCGTTGAGGATGATCTGCACTGTCGCGGTGCCCGGGCGAGCGATGGCCGCGAGCGCTTCGTCGCACGTCTCGACGCTGACCCCGTAGTTGGCGATGACTCCGTCGTCGATGAGGGTGTCGAGCGCGTCGTACACGGCGTCCGAGCTGAACACCGCAGTCGGCGGGCAGTGCAGCTGCACCAGGTCGAGCGTCTGCACATTCAGGTTGCGCCTCGATCGGTCGGTCCACTCGCGGAACTTCTCGAGCGTGAAGTTCGCGGGGTCCTGCGCCTCCCGCCGACCCATCTTCGTGGCGACGGTGACCTCGCTGTCGGGATGCGCCTCAAGGTACTCGCCGATCAACTGCTCACTTCGTCCGTCTCCGTAGACGTCGGCCGTATCGAAGAAGGTGACGCCCGACTCCACTGCAGCGTCGAGAACCGCGTGGGCCTCGGCGGCGCTCACGTCACCCCAATCCGCTCCGAGCTGCCAGGTGCCGAGTCCGATGCTCGATACGGTTCGTCCAGTGCGTCCGAGGGTGCGATATTCCATGCCTCGAGCCTAGGCGCTCGGCCCGGGCCGAGAACCGTAACGACGCGATAACGAGACCGTAACCATCGCATCTCGCTCACTCTGCTCGCAGCCAACCGTCCCTAGCGTGAGCGTCATGAAGAGATACGCGCTCACCGTCGTCGCGACCGCCGCCGCCGTCCTGCTGCTCGCGGGGTGCTCGAGTTCGTCGGGAGCGTCGTCTCCCTCAGAGGGAGGACGGCCAGCGCCGATAGCTCCGCAACAGGAGAAGTCGGCGCCGGGCGGGGCCGAAGACAGCGCTGTATCGGCAGACGCGCAGGTCGTGACCACAGGCTGGGTCTCTCTCAGCGTGGATGACCCGAGCGCGGCGAGCGCATCGGCAGTGGCCGTCGTCGAGAAGCACGGCGGGCACGTCGACAATCGATCAGAGCGGGCTGGAACGGATTCCGAGTCGGCCAGCGCCGAACTCACGATCCGCGTTCCCGAAGACAAGATCACGGCGGCCCTCGACGATCTGAAGAAACTCGGCACCGTCGATTCCGCGTCGATCTCGTCGACAGACGTCACGGCCCAGACCACCGATCTGGATGCCCGCATCACGGCCATGCAGGGATCGGTCGACCGCCTGCTCGACCTGATGGCCGCAGCAACCGACATCGATGACCTGATCACGCTCGAGTCCGCGATCTCCACCCGTCAGGCCGACTTGGATTCCCTGAAGTCGCAACGCGACCTGCTGGGCGACCAGGTCGCCTACTCGACGATCGATCTGCAGTTGCACACTGCCGGGTCGATTCGTCCGGGTGCGCCGAAGGACTTCTGGGGCGGACTCGTCGTCGGCTGGAACTCGCTCGTCGCCGCCCTCAACGGCTCGCTCGTGGCACTCGGGGTCGCCCTGCCCTGGCTGCTCGTGCTGGCGGTGCTTGCGGTGATCACGCTCGTGATCGTTCGCACGGCCACCCGACGCAAGGCGCCCACCCCTCCGGCCTCCTGATTCATCACCGGGGTTCGATAGCATGGCGACCGCGCCCCCGTTCGGGAGGGCGCCGCCTCATGCGAAGGAGCCCGCCCGTGTCTGATTCGTCCGCGATCGTCGAAGAACCTCGCATCCACAAGGGTCTGGCCGGTGTCGTCGTCGACACGACGGCCATCTCCAAGGTCAACCCCGAGACCAACTCGCTGCTCTATCGTGGCTACCCGGTTCAGGAACTGGCCGCGCTCTGCTCCTTCGAGCAGGTCGCGTACCTCCTGTGGCACGGCGAACTGCCCACCGACGAGCAGCTCGCGGAGTTCGAGCGCGTGGAACGCGCGCAGCGTGCTCTGCCCGTCGCCGTTCGTCGCATCATCGACGAGTTGCCTCTCACGGCGCATCCGATGGACGTGCTGCGCACGGCCGTGAGCGTCATCGGCGCGAGCGACCCCCGGGCATCCGATGATTCGCCCGAGGCCGACCTCGAGAAGGCGATCGGGCTCTACGCGAGAATCCCCGCGATCGTGGCGTACGACCAGAGGCGGCGTCGCGGTGACGACGTCGTCGAGCCGCGCGACGACCTGGGCTATTCGGCCAACTTCCTGCACATGACCTTCGGCGATGTCCCCGAGCTGGTCGTCGTCGATGCGTTCGACGTGTCGATGATCCTGTACGCGGAACATTCCTTCAACGCCTCGACCTTCACGACCCGGGTCATCACGTCGACGCTCGCCGATCTGTACTCGGCCGTCGTCGGAGGGATCGGGGCGCTGAAAGGCCCCCTGCACGGCGGCGCCAACGAGGCAGTGATGCACACGTTCGACGAGGTCGGCAGGGCCGATAAGGCTGCGGCGTGGCTCGACACAGCACTCGCCGAAAAGCGCAAGATCATGGGGTTCGGCCACCGTGTCTACAAGCATGGCGACTCGCGAGTGCCCACGATGAAGACCAGTCTCGACGCCCTCCTCGAGCACTACGACCGCCCCGATCTCGGCGCCCTCTACGACGCACTCGAGACCGCCATGACGGCGCGCAAGAACATTCTGCCGAACCTCGACTACCCGTCGGGCCCGGCGTATCACCTCATGGGCTTCGACACCGAGACGTTCACGCCGCTCTTCGTCGCGAGTCGCATCGTGGGCTGGACCGCGCACATCATGGAGCAGCGCGCCTCGAACTCACTGATCAGGCCGCTGAGCACCTACTCCGGTCACGACGAGCGGCACGTCGAGGGCTGATTCAGAACGCGACGTCTGGATGCTGCCGTAGCCAGAGTGTTCGTCGCAGCTCGAGATCCCGGGTCACCGCGTCGTCGACGACGGCGGGGTCGATCCGGCCTGACTCCACGGCGCCGACGACGGCGGAGATCGTCGCGTCGATGTTGCCCGGCGTGACATAGAGGAGCATGTCGTTGCCCGCCGCCACTGCGCGGATGGCGTTCTCGTCGGGATTCGCGTACTCGGGAAGACCCGTCGCCTCGAGCATGCCCATGTCGTCGGTCACCGTCACGCCCGTGAAACCCAGTTCGTCGCGCAGGATCGAGTGCCAGGTCGAGGACAGACTCGCCGGCTGCGGGTCGACGGGGGTGTAGGCCAGATGACCGAACATCACGAGTTCGGCGCCGGCATCGATGCCGGCCTGAAATGACGGGGCGTCCCTTGCACGCCATTGGGTCTGATCGATGTCGATCTGCGGCACGCTGACGTGCGAATCGTCCGCCGACTCTCCATGCCCCGGAAAGTGCTTGAGGGTGCTGAAGACCCGCGCCTTCTCGCCGGCAACCGCCGCCGCGACCTTCGGTGATGCAGACGCCGCATCCGGTCCGAGCACACGGTCGAAGATGAAGGAGTCAGGGTCTGCCGTCACATCGGCCACGATGCCGAAGTTGATCGAGATCCCGACCTGGTCCAGCAGCGTCGATCTTCCGGTGAAGGCGTCGCGCGTCGCAGACTCGGGCTCCGCAGCGAGGCTGTCAGAGCCGGCGAAACCGTCGTAGGGAAGCCGGGTCACGTCGCCACCCTCTTCGTCGACCGCGATCAGCGGGGCGAGGCCGTCGCCCGAGGCGACCCCACCTGTCAGCGCGGCTAGCTCCTCGGGCGTCGCCGGGATGTTGTCGCCCATGAGGATCAGTCCACCGAGGCCTCGTGACGTCACGGTCGTCTGCCATGCTGCACCGTCGAGACCGGGCGCCCGAACGATGAACATCGAGGCGACCTTCTGCTCGAGGGTCATGGTGTGGAGGCGAACCGAGGCGTACTGCGCCGTCATCTCCTCGACGGAGGGCGGCGGAGCCGGCGTCGCTTCTGCGGTCTCGGTCGGGGTGGGAGCCGGTGCCGCCTGCTCGGCATCAGACGCGGCGCACGATGTCAGGAGCAGGCTGAGGCACACGATCGCGCACGAAGCCGCGCGTCTACGACGCACGGTAGGCCCGCGACAGCGCCACGTAGTTGCTTCCGTTCGCTCGAATACCCTGACGCTCGTCGGCGGAGAGTTCGCGTCGAACCTTCGCCGGCACCCCGGCCGCGAGCGATCCGTCTGGGATGACGGTGCCCTCGAGCACGACTGCTCCAGCGGCGATGAGGCAGTTCGATCCGACCACGGCTCCGTTCAAGACCGTGGCATTCATGCCCACGAGGCTGTCATCTCCGATCGTGCACCCGTGCAGAACGGCTCCGTGGCCCACGCTCACTCCGTGCCCGACCCTGGTCGGAAAATCCGGGTCGGCGTGCACGACGACGTTGTCCTGCAGATTGCTGCGCTGCCCCAGCGAGATCTCCGAGGAGTCGCCCCTCACAACGGCCCCGAAGAACACGCTGCTCTCGGCACCGACCGTCACTCTCCCGATGAGCGTGCTGGTCGGAGCTATCCAGGCGCTGTGCGCCACTCGCGGAGAGTGCTCACCGAAGGTGATGATGCTCACTGGGCTACCGGGCCGAGAAGGGAGTTCGCGACGGTGGAGTGGGCGGATTCGTCGTCTGACGGGTGGAACATACCCGCCAGTACATCACGGTAGAGGCGCCCGAGCTCGCTGGAGTTCGACATCGCCGAGCCGCCGGTGACCCTGATCGCCTGATCGACGACGACCCGCGCCGTCTCCGTCGCACGCACCTTGAGCCCGACCAGCTTCGCGAACCAGCGGGCGCCGTGGTCGACGAGCCCGTCGACGTCGCGCGCCATCCGATCGATCTGCGGCTCGAGCGCGTCGAGCGCGATGCCGGCCTCGGCGACCCTGCGCCGAATGTCGGGGTCGGATGCATAGGGTCGGCCGCCCGACTTCAGGCTCGTTCTGCGGTGGGCCGCCTCCACCGCGAGCTCGAGCGCTCGGTCGGCGATGCCTGCGTAGACGGACGCGACGAGGACCTCGAAGTTCGCGAAGATCGCAAAGACCAGCGGGTCGGCGCTCGGCCCCGGAGCGATGCGCCGGAACACTCGGCCGGCCGGCGCCGTGACCCCCTCGAGGATCGTGGTGTGGCTCTGCGTCGCGCGCATTCCGAGCGTGTCCCAATCGTCTTCTATTCGGTAGCCGTCAGCCGCGCGGTCGATGAAGGCGTGAACGAGCTGGGGCGCATCCGCGCTCGTGTCGTCACGACCGAAGACGCCGAGCCGGGTCCACACCGGCGACAGCGAGGTGAAGATCTTGCGGCCTGTGAAGGAGTACGAGCCGTCGGAATGCCCGTCTGCTCGAGTGCGGGAGTCGAGCAGCACGAGGTCGTTGCCCGCCTCGCTGTTTCCGAAGGCGAAGATCTCACCGGCGGCGGCCTCGTCGAGCACGAAGGCGAGCGATTCGTCACCGCGATCGAGCAACGTCTTCGCGACGCCGGTCCAGACGAGGTGCATGTTGATCGCGAGCGCGGTCGCGGGCGCGGCAGCCGCGAGGCGCCGTTGTTCGCGGGCGACCTCGTAGAGACCGAGACCCAGTCCGCCGCGTGCCGTCGACGCGAAGAGCCGGAGGTATCCGAGTTCGGTCAGATCGGCCAGATCCTCGTGCGGAAAGGCGTTGTCACGGTCGTAGCCCGCGGCGCGAGAACGGATGCGTTCGATCACGTCGTCGGGGATCAGCGGGGAGTACACCGCCCCCACATTACGCCCGGCGCTTCTTCGCGGTGGAGGGTTCTTTCTTGGCGGCGGGCTTCTGTGCAGCGGCGGTCTTCTTGGCGGCAGGCTTCTTCTTCGGCGCAGGCTTCTTCTTCGCGGCGTTTCGCTCCACGCTGCGCCGCAGTGCCTCCATGAGGTCGATGACTTCTCCGCCGGCCTGCTTCTCCGGCTGCTCGCCGAACGTCGCATCGGTATCGAGCGCCTCTCCCTGCTCGAGCTTGGCGTCGATGAGCGTGCGGAGCTGCTCCTGGTAGTCGTCGGTGAAGTCCTCGGGCGAGAAGTCGCTGGCGAAGCTGTCGACGAGAGCGCTCGACATCTCGAGTTCTTTGGCCGTGATGCGCACGCGTTCGTCGAGCGCCGGGAACGAGGCCTCTCGCACTTCGTCTGACCAGAGCAGCGACTGCAGCATGAGCACGTCTCCGTGCACGCGCAGAGCGCCGAGGCGCGTCTTCTGCCGCAAGGCGAAGTGCACGATCGCGGTGCGGTCGGTCTGCTCGAGCGTGCGCCGGAGCAGCACATACGACTTGGCGCTCGACGAGTCGGGTTCGAGAAAGTAGCTGCGGTCGAGCATGATCGGATCGATCTGCTCGCTCGGAACGAACTCGACGACGTCTATCTCGCGACTCTTCTCTTCGGGCAGACTCGACAGGTCGTCGCCGGTCAGCACGACCGTGCGCTCACCGTCGTCGAACGCCTTGTCGATGTGGGCGTAGTCCACGACCTTGCCGCAGATCTCGCAGCGCCTCTGGTAGCGGATGCGCCCGCCGTCTTCGTCGTGCACCTGGTGCAGGGCGATGTCGTGATCCTCTGTGGCCGCATAGACCTTGACGGGCACGTTCACCAGGCCGAATGTGACGGCACCTTTCCAGATCGCTCTCATACACCCGAGTGAACTCCTCTCGGCGCGCAAGCACTAGCCCTTGACCCCGGCGCGTGCCGAGAATGTCAGCATGAGCGCGACGAAACAGGTGGTGTCCGTGGGCGGGCAGCGACTCACCCTGACCAATCTCGACAAAGTGCTGTATCCCGAGACGAGAACAACGAAAGGCGAGGTACTGGACTATTACGCGTCCATCGCTCCCGTTCTCATTCCGCACGCTCGCGACAGACCTGCGACGCGCAAGCGGTGGGTCAACGGCGTCGGCACCGCGGAGCATCCGGGCGAGATGTTCTTTCAGAAGAACCTCGACGACGGCACACCCGACTGGGTGACCCGGGGCACGATCGAGCACAAGAACCACGCGAACGACTACCCGCTCGTCAACAATCTGGCCACGCTCACCTGGCTCGGCCAGATCGCGGCGCTCGAGATCCACGTGCCTCAGTGGCGGTTCGCTCGAACGGGTGAGCAGAAGAACCCCGATCGCCTCGTGCTCGACCTCGACCCCGGCGAGGGCGCCGGTCTGCCGGAATGCGCGGAGGTCGCCCGCCTCGCCCGCGAGATCCTGCGCGACATGGGTCTCGACCCCATGCCCGTCACGAGCGGGTCGAAAGGCATCCACCTCTATGCAGCCCTCGACGGCAAACAGACCTCCGACGAGGTATCGGCCGTGGCTCACGAGCTCGCCCGCGCCCTCGAGGCGGCTCACCCCGACCTCGTCGTCAGCGACATGAAGAAGGAGCTGCGTGCCGGAAAGGTGCTCGTCGACTGGAGCCAGAACAACGGATCGAAGACGACGATCACCCCGTATTCCCTGCGCGGCCGATCGCATCCGATGGTAGCGGCGCCCCGGACCTGGCGTGAGTTGGCGAGTCCCTCGCTGGCCCAGCTCGATTTTCGCGAGGTACTGAGGCGGGTGAAACGCCGAGGCGATCCGCTGGCCGACCTGGTCAAGGGTCACCTCGATGCACTCGAACCGACGGCCGACCGACTGGCCGCCTATCGGCGCAAGCGCGACGCGTCGAAGACTCCAGAGCCCGTGCCGAGCGAAGCGGCCGAGCCCACTGAGGAGCAGTCGTTCGTGATCCAGGAACACCACGCCAGGCGACTGCACTACGACTTCCGCCTCGAGCACGATGGGGTGCTCGTGAGCTGGGCTCTGCCGAAGGGGGTGCCCACGTCCGGGAAGCAGAACCACCTGGCCGTGCAGACCGAGGACCACCCGCTCGCCTATGGTTCGTTCGAGGGCACCATCCCGGCCGGAGAATACGGCGGCGGCGAGGTGACGATCTGGGATGCCGGAACGTACGAGCTCGAGAAGTGGCGCGACGGAAAAGAGGTGATCGCGACGCTGACGGGCACGAAGCCGACCGGCCTCGGCGAGCCGCGCAGATTCGCCCTCATCCACACGGGCGGCGCGGGCCGGGCCGAGAACAACTGGCTCATCCACCTGATGGCTCCTGCGCAGCCGACCGCGTCGCCCTCGTCCGCTCCTGCAACGGATTCCCGGCGCTCGGCATCCTCCGACCGCTCCGTCTCGCCGATGCTCGCCACCCTGGGCACCAAGCAGACCGTTCTCGCCGACGACTCCCCCGCCGGCTGGGCGTTCGAGATGAAATGGGATGGCATCCGTGCAATCGCCCGGATGCGCGATGGCGAAGTCCGGCTCACGAGCCGGAACGGCAACGACCTCACGCGCAGCTTCCCCGAAATCGCCGAGGCCGTGGCGCACGCGGTCGACGGAGCCACAGACTGCGTGCTCGACGGCGAGATCGTCGCGCTCGATGCGCGAGGGCGCCCTGATTTCGGACGCCTGCAGGGCCGGATGAAGCTCACGAAGAAAGCCGAGGTCGAGCGGGCGATCTCCTCGACCAGGGCGCACTATTTCGTCTTCGATGCGCTCGAGCAGGGCGACGAGTCGCTGACCTCGCTCAGCTACGACGAGAGGCGCTCGTCGCTGGAGGAGATCGTCACGGCCGACACGACGTCGCTCGTGCAGGTTCCTCCCGCCTACGAAGGCGACCTCGACGAGGCCCTCGCCGCGAGCGCAGAGCTCCGCCTGGAGGGCGTCGTGGCCAAGAAGCGCGATTCGACGTATCGGTCAGGCAAGAGATCGTCGGCTTGGATCAAGCTCAAGTTGCACAAGACTCAGGAGGTCGTGGTCGTGGGTTGGAGACCCGGGGCAGGGCGGCGGGCGAACACGATCGGTTCGCTGCTTGTCGCCGTGCCTCGAGACGGCGAGCTCCGCTACGCCGGTCGGGTCGGAACGGGTTTCAGCGAGCGGGATCTCGCCGAGCTGGCCACGCGATTCACCCGTCTGGAGCGAAAGACGTCGCCGGCGACCGACGTACCAGCGGCAGACGCCCGCGATGCGCACTGGATCACGCCGTCCCAGGTCGGGGAGGTCGAGTTCGCGGAGTGGACGTCGACGGATCGGCTCCGCCAGCCCGTCTGGCGAGGGTGGCGCACCGACAAGAATCCGGCGGATGTCGTGGTCGAAGAGCCGCGTCCCGCGTAGACCCCTAAAATCGATCCATGACCACGCCCCTCGACGCAGCATCGCTGGTCGTGGAGCTCCTCTCCTGGATCGGCCTCGGCCTCGGCATACCGCTGCTCGTCGCCGGCTACGTGCGAAGGCTCGCCTTCAGCGGCTGGACCGAGACGATGGCCGTCATCGTCGCTCGTCACCCGATTCCGGATGCTCCGGGCGACGACGTCGACGAGCCGCACGTCTTCCGATGGCTGGGTGACGACGGCCACCTCTACGAGCTTCCCGCGGATACCGAGGAGACGGCCCATCTGGCGGAGGGCGACGACGTCACGGTGTTCGTCAACCCTCGGCGCCCCGAGCAGGCTCGCACCGACCCCGCCCACCGCGAGGGACATCTGCTGAGGCTTCTCGGCTACATCTTCGCGGGCGTCGGAGTGGTCAGCGTGGTGCTCTCGATTGTGATCGCCGTCATCGAATAGGGCTTCTCGGCTGCTCGAGCGTCACTGCTCGAAACGCGCGGCAGGAATGTCGTCGAGGGCGTATCGGATGCGCGTGCGCATGTCGAGAGACATCTCCGGCAACTCGTGCAGTGCGAACCACCGGGCCTCGGTGTTCTCGCCGTCTGCAGGATAGGGATCACCCGAGACATAGCGCATCCGGAACGTGAGATCGAGGTATTCGGACTGGTCGCCGTTGTCGTAGGTCAGCATCGGCAGCGTGTGCACCCACGAGAGACGCTCGGCCACGGCGACCACACCGGCCTCCTCGAGAACCTCGCGAGCGGCCGCCGTCGCGGGCTGCTCGCCCGGATCGATGATGCCGGTGACAGGGGTCCAGGCTCCGTTGTCGGAGCGTCGAACCATCAGCACGCTGTCGTCGCGCGTGACGACAGCGGTGATGCCAGAGAGCCACAGCGGAGCGTGACCGATCTTCTCGCGCAGGGCCAGTACGAAATCAGGAGTCGCCATAAGACGAGACTATGGCGCCAAGCGGCCGCGGGTAGAATCGTTCGGTTATGACAGACCTGCCGAACGATCACGAAGCGCCGCCCGCCGGCTTCACTGCCGACGAACTAGAGGTGACCCTTCGGGTGCTGGCACAGCTGCACACGCTCGAGCAGGAGCATCCTGATTTCGTGGCCGTGCGCCGTGCGACCGCCAAGATGTTCAAGGCCGTCAAGAACCACGGTCGCCAGGAGAAGCGCGCGCGCATCGCTGCCGCCGACAGGGCCGTCGTCGCGGCGACCGCGACGGGCGCGTCCGATCGCATCGACGACGAGACCCGCGGCATCCCTCTTGCCACGACCATCGAGGCACCGACCGCGGGTACCTTGCTCAAGTCGCGGGCCTGCTACATCTGCAAACAGCACTACACACTGGTCGACGCGTTCTATCACCAGCTGTGCCCGGACTGCGCGGCCATGAGCCACCAGAAACGGGATGCCCGCACCGACCTCACCGGAAAGCGCGCGCTCCTCACCGGTGGCCGGGCGAAGATCGGCATGTACATCGCCCTGCGTCTGCTGCGTGACGGAGCCCACACGACGATCACGACGCGATTCCCCCGCGATGCCGTTCGTCGCTTCTCCAGCCTGCCCGACGCATCCGAGTGGGTGCACCGGCTGAAGGTCGTGGGAATCGACCTCAGAGATCCGGCGCAGGTGATCGCCCTCGCCGACGCCGTCGCGGCCGAAGGCCCACTCGACATCCTCATCAACAACGCCGCCCAGACGGTGAAGCGCTCCCCCGGCTCCTACGCGCCGTTGACGGATGCCGAACTCGAGCCGCTGCCGACAGACAGGCCGTTGCCCGAACTCGTGACTTTCGGGCACACGAACGACGCGCATCCTCAGGCGTTGGCCGCCTCCGTCGCGGCTCACCCGATTCTGGGATCGACCGCGCTCGTGGCCGACAAGCTCACGGCATCGGAGCTCACGAGCCTCGCCATGACGCCCGGCTCGAGCTCACTCGACCGCCTCGCTGCAGGCACAGCGATCGACGCCGGCGGATTGGTTCCTGACCTGCACGATGTGAACAGCTGGACGCAGAACGTCGAGCACGTCGACCCGCTCGAGATGCTCGAGGTGCAGCTCGCCAATACGACGGCGCCCTTCATCCTCGTGAGCCGGCTACGACCGGTGATGGCCGCATCCGAAGCCCGTCGCACGTACATCGTCAACGTCTCCGCCATGGAGGGGCAGTTCGGCCGTCGCTACAAGGGCCCGGGGCACCCGCACACCAACATGGCGAAGGCGGCGATGAACATGCTCACGCGCACCAGCGCCGGCGAGATGCTGGAGTCCGACGGAATTCTGATGACCAGCGTCGATACGGGCTGGATCACGGACGAGCGGCCGCATCCCACCAAGGTGCGCCTGGCGGAAGAGGGCTTCCACGCGCCGCTCGACCTCGTAGACGGCGCTGCGCGGGTCTACGACCCGATCGTTCAGGGCGAGGCGGGCGAAGACCTACACGGGGTCTTCCTCAAGGATTACAAGCCCGCAGCCTGGTAGCCGCGGGCGTCGAGTCGGCTGTTAGGCCCGGTCGAGCCAGCGCAGCACGCTCATGGGCACGAACACGGCGGCCGACGACAGCAGTACACCGCCGACGAAGACCTCAGCGAGGAATCCGCCGTCTCCGGGGAACGCGTATGCCATCACAACCATCCCGGCGACGAAGGCTGCCAGGCACAGGACGAAGACGATGACTCTCATGAAAACAACTACCGTTCGATCGTGGCGGCGCCCAGGCGCCGCGTGAAGAAGACTGTGTGTCCAGACTATCGCGAGGCCGCGTCGCCCGGCTCCCTCAACTCGCGTCGCAGAATCTTGCCGACGTTGGTCTTGGGCAGCTCATCGCGGAAGACGATGTACTTGGGCCGCTTGTAGCCGGCCAGGCGGTCTTTCAGATAGCCCCGGATGTCTGCCTCGGTCAGCGACGGATCCTGACGAACCACGAACAGCTTCACAGTCTCGCCCGAGTGCTCGTCGTCGACACCGATGACACCCGCCTCCTTGACCCGAGGATCGCTGAGGACGGCCTCCTCAACCTCGGCCGGATACACATTGAACCCGCCGACGACGATCATGTCTTTCATGCGGTCCACGATGGTCACGTAGCCGTCGGCATCCATGATCGCCACGTCGCCGGTGTGCAGCCAGCCGTCGGGGCCGATCGCCTTGGCCGACTCCTCGGGCTTGTTCCAGTACCCCTTCATCACCTGGGGGCCGGAGATCACGAGTTCGCCCCGCTCCCCCAGAGGAACCGCCACGTCGTCGTCGTCACGGATCTCGACGTAGGTCGACGGAAGAGGAAGGCCGATCGTTCCGAGACGGGCCGTTCCGACGGTGGGGTTCACCGACACGACAGGGGACGCCTCCGTCAGGCCGTAGCCTTCCACCATCTGCGAGCCCGTGCGGCGCTCCCATTCCTCGGCAACCTGCGTGCGCAGCGCCATCCCGCCGGCGACGCTCAGCTTGAGCGGACCGAAGTCCAGACTGTCGAAGCCCGGACGGTCGAGCAGGGCTGCGGCGAGCGTGCTGACGAGGATGAGGACGCTCGGCCGGTACTTCGTCACCGTCTTGATGAGCGCGTCGGTCTCGCGAGGGTTGGTGATGAGCACGTTGTGTGCACCGAAGTGGAAGAAGCCCAGACAATTCACCGTGAGACAGAACACGTGGTAAAGCGGCAGGGCGGCGATGACCGTCTCTGCGCCCTCCTGAAGCGCGACACGGATCGGCCCCATGATCTGGAACTGATTCGCCAGCATGTTGTGGTGTGTCAGCATGGCGGCCTTCGTGCCGCCCGTCGTCCCTCCGGTGTACTGGAGGAAGGCCAGGTCTTCGGGCGCGATGCTCGGGGCGTCGAAGACGAGCTGCGCTCCCCTGCTCAGGGCATCGCGGAACGAGATCGTGCCCGACAGCGAGTGGGCGGGGACCATCTTCTTGACGTACCGCACGGCGAAGTTCGTGAAGGCGCGTTGGGGCAGCGGCAGCAGGTCGCCCACCGACGTCAGAATCACGTGCCGGATGTCTGTGCCACCGATCTCCTGATCGAGCGTCACGGCGAAGTTCTCGAGCACGACAACGGCGACCGCCCCCGAGTCCACGAGGATCGATTTGAGCTCGTGCGCCGTGTAGAGCGGGTTGGCGTTGACGACCACCAGGCCGGCCTTCAGCGCCCCGAACATGGCGACGGGAAACTGCAGGAGGTTGGGCAGCTGGATGACGATGCGATCGCCCGGAACGAGTCCCAGTTCCTTCTGGTAGAAAGCCGCCATCCGATCGGACAGCACGTCGACCTCACGGAATGACAGTGCGTGCCCCATGTTGGAGAACGCGGGCTGGTCGCCAAACTTGGCGCATGTCGCGGCGACGAGCTCCGGGATCGATCGGAATGTGATCTCAGGGATGTCGGAGTCCTGGCCGGGAGGGTAGCTCGCGAGCCAGGGTCGGGCGGACTGGGGATGATTCTCTGCTCTGAGCACTCTACGACTTTACCGGTCTGTCGCGACGGTCGTTGAATGGGTGGTTAAACAGCGAATGGCCACCCCGGTGTGGGGTGGCCATTCGTGTAATAGGAGTCCGGCGGTGTCCTACTCTCCCACAAGGTCCCCCTTGCAGTACCATCGGCGCAGAGAGTCTTAGCTTCCGGGTTCGGAATGTGACCGGGCGTTTCCCTCTCGCTATGGCCGCCGAAACACTAGAGATGTAACTATCTAGAAGTTTCAAACAGACACAACGCCCATTCCCGCTTGTATCAGCAGGGTATGGGTGTTGATGCATGTTTGGTTCTCGACCGTACATCGAGAACCACATAGTGGACGCAAGCAATTGTTACTTTTCGCAGTTTTTGGGTGTTATCAAGTTATCGACTTATTAGTACAGGTCAGCTCCGTAGGTCTTTAGTCCCTACTTCCACATCCTGCCTATCAACCCAGTAGTCTAGCTGGGAGTCTCTCACCATAAATGGTATGGAAATCTCATCTCGAGAACGGCTTCCCGCTTAGATGCTTTCAGCGGTTATCCAGTCCGAACGTAGCTAATCAGCGGTGCTCCTGGCGGAACAACTGACACACCAGAGGTTCGTCCAACCCGGTCCTCTCGTACTAGGGTCAGATTCTCTCAAATTTCCTGCGCGCGCAGAGGATAGGGACCGAACTGTCTCACGACGTTCTAAACCCAGCTCGCGTACCGCTTTAATGGGCGAACAGCCCAACCCTTGGGACCTACTCCAGCCCCAGGATGCGACGAGCCGACATCGAGGTGCCAA
>Ga0308163_10000461_pt1 | contig 73183 bp, 70 predicted proteins | sample PhyTR1_FD_201037 | JGI IMG/M metagenome (GOLD analysis project Ga0308163, IMG submission 201037) | Phyllosphere microbial communities from UC Gill Tract Community Farm, Albany, California, United States - DLSLT.R1 | ecosystem: Host-associated > Plants > Phyllosphere > Unclassified | place: USA...
ACGAACCACTGGTCGGTCAGCATCGGCTCGATGACGACGCCGGTGCGGTCGCCGCGCGGCACCATCAGCTTGTGCGGCTTGACCTGTTCCAGCAGGCCCAGCGCATCGAGGTCGGCGACGATCTGCTTGCGCGCGGCAAAGCGGTCCAGGCCGCGGTAGGCTTCCGGCGCGTCGTCGACGATCTTCGCTTCCAGCGTCATGATCGACGGCATCGGCAGCTTGTGGCGCTGGCCGACCGCGTAGTCGTTGAAGTCGTGCGCCGGCGTGATCTTCACGCAGCCGGTACCGAAGGCCTTGTCGACGTATTCGTCGGCGATGATCGGGATCTCGCGGCCGACCAGGGGCAGCTTCAGCATCTTGCCGTGCAGGTGGGTATAGCGCTCGTCGGTCGGGTCGACCGCGACGGCGACGTCGCCCAGCATGGTTTCCGGACGCGTGGTGGCGACCGTCAGGTGGCCGCTGCCGTCCGCCAGCGGGTACCGGATGTACCACATCGAGCCGTCTTCCTCCTGCGAGTCGACTTCCAGGTCCGACACCGCGGTGCCCAGCACCGGGTCCCAGTTGACCAGGCGCTTGCCGCGGTAGATCAGGCCCTGTTCGTACAGGCGCACGAAGACTTCGGCCACGACCTTGGTGCGCGGCTCGTCCATCGTGAAGTATTCGCGCTGCCAGTCGGCCGAGGCACCCAGGCGGCGCATCTGGCCGGTGATGGTGCTGCCCGACTTTTCCTTCCACTCCCAGACTTTTTCGATGAAGGCGTCGCGGCCGAGGTCGTGGCGCGAGATCTTCTGGGCATCCAGCTGGCGCTCGACCACGATCTGGGTCGCGATGCCGGCGTGGTCGGTGCCCGGGATCCAGGCCGTGTTAAAGCCACGCATGCGGTAGTAGCGGGTCAGGCCATCCATGACGGTCTGGTTGAAGGCGTGGCCCATGTGCAGGGTGCCCGTCACGTTCGGCGGCGGCAGCTGGATGCTGAACGACGGCTTGTCGGCGTCCATGGTGGCGGCGAAGTAGCCGCGGCGTTCCCATTCGCTGCGCCAGAATTGTTCGATATCGGCTGGCTCGAAAGACTTTGCTAATTCCATGATGGGGGCGTGTTCTGGGAAAGAAGTAAATTTGCGAAACGGCCATTATAAATGACGGGCGCTTCGATGCGCCCGCCGCGTGCCGCTTTTTCGGGCTGGGCGGGCACCTCCCGCACGCAGCATAGCAAGGCGCCGGTTTGCGAAATCTCGCCAAATGTCACGCTTTTGCCAGTACTCCTGATAGCTTTTCATCAAGCCGGCACCGGCCTACCTTAGAGCGCCTAACAGAACATTCAGGGCAAGGGATGCGGCCGGCCGACGCATTGCCGAAGACAGTACGGGAGTACGGCGCGGCGATGCAACGCAGCCATGGAGGTTTTGTTAGGCGCTCTTAGCCGCCTGGGCACCGTCCGCGTGCCCGGATGCTTGCTACTCAATCCAACGGAGGGATAGGCCATGGCAGACACGAACAGCCCGAACGTGCGGCGCTCGATCCACGCGATGCAGCTCGAGTACGAAGGCGGCAACAAGAAGCCGATGGAAGACCTGGTGCGCGCCTGGCAGGGCATCCAGGCCCTGCCGCCGTCCGACGAGCGCTCGTTCTTCAGCCTCGGCGGCTACCACGGCGAGCCTTTCCAGTACCGCAAGGCGGTCGACGAACTCGACGCCACCGATACCTATGCCTACTGGGGCGGCTACTGCAACCACGGGAACATCCTGTTTCCGACCTGGCACCGGGCCTACCTGTTCAAGCTGGAGCAGGCGCTGCAAAGCATCGTGCCCGGGGTCACGCTGCCGTATTGGGACGAAACCGACGACTATGCGATGCAGTACGGCGTGCCCTCGATCCTGACCCAGGAAACCTTCACCTTCTCGGATGGCCGGACCATCCCGAACCCGCTGCAATCCTTCGTCCTGCCGGTGGCACTGTTGGACGGCATGCCGGGCGACGGCCGTGCCTACGAAAAACCGGCCGGCTACCAGACGGTGCGTTATCCGTTGTCGGGCCTGGTCGGCACGGCGCAGGCGCGCGAACAGACCGCGCAGCACAATGCGCAGTACCCCGACCACACGCGCAACGTCGCGCTGCTCAACGAGAACATCCGCGCCTGGCTGCGCGGGAACAAGCCGACCCACGGCGACCCGACACCGTCGGTGGACGGGGTGTACGAACAGTTCAGGCAATGCCTGGACGCGCCGAATTACACCGTGTTCTCGAACACGACCTCGTCGAGCGCCTGGAACCAGACCAATTCCGGCAAGGTCACGTCGCTGGAAAGTCCGCACAACGACATCCACCTGGCCGTCGGCGGCTTCGACGTGCCCGGCCAGGGCCAATCCGGCCAGATCCTGGGGGCCAACGGCGACATGGGCGAAAACAATACGGCCGGCATGGACCCGGTCTTCTTTTTCCATCACTGCAATATCGATCGCGTTTTCTGGATCTGGCAGAAGCGCCACGAACAGACCGATACGCTGACCGTGCTGTCGGGTTTTCCCGGCACCAATGCGAACGACGAACAGGGGCCGACCCCGGGTGTCGCGCCGGGCACCAAGCTGACGCTGGCCAGCCCGCTGGCGCCGTTCAAGTCGGCTGCCGGTGACCTGCTGACCTCGCTCGATTGCATCAACATCGAAACCCAGCTCGGCTACACCTATGCGCCGGGTTCGTTCGACGACGGCCCCGCCAGGAGCCGCCTCGGCGACCAGCGCGTGGCCGGCGGCAGGAAGCTGCACGTCAGCGGCATCAACCGCTCTGCCTACCAGGGCTCGTTCGTGCTGGAAGCATATGCCACGGTGGACGGCGCCGACGGCAGCGTGGACAAGCGCTACCTGGGCCATAACTCGGTGCTCAGCCGCTACAACGTGGCGCGCTGCGCCAACTGCCTGACGCACATCGAGGTCATGGCCCATTTCCCGCTGGTGGCGCTGACCGAGAGCGAAGCGGCATCGGCGCAATTCCATGTCGAGCTGCGTTCGCGCACCGGGACCGACGTGATCGTGCCGAGCGATACGGCGAGGATGCGGCTGCTGCCGATGAACGCGGCGACCGGCGCAGCACCGAAGACCGCCGAGATCAGGCTGATTCCCTGAGGCCGGCATGCACACGCCCGCACACGGCGGCGCGGCAGGGCAGGGCGCCGCAGCTACCGTGCCGGCGCGCCTGGGGTGGACAATCCTGTGCGGCATCGGCGGCGCCGCGGCGGTGACGCTGCCGTGCTGGCTGCAGGGCGCGCAGGCCGGCGCCGGGTGGGGCATGCTCGGTCTGCTGGCGGGCGCACTGCATGCTGCGTCCGGCCACGGGCGCCTGCACGCGCTGGCCTGCATGGCGGCGCTCGCGGCCGGCATGAGCGCCGACTTCGCGCGGGTCGCGCCGTACGCGATGCTGGCCTGGTGCGGCGCGGCGTCCCCCGGTCTCGGCGAACTGCTGTTCCTGGCGCACCTGCGCTGGTTCCCGGCGACCTCGCTGGCGATGCTGGCACTGGCCTGGCCGGCGGCTTTTACGGCCCGCGCCTGGCTGGTCGCGCTGCTGCGCGGCGCCGCGATGCTGGCGGCGATGTCGCTGTCGATGCAGGGCGCGCGCACGCTGGCGCGGCTTGCCGGCGTGGACTGGAGCGCCGCCGCGATGAGCGGCGCGATGCTGGCGGGGATGCTGCTGTTCCTGCATGCCTGGCCGGCGGCGCGCGGCGCCAGGTGACGCCTACCTGGGCAGCTGCGCCCAGTCCCCGTACAGGAAATTGTCGATGATGTCGAAGTTGGCCGGCTTGGTCAGGTGGTAATCGAAGCCGGCATGGCGCGTGCGCGCCAGCGTCGCCTGGTCGTTCCAGCCGCTCAGCGCGATGATCCAGACCTGTTCCAGGCCGGGAATGCGGCGCAGCGCGGCCGCGGTCTCGAAGCCGTCCATCACCGGCATGCCGAGGTCGAGGAACACCACGTCCGGCATGAACGCGCGCGCCTTCTCCAGGCCGGCCAGGCCGTTGTCCGCCATCGCCACCCGGTGCCCGTGCAGTTCGAGCACGATGCTCATCAGGTCGCGCGCATCGTCGTTGTCGTCGACCAGCAGGACGCGGCGGCTCGGCAGCGCGGCGCCGTCGCGGGGAGCGAGGCGGGGCAGGTCCATCATTGCTCGCCTGCGCGCAGGCGCGGCGGCAGCCGGCGCGGCAGGCTCAGCGTGAACGTGGTGCCGTCCTTCTCGTTCGATTCGACCTTCATCGTGCCGGCGTGGGCGATCACGATCTGGCGCGCGATGTACATGCCGATGCCCAGGCTGGTGTCGCGGGCGTCGGCCGCGTCGTCCGGCACCGCGAAGCGCACCAGCGGATCGAACACGCTGCCGATCTTCTTGGCCGGAATGACGGGACCCAGGTTGTTGACCGCGATGCCGACATGCTGCGCCGTCGACGACAGCTTCACCTTCACCGGTTCGTCGGGCGTCCCGTATTGCAGGGCGTTGCCGATCATGTTCGACAGCACCTGCGCCAGGCGGGCATCGTCGCCATGGATGTCTTCGCGGATGCCCGGATCGAAGTCGATGATGCGCTCGGGATGCGAGGTGCGCAGTTCGTCGACCACGTTCAGGCAGACCTCGGCCAGGTTCATGCGCTTGGGCTTGATCGGGATGGCGGCGCCCAGGTGGGTGCGGGTGAAGTCGATCAGGTCGGCGATCAGCTTGCCCATGCGCTGGCCGCTGTTGAAGATGCGGGTCGCCGCCAGCACGTATTTGCTCGGCACGTCGGTCGCGCGCATGATGTAGGTGGCACCGGTGATGACCGTGCCCAGCGGATTGCGCAGGTCGTGCCCGAGGATGGCGAGGAACATGTTTTCCGACTGCTTGACCATCTTGGCGTAGCGCGCCACCGACTCGGCCAGCGCCTGGTCGATGCCTTCGTTGAAGCGCGTGACGTCGTCCATGCCGGTGGCCAGGTCGACCGTGGTGCGCGAGGTCCACAGGTACAGCACGCTCGAACGCAGTGCGCGGTACTCGGAGACCAGCTGCTCGACGCTGTAGCCGGACAGCAGGCGCGCTTCGGCATGGGTTTCCGCGGCCGTGTCTTCCTTGGCGTCGGGCGCCCGGCCCTGCGATTTTTCGTGGCGCTCCAAGCCGCTCTGCGGCATCGTCAGGTCGAGGGCGATCGCCCGCAGCATCAGGGTGGCGTGATCGCGCAGTTCGGTATCGTCCATGGTCAGCGCCGGCGGTTCGATGGTGCGGGCAAAATCCTCCCATGCCTGCATGATCGGTTCCAGGTTGGCGAGTATGAAATCGGAAAGTCGAACGGAAGGGGTGTTCTGGCGCATGGGGAGCCTTGTGTGAAGTCCTGGGCATGGTCCGGCAATTGCCCGGACCGCGGTGCGCTCGGGCATATGACCGAAGGGGGATCCGTACAGGATGGCTCGCCGGGGCGAACGCGGACTGGAGGAGGAGACCGACAATGATACGGTGCGGAGGAGTGCGACCGACCAATATACAGGTGAAGCGGGCGGACACCTACGTTTATTTGCAGGGCATGGCACCCTGCCAATCCGCGTACGGCGTGCTCAGGGCGGGCTGCCGTCCGCCAGCGCCGCATGCCAGTGCGCATACGGCGTGTTGACAACCAGCTTGCGGTTGAAGTCCGGCGCGCCATCGGTCCACCACACCGGGCCGCGTTCGCCGAGTGCGCGCTTGGCCTCGTCCACCGCGGCACGCGCGGCGCGTTCGGCTTCGGCATCGCCCGCCTTGACGGCCAGGCCGACCTGGCGCCGCGCCTGCATCAGTTGCTTGACCAGGGCCTGGCGCTGCGCGGGCGGCAGATGCGGATTGCTCATGCGCCAGAGGCGGCCTTTGACCACGAAATAGCGGCCGTCCGGGGTGCTGGGATAGTTGTCGGGGCTGGGCATGGGGCCACTATACGCAAAGGCGGCCGTCGGCCTCGTCCGCCTGGATGTGAGTTTTGGTGCATTTTCGGCAGGCTGCGCGGGCGTACCATGCAGTTTCACCCACCTGCCTGGACGCCGCCATGCGCACGCCGACCCTGTGTTTTCTGTTCCCGCTCCTCGCCCTGGCGCTGCAGCCTGCCGCCGGCTTCGCCTGCGCCATCGTCGCACCCGAGAAGCGGGCCGAGGCGCATGCGAAACGCGTCGCGGCCTACAAGGCCGAGGTGGCGGCGGTGAAGGAAGAGGCCGACCTGATCTTCATGGGCTCGCTGACCACGCTGACCTTTACCCGCGAGACCGTGACGGCGCCGTCGGGACAGCCCCGGGAATTGCAGCATCACCAGGCGGTGTTCCGGCCGTGGGAGCAGATCAAGGGCGAATACCACGATGGCCAGGTGCTCGAATACACCACCGTCAGGAACCGGATCGTGGTCGGCTGCGGCCCGGCATTCCGGACCCTGCCGAAGGAAAACGGGGCTGGGGAGGTGTATCTGGTGTACGCCCGCGAAGGCAGGATCCTGCGCACCAACCACATCCCGACGGACACGCAGATCCTGAGCGGCTACGAGGAAGCGGCCTTCCTGCGCGACGGCGAGTAGCGCACCGGGTTGTGCCGGCACCAGCGAAAAAGGACGCCGAAGCGTCCTTTGGTCATGCACTGCGCGGTGGCTTGTTTGCTGCGCTTATTTGCCGCAGCCCAGCGACTTGATGCGGTCGTAGGCCGCCTTGGCCTGCACCAGGCCGTAGCCGTACTTGGTGTCGCGGCCGGCCGTGCCCAGGTCGAGCGCGCTGTTGTCCAGCGAGGTGCGGATCTGGGCGCCGGTACAGGTCGGGAAGTAGCTCCACACCAGGGCGGCAACCGCCGACACGTGCGGGGTGGCCATCGAGGTGCCGTCGAAGTAGGCGTAGTTGGCCGCCTTGACCGCCACCGTCGCGCTCTGGCCCAGCTGGGCCTTCATCGCGGCGCCGTCGGTGTCGGATGCCGTGACCGACGGGATCGCGGTCACGGTGGTGCCGAGCGTGCCGCCGAAGCCGCCTGCGGCGTTGTTGTAGACGATGGCGCCGACGCCGCCGCTGCTCTGGCAATTGTTGACCTTGGTCGAGAAGTCGACGGTGCCGCGCTGGATCAGGCAGACCTTGCCCGACACCGCGGTGTTGACCTGGTCGCCGATGCCGAAGTCGGCCAGCGGCGCGGTCGCGCTCTTGACCGGCGAGCCTTCCATCGCCGACGAGGCGTAGTTGACGGTGCCGACGCTCAGCGCGGTGTCGATGCCGGCACCCATCGGGACCGTCGACAGCACCGATACGCCGGGACCGGCGATCTCGACGTCCTTGTTGTATTGCGAGAAGGTGGCCCAGGCCTTGTTCTGGTCCACCGCCGCCACCGACATCACGCTGTCGTAGCCGGCCGGGTAGGAGGTCACGGTGTTGCCGTCGTTGCCGGCGGCGGCGATGCTCAGCACGCCCTTGGTCTGCAGGCTGTCGAAGGCGCGCTGTTCGGTGATGCTCTTGGCGCCGCCGCCCAGCGACATGCTGATCACGTTGGCACCGGCGGCGCCGCACTTGTTGGCGGCCGAGGCCAGCGTCGAGGAATAGGCCCAGCCGTCCTTGCCGAACACCTTCACGATGTGCAGCTTGAGCTGGCGGTTCGGATTGACGCCGACCACGCCGGTACCGCTCTGGTTGACCGCCGCGATGGTGCCGAACACGTGGGTGCCGTGGTGGTTCTCGTCGGTGTTCCAGTTGCCGGTGCCGGCATCGTATTCGCCGGTGACATTGCTGCCGTTGGCCAGCAGGTCCTCGTGGCTGAAATCGACGCCGGAGTCGATGATGCAGACCTTGCGGTTGGCGGCATTGGTGTCCGCCAGCTGGTCGGCCTGGACCAGCTTGATGCCGTACGGGACCAGCTGGCCGCTGGCATACGGCGTGCCGGTGGATGGCGTGGTCAGCGCGAACGCCTTGCGCAGCACGTCCTGCTCGACGTATTCGACGTTCGGATTGTGTGCGAGCCCCTGGAGCGCAACGGTCGGCACTTCGATCGCCATTGCGTTCATGTTGAAGATCTCATGCTTGACCGCGCCCCTGGCCGTGGCGACGGCAGACTTAACGGCCGCCGCGGCGCCGGGTTTGAAGGCGACGATGACCCGGGTGGTGTCGGGGGCGGCCGAGGCGGGCGCTGCGAAGACAGCCGCGAGCGCCGCCATGCACAGGCCGAGGGCCGGGAAGGGTGTGGATACGCGAGATTTCTTTTGATTCATCGGTGCTTTCTCCGTCTAAAAGAGCATATCGTTATCGCCGCAGGCCTCAGGGGACTGCGTGCATCGCACATCTCTACCCGTGCCGCATGATCGGGCAGCAGAATCGAGTTTATTGCGGGAATTTATACATACGCAATTGATTTTCAATCGTGCGCACCCGCTGTTGCGTTATCGCAGAATATGCAATTTGATTGACGAAGCGGCTGGCCAGCATGCTATATTTTTGGCCGTCGAATTGCGGTCATGCAACATTGCAGTCATTATGACCGGTTCACTCCCTTCTTCACGCGAGAACCATAACAATGAGCGCGCCTACTTCTCCCCGCCGCCAGGTCCTGCTGGTCGATGACGATGCCGTCCTGCTGGAATTCCTGTCCACCGTCCTGAAGCATGCCGGCTACGACACCGTCGAAGCCGGCTCCGCACCCGAAGCGCTGCAGCGCATTGCCGAGCATGAGGGGCCGAACCTGCCCGGCATCGCGCTGGCCCTGCTCGACATCAACATGCCCGGCATGTCGGGCATCGACCTGGCGCGCCGCCTGCGCGACCACACGCAGGTGCCCTTCATGTTCCTGTCCTCGGTCGACGATGCCGAGACCGCGCGCCAGGCCGCCAGCCACGGCGCGGTCGGGTTCGTGGTCAAGCCGGTCGACGCCCCGCGCCTGCTGGCGGCCTTCGAATCCGCGCTCGCCCGCGCCGACGAGATCCGCCAGCTGCGCCGCACCGAAGCCAACCTGAACGCGGCGCTGGCCGCCGGCCGCGAAACCAGCCTGGCGGTCGGCCTGCTGATGGCACGCTTCCAGACCGACCGCAATACCGCCTTCGAGGTGCTGCGCGACCACGCGCGCTCGAACCGGCGCAAGGTCAACGAGGTGGCCGAGCAGCTGATCGCGGCGGAGGAACTGCTGAACAGCCTGCACGGGGCGTTTGCCGGGCGCTTGCGTAGCAAATAAGCGGCAAATAAGCGGCAACTAAGCGGCAAATAAGCGCCTGCCGGGACAGACGCCCGGCCTACCTGGCCGCGGACACGCCGGTCGTCGCGAAGCGCTCGCGGTACAGGGTGGGCGCGATGCCCATCCGTTTCTGGAACACGCGGCGCATCTGCGCTTCGCCGTTGAAGCCGGCGCGTGCCGCCACCGTCTTCAGCGGCAGCGTCAGGTCGGACAGCAATTGCTTGGCGCGCTCGAAGCGGCAGGTGGCGATGAATTCCTGGGTGCTCAAGCCGACTTCCTGCAGGAACACGCGGGCGAAGTGGCGCTCGCTCATCATGGCTTTCTGCGCCAGTTGGCTCACCGACAACCGTTCCTGCAGGTTATCCAGGATCCATTTCTGGATGTCGCGGATGCCGGGCCGTGCGGTGCGTTCGCTCAGCAGGTGCGAGCTGAACTGCGATTGGCCGCCGGGGCGCTTCAGGTACACCACCATGTCGGTGGCGACCTGCAGCGCCAGTTCCTTGCCGAGGTCTTCCTCGACCAGCGCCAGCGCCAGGTCGATGCCGGCGGTGACGCCGGCGGAGGTCCACAGGTGGCCGTCGCGCACGAAGATGGCGTCGGCATCGACCGCCACGCCGGGGTAGTCGGCCTGCAGCGAGGCGGCCACGCTCCAGTGGGTGGCCGCGGCCTTGCCGTCGAGGACGCCGGCGGCGCTCAGGAAGAAGGCGCCGGAGCACAGCGCCGCCAGGCGCTGCAGGCGCGGACAGGCCCGCGCCACCCAGTCGACGATGGCGCCGCCCTGGGCCAGTGCGCCCTGGATGTCGCGCGCGCCGACCACGATGGCGGTGTGCGGCAAGGCCTGGGGATCGAGCGCCCGGGTGGCCTGCAGCGACATCAGCGTATCGGAAGGAATATTCCCTTCGCGTATGGACACCACCTGGACGTCGTAGGCGGCCGGTTTGCCGGCGCGCCGCAGGTGCACGTTGGCATATTCGAACACCGACATCGGTCCGATGGCTTCCATCGCCTTGAAGCCGGGGTAGACGACGATGTCGATGGTGATCGGTGAGCTGGCTGGCCTGTCTTGCATGGTCTTGCTGAAGATGTTGGGGGCTGGCAAATCCGGTCATTATTGCACCATTTCCGGCCATCTAATGGTGCGCCCCTTGGCCGCGGCCGGGCTTGTGCGGATAATGGCCGGATCGCATAACAACCAGGAAAGTAGCGAACATGAAAACCAAGGCAGCGATTGCATGGGCAGCGGGTAAGCCGCTGACGATCGAGGAAGTCGAACTCGAAGGTCCGAAGGCGGGCGAGGTACTGGTCGAAGTCAAGGCGACCGGCATCTGCCACACCGACTACTACACGCTGTCGGGCGCCGACCCGGAAGGCATCTTCCCGGCCATCCTCGGCCATGAAGGCGCCGGCGTGGTGGTCGACGTCGGCCCCGGCGTGACCAGCGTGAAGAAGGACGACCACGTCATCCCGCTGTACACCCCGGAATGCCGCCAGTGCAAATTCTGCCTGTCGCAGAAGACCAACCTGTGCCAGGCGATCCGCTCGACCCAGGGCCGCGGCCTGATGCCGGATGCCACCAGCCGCTTTTCGCTGGACGGCAAGCCGATCTTCCACTACATGGGCACCTCGACCTTCTCGAACTACATCGTGGTTCCGGAAATCGCGCTGGCCAAGGTGCGCAGCGACGCGCCGTTCGACAAGATCTGCTACATCGGCTGCGGCGTCACCACCGGCATCGGCGCCGTGATCTTCACGGCCAAGGTGGAGGCGGGCGCCAACGTGGTCGTGTTCGGCCTGGGCGGCATCGGCCTGAACGTGATCCAGGCGGCGCGCATGGTCGGTGCCGACAAGATCATCGGCGTGGACATCAATCCGGCCCGCGAAGACATGGCCCGTAAATTCGGCATGACCCACTTCGTGAATCCGAAGGAAGTCGGCAACGTGGTCGATGCCATCGTCCAGCTGACCGACGGCGGCGCCGACTATTCGTTCGAGTGCATCGGCAACACCACCACCATGCGCCAGGCGCTGGAGTGCTGCCACAAGGGCTGGGGCCAGTCGATCATCATCGGCGTGGCCGAAGCCGGCGCCGAGATCTCGACCCGTCCGTTCCAGCTGGTCACCGGACGCGAGTGGAAGGGCTCGGCTTTCGGCGGCGCCCGCGGCCGTACCGACGTGCCGAAGATCGTCGACTGGTACATGGAAAACAAGATCAACATCGACGATCTGATCACGCACCACCTGCCGCTGGACCGCATCAACGAAGGTTTCGACCTGATGAAGTCGGGCGAGTCGATTCGTTCAGTGGTCGTGTACTGATCTCGTTCATACGTTAGCGTAAGACCCGTCGTCCCCGCCCAGGCGCCCGGCCAGGGTGGGGACGACACATGTTCCCCGGCTTTTCCTCTCTTCCTCCCGCCTGTTCCGCCAATCCCGCAGCCTGTCGCACCCCGCTGGCCCGCCGCCGCATGCCCGCTTATCGTGCCCTCATCCGATTGCGACCGAATCTAGAAAAAAAGTTCTAGACAAAATTTTCTAGTCATCCCATACTGCCCGTATCGAAAGGACACGTCATGCACCCGACCCTGATCCCGCACCGGAAGGCTTTGCCATGAACGCCCTGGCCTGGGCGTTGCTCGACTTCGTCTGGCAGGGCGCGCTGCTCGGTTGCGGCGCCGGTGTGCTGCTGGGACTGATGGGGCGGGCGCGTCCGCAGGCGCGCTATGCGGTCGCCTGTGCCGCCTTGCTGCTGTGCGCCGCGCTGCCGCTGGCCGGCATGCTGGCGCGCCTGGCCGATGGCGCGACGGCGCCGGCCATGCTGCCGGCGGCCCTGTCCACGGCGGTGGACGGTGCGTTCGGCAATGCCATTCCGCCGGCGGCGGACGGCGCGGTCGACACCGCCGGCACCGCCACGGGGCAGGGCTGGCGCGCTGCGCTGCAGCCACGCCTGCCGCTGGTGATCCTGTGCTGGTCGTGCGGGGCAGGGCTGCTGGCGCTGCGTCTGCTGCTGGGCCTGGCGTGGGTGCGCCGGCGCAGCCGTCCCGATGCCTACCGCACCGAATTGGCCTGGCAGGCCGTGCTCGACCGCCTGGCGGCGCGGCTGGCCATCGGCCGGCGCGTGGTGCTGGGCCTGGTCGACGATGCCGCCGTGCTGGCCAGTCCGGTCACTGCCGGCTGGTGGCGCCCGGTGGTGCTGGTGCCGGCGGCACTGGCCACCGGCATGGCGCCGCCGCTGCTGGAAGCCTTATTGGCCCACGAACTGGCCCACGTGCGCCGCCACGATTACCTGGTCAACCTGATGCAGAGCGCGATCGAGATCCTGCTGTTCTATCACCCGGCGGTGTGGTGGCTGTCGCACCGCATCCGGGTCGAGCGGGAACTGGTCGCCGACGATCTTGCCGCAAGCATGCTGGGCGAACCGCGGCGCCTGGCACTTGCCCTGTCCGAGCTGGACCAGTTCCAGCTGTCCACTCCCCAACTTGCCCCAGCGGCGCACGGAGGAAATCTCATGTCTCGTATCAAACGCCTGGTTCGTCCCGAATCCGAAACCATCCAATGGAAGCTGGCACTGCCGGTGCTGGTGCTGGCGCTGTCGGCCGCGGTCACCGCCCAGGTCGGCGTGGCCGCACCGCAGGCGGCGGTCGCGCCTGCTGCGCCGGCCGCTCACGCTGCGCCGGCAGCACCAGCCGCTGCCGCTGCGGCGGCGGCACCTGCAGCGGCAGCAGCGCCGGCAGCGGATGCAGCGCCGGCAGCAGAAGCAGCACCGGCAGCACCGGCAGCCCGCGCCGCCGAAGCGCTACAGTCCAGGCATGTGGCGCGCACGAGTGCGCACGGCGACGGCTATGCGCTGGTGAGCGGCGACGAACGAAACCTGAGCGTCACCGGCGACGGCAGCGACTGGCCGGCCATCAAACGGCTGCGCCACAGCATCGGCGGCGAATTCCTGTGGTTCCGCGAAGGCGGCAAGGCCTGGGTGGTGCAGGATCCGGACGTGCTGGCCAGGGCGCATGCCGCCTACGTGCCGCTGGAACGCCTGGGCAAGCAGATGGAAGGCTATGGCCAGCAGATGAACCGCCACGGCAAGGCGATGGATGCGCTCGGCAAGGAGATGGCGGGTGCCGGCGCCGGCATGAAGCCCGACGAAGCGCGCATGCGCACCCTGCAGGGCAGGATGGACGAGCTGGGCCGGCAGATGGGCACGCTCGGCGGGCAGATGGGGCAGGCACGCGACGATGCCGAGCGCAGGCGCCTGCAGGGCGAGATGAGCCGCCTGAGCGCCCGCATGGGCGAACTCGGCGCGCAGATGGGCGAGGCCGGCAATGCGGCCGGCCAGCGCGCCGCGCAGCGGCAGATGGACGAGCTCGGCCGCCGTATGGACGAGGCCGGCAAGCCCATGGACGCGCTCGGCAAGCAGATGGATGCGCTCGGGAGGCAGATGGACCGCGAGGGCGCCGCCGCCGACCGCGCAGTGCGGGCGCTGATCCGCGACGCCATGGCCCGTGGCTTGGCACGGCCGGCGCCGCAGGGCTGAGATCCAGGGTGGTGCATTTCACTGCTGAGTAGTTTTTGCACCACAGAGGCGCGCACGATTGCACCAGAGCGGGGAGTTCAGTGATCAAAAAGTTATAATTTCTCTGTCGCAATTGATAAATAAATCAATTGCCCAATATAAATCTGTAGATTGGGAAGAGAAAACATGTTCAAGAAATTCGCTGCTGCCGCAGCCCTGGCCCTGGTGGCTTCGTCGTCCTTCGCCGCCGCACCGACTGCCTTCTACGGCGGCCTGGATGTCGGTTCGACCAAGATCGACGACTTCGACAGCACCAAGACCAGCTTCGGCGGTTTCGTCGGTTACGGCTTCAACCCGATGTTCGCTGTCGAGCTGGGCTATCGCCAGCTGGGCAAGTACGACTTCACCGCGTTCGACGCCAGCGGCCGCGCCTACGAGGGCAACGTCAAGGCCAAGCAGACCCACCTGTCGGTGGTCGGCACCTGGCCGCTGAACGAGCGCTTCGACGTGTACGGCCGCCTGGGCTACAACAAGCTGCGCGCCAAAGCCAGTATCGGTAACATCAGCGCCGGGGCGGATGACGACGGTGTCCTCTACGGTGTCGGCCTGAACTACAACTTCGCGCCGAACCTGTCGGGCCGCATCGAGGCGCAGAAGCCGTCGAGCGATTCGACCAACTACAGCGTCGGCCTGGTCTGGCAGTTCCGTTGATCGGTATCCGGCTGCAAAGCCGGAAAGAATAAGCAAAGCGGCACTGTCCGGTGGGACGGCGCCGCTTTTTTTATGGGCCGGTCAATATTGCCCACTTGATATTTGTATGGCAGCATAGCGCCGTTTTACTTCTCGACGGCTTCATCCCACCGGAACCCTGCCATGCGCCCAGCCCGCCTCGCACTTTGCCTTTCCCTTGCCGGCGCCGCTGCGCTGGCGTCCGCCCAGAACACCGCCACCGCACCAGCCGCCGCCCCGGCGCCGACTGCCGCCGAACGCCCGGCCACCGAGTTTCCCTACACGCCTGGCCTCGACGTGAACGCGATGGACCGCAGCGCCGACCCCTGCGTCGACTTCTACCAGTACGCCTGCGGCGGCTGGATGAAGAACAACCCGATCCCGGCCGACCAGGCGCGCTGGTCGGTGTACGGCAAGCTGGCCCAGGACAACCGCCGCTACCTGTGGGGCATCCTGGAAGACCTGTCCAAACGCCAGGACGGCCGCAACGCCAGCCAGCAGAAGATCGGCGACTACTTCGGCGCCTGCATGGACGAGCGCGCCATCGAGGCGCGCGGTGCCGAGCCCTTGCAGCCTTACTTCGAGCAGATCGCCGGCCTGCGCTCGCAGCGCGATCTGCCGCGCGTGCTGGCGCGCCTGCACATGGCGCTGGCCGACGCGGGCCTGTTCTTCGGCTTCGGCTCGAGCCAGGACTTCGGCGACTCTTCGCGCGTGATTGCCTTTGCCACCGCCGGCGGCCTGGGCCTGCCGGACCGCGATTCCTACCTCAAGCAGGACGCCAAGTCGCAGGACGTGCGTACCAAGTACGTGACCCACATCGCCAGCACCTTCGAACTGCTGGGCGATACCCCGGAAGTGGCGAAACGCAACGCCGCGCGCGTGATGGCGATGGAAACCACGCTGGCCAAGGCTTCCCTGTCGCGCGTCGACAAGCGCGACCCGTACAAGTTGTTCCACAAGGTCGATGCGAAAGGCTTGCAGGCACTGACCCCGGGCTTCGACTGGCACGCTTACCTGACTGAACTGGGGCAGGGCAGGCAGGCCAGCTTCAACGTCACCGAGCCGGCCTTCTTCAAGGCGCTGGCGAAGATGTGGAAGACGTCCGGCATCGACGCCACCCGCACCTACCTGCGCTGGCACGTGGCGCGCACCATGTCGCCGGCGCTGTCGTCGAACTTCGACAACGAGCACTTTGCCTTCTTCAGCAAGACCCTGCGCGGCGTGCAGCAACAGCCGCCGCGCTGGAAGCGCTGCGTGGCGCTGGTGGACCGCCAGCTGGGCGAAGCGCTGGGCCAGGAATTCGTCAGCCGCGCCTTTTCGCCGGAACTCAAGGCCAAGTCGCTGCACATGACGCGCCAGATCGAGGAGGCGATGAAGAAGGACATCGAGTCGCTGGAGTGGATGAGCGCCGACACCAAGAAAAAGGCGCAGGAAAAGCTGGCCGCGATCGTCAACAAGATCGGCTACCCGGACAAGTGGCGCGACTATGGCGCGTATGAGGTCAAGCCGGGCGACTTCGCCGGTAACGTCGTGCGCGGCAACATCTTCGAGCAGCGGCGCGACCTGGCCAAGATCGGCAAGCCGCTCGACCGCAGCGAATGGGGCATGACGCCGCCGACGGTGAACGCCTATTTCAATCCGCAGATGAACGACATCAACTTCCCGGCCGGCGTACTGCAGCCGCCGCTGTTCGACCCGAAGATGGACGACGCGCCCAACTACGGCAACACCGGCGGCACCATCGGCCACGAGCTGACCCACGCCTTCGACGACGAAGGCCGCCAGTTCGACGCCAACGGCAACTTGAAGGACTGGTGGACCAAGAAGGACGCCAAGGAATACGAAGAGCGTGCCCAGTGCATCGTCGACCAGTACGCGCAGTACACGGTCGTCGACGACATCAAGATCAACAGCAAGCTGACCCTGGGCGAGGACATCGCCGACCTGGGCGGCCTGATCCTGGGCTGGATGGCGTGGAAAGAAGAGATGGCGAGCATGCCCGAGAAGGCCCAGCCGCAGCCGCTGCGCGACGGCTTGAGCCCGGAGCAGCGCTTCTTCGTCGGCAACGCCCAATGGGCCTGCGAAAACGACCGCCCGGAAAACCTGCGCGTGACCGCCATGACCGACCCGCACTCGCCGGGCAAGTTCCGTGTGAACGGGCTGGTGGTCAACATGCCGCAGTTCCAGCAGGCGTTCCAGTGCAAGGCGGGACAGCCGATGGTGAAGGAGAAGCGTTGCCGGGTGTGGTAATTAGTAGAAACTAGCCAACGCGTTTATTCGTTGGCCCAAAAACCGTCGCCCCTGCGAAGGCAGGGGCCCAAGTTGGTCGCGTTTCGATAGCGCATAAAACTTGGGCCCCTGCCTGCGCAGGGGCGACGTGCAAGAGTAGGCAGTGCTAATCAATATGCTGCCCTGCAGCGATCAGTGCCGGATACCCCGCCGCCCGAACTGCGCCTGCATGTGCACCAGATTGGCCTCGAACACCTGCATCTCCAGCCCGACCGCGCTCAAGTCCAGGTTCGCCAGCCGCAGCATCGGGAACAGTTCTTCTTCCTCTTCCCGGATGTGCGCCAGCACGGCATCGATCATCTCGCGCATCATCTTGCGGGCGCGCGGGTCGTCGCCGCGCATGTCTTCCAGCGCCGCCAGCATGTCGTCGACGTTCAGGTGGTCTTCCTCGAAATGGGCGACCAGGTTCGGCTCGATCTTGCGCACGCCGGGATAGAACACGGATTCTTCCAGCCGCGAATGGGTGTGGATCGCCTGCAGCAGCTGGGTGGCAGCCTGTTTCCTGACGTCCGCGCTGCGGCTGTTGCGGTACTTGTCGGCCAGCATGCGCACCAGATCGTGGTCGCGCTGCAGCGCCTGGATGGGGTCGTCCGGGTGCGCGTCATGCGCAGCGTGTTCGGACGGATGATGGATGCTTGCCATACTGGACCTCCTGGAAACGGCTGCCCGGCACGCCGAACGGCGTGGCCGTCAGTGCAATCATGATAGCGCCGTCTCGTGGATCGCTCCGCTTCGTTAGGGCTGGGCAACGGTTGAGACCGAACTTCGTACGTACAAATGTAAAAAACGCCGCACAAGGCGGCGTTTTGCTAACCGGGCAGCAAATTAATGCTGGGAGACGCTGCCGCGCCAGCCGCCGGTTTCGCTGCCGCGTTTTTCCAGCATGTCCTTGAACTTCTGCAGGTTGCCGCGGGCTTCCATGCGCACGGCACCGAAGGCATCGCCCAGCTTTTCCAGCGGACCTTCCGGCTGGTAATCCATCTGCAGGGCGATGCGGGTCACGTTGTCGGAAATCTTGTGGAAAGTGACCACGCCGCCGTTCGGCACGCCGCTGGTGCTGCGCCAGGCAATGCGCTTGTCCGGAATCTGCTCGGTGATCTCGACGTCCCATTCCTTTTCTTCGCCGGCGACATTGGCTTTCCAGTGCAGGTGCTTGTCGTCGATCTGGCGAATTTCATGGACGCTGGCCATGAACTGCGGGAAATCTTCGAACTGGGTCCACTGGTTGTAGGCAGTGCGCACCGGGACATTGACTTCGATGGTTTCCATGATCGAGGAATCCATGCCGGAGCCCTTTTTCTTCATTTGTTTCGACAGCATCAGGCCGCCCACGGCGAGCGCAGCGACGGTAACGACGCGATTCAGCATTTGTAGCCTCCTTGTTCAATGTAGATTGCTCTTGCGATGTACAAATCCGGCCCGATGCCCTGCGTTGTGCAGCACTCGGACCAACTGCGAATCCAACTGCCGCTAAATTACGTTATTTGACGACTACGTGGCGTTCTCGAGCCTTCCGGAAAGATTGCAAACACACCAGAAAGCCCACGACAAGATCGCCTTTCGATGTTGTGATACTGTATATATCATCAGTAAAAATCCCCAGCCGGCGCCGCCACCCGATGGTCCCGACGGTATAATGCCCGCATGAATCTCCTCGACAATCTGAATCCCGAACAGCTTGCCTCCGTCACGCTGCCTTCTCAAAGCGCCCTGATCCTGGCGGGTGCCGGTTCGGGCAAGACCCGCGTGCTGACCACCCGCATTGCCTGGCTGATCACGACCGGGCAGGTGTCGCCGGCCGGCATCATGGCGGTGACCTTCACCAACAAGGCCGCCAAGGAGATGTTGACCCGTCTGTCGACCATGTTGCCGATCAATACCCGCGGCATGTGGATCGGCACCTTCCACGGCCTGTGCAACCGCCTGCTGCGCACCCACTACCGCGACGCGGCGCTGCCGCAGACCTTCCAGATCCTCGATAGCCAGGACCAGCTGTCGATGATCAAGCGCATGCTGAAGGCGATGAACGTCGACGACGAGAAGTACCCGGCCAAGGATTTGATGTACTTCATCAATAACAACAAGGACCAGGGTTTGCGTGCGCACGACGTCGAGGCCTACGACCAGGTCCAGCGCCGCATGGTCGAGCTGTACGAAGCCTACGACAACCAGTGCCAGCGCGAGGGCGTCGTCGATTTCGCGGAATTGCTGCTGCGCGCCTACGAGCTGCTACAACGCAACCATCCGCTGCGCCAGCACTACCAGATGCGCTTCCGCCACATCCTGGTGGACGAGTTCCAGGACACCAACGACCTGCAGTACAACCTGCTGAAACTGCTGGCCGGGCACAACGAGCCGGCCGGCGGCGCCATCTTCGCGGTGGGCGACGACGACCAGAGCATCTACGCCTTCCGCGGCGCCAACGTCGGCAACATGCAGGCCTTCGAGCGCGATTTCGAGGTCAAGAACCTGATCAAGCTGGAGCAGAACTACCGCTCGCACGGCCACATCCTCGACAGCGCCAACTTCCTGATCGCCAACAACGCCAAGCGCCTGGGCAAGAACCTGCGCACCGATGCCGGCCAGGGCGAGCTGGTGCGTGTCTACGAAGCCTCGTCCGACCTGGAAGAAGCGCAGTGGATCATCGAGGAAGCCAAGAGCCTAATGGCCGAGGGTATGTCGCGCAACGAGATCGCGATCCTGTACCGCTCGAATGCCCAGAGCCGGGTGATCGAGCACGCGCTGTTCGCGGCCGGCCTGCCGTACACCGTGTACGGCGGCCTGCGCTACTTCCAGCGCGCCGAGGTCAAGCACGCGATCGCCTATCTGCAGCTGATGGACAACCCGCACAACGATTCGGCGTTCCTGCGCGTGGTGAACTTCCCGACACGCGGCATCGGCGCCCGCTCGATCGAGCAACTGCAGATGGCGGCCGAGGCGCACCGCGTGTCGCTGTACGCGGCGGTGCCCTACATGACCGGTAAGGCCGGCTCGTCGCTGGGCAACTTCGTCAAGCTGATCGAAAGCGCGCGCTTCGAGACCCAGCAACTGCCGCTGCCGGAAATGGTGCGCGTGGTGCTGGAGCGCAGCACGCTGCTGACGCATTACGAGAAGGAAAAGGAAGGTGCCGAGCGCATCGAGAACTTGCAGCAGATGGTCAACGCGGCCACCCAGTTCGTGCAGGAAGAGGGCTTCGGCGCCCATGCGCCGGCCCACCTCGGCCCGCAAGCCATCGCCAGCAGCGGCGAAGCGATCGTGAATGCCGACGGGGTCGAGATCATCGACGCCGATGCGCAGCTGGCCACCGTGATGTCGCCGCTGTCGGCCTTCCTGGCGCACGCGTCGCTGGAAGCGGGCGATGCCCAAGCCCAGGCCGGCCAGGAAGCGATGCAGCTGATGACCGTGCACTCGGCCAAGGGCCTGGAATTCGACGCCGTGTTCATCACCGGCCTCGAGGAAGGCCTGTTCCCGCACGAAAGCAGTTCGCGCGAACTGGATGGCGTGGACGAGGAACGGCGCCTGATGTACGTGGCGATCACGCGTGCGCGCCGCCGCCTGTACATGAGCTTTACCCAGCAGCGCATGCTGCACGGCCAGACCCGCTTCAACATGAAGTCGCGCTTCTTCGACGAACTGCCGGAAGAATCGCTGAAATGGCTGTCGCCGCGCGTCCAGACCAACTGGTTCGCCGGCCGCAAGTCGACCACCGCCTGGGACGACGCCAACTTCCGCGAAGGCGGCGTGGACAACCAGATCGCCAAGCAGATCACGCAGAAATCCAGCACCGGTAACGGCACCGGCTGGCGCATCGGCGAGAGCGTGTCGCACGCGCGCTTCGGCGAGGGCGTGATCGTCAACATCGAGGGTGGGGCGGGCAGTGCGCGTGCCCAGATCAACTTCGGTTCGGCTGGGATGAAGGTGCTGGACCTGTCGGTGGCCAAGCTGGAGCGGGTGGGGCGTTAATCCGTATCGGTACGCCGATCATGTAGGGTGGGCACCCCGTGCCCACGCGGAAGCCGGCGTCATGCAAACGTTCGCGTGGGCACGGGGTGCCCACCCTACGACCGCTAGCTGCAACGTTGAACGACGCGTTACGGGCAGGGTGGACGGGTTCCCGTCCACGCGTTCATGCGCACGATGCCAACCGCAACATCAGGCCGGCTGCGGCGTCTTGTCGTACGGCTTCCCGAAAATCGTCCGGTACCCCGCATACATCGCGCACTGCAGCAGCAGCACGAACAGGAAAGTCATCCACATCAGCACCACGCGGCCGAGCCACAGGTCGCCGAACAGCCATTGCGCGACCCAGGCCAGCGCGAAGAACAGGCCGAACCAGGCCAGCAGCAGCACCAGGAACACGCGCGCAGTGCGCATGACCGCGAAAAAGCTGTAGAACAAGGCCTTGCCGGTGCTCATCTGCTTCCAGTAGGTCAGCGGCGCCGCGAAATACAGGGTGACCATGATCACCAGGTTGAGCAGCATGATGCAGAAGAAGGTCATCATGGCCGGCGCCGCCGCCCTGATCTGTGCCTCGTCCTTGGTCTGCCCTGCCTCGACCACCTTCTGGAGGAATTCCGGTCCCAGCGTCAGCGCCATCACCACCATCTCCACCACCCACACGCCCAGGTAGATCACGCCGACCTTGCACAGCGAAGCCAGCGCCGGCTTGCGGAAGCCCGTCATCAGTACCGACAGGGTGACGCGCTCGCCGTTCTCGATCATCAGGCAGGCCTGCATCACGGCCATCGACAGCGACGGCACCAGGACCGGCCCGAGCAGGGGCCCGAACAGCGGCACCAGGCCCAGCAGCAGGCTGAACAGCACGGTGGCAAACAGGAGCGTGGTCAGGGCGGCCGGCTGCTTGCGGAACAGGGCCATGCCCTGTTTCAGCCAGTCCCAGCCGGTACTTGCGGGAAGAGTGTTCATGCGGTCAGGCGGGGTGCCGGCGTCTGGATGCGTTGGCGCAGTACGCGCTCGAAATGGGTCGGATCGTGCGGCGTCAACATCTCGGCCGCACGCGGTTTGTGGAAATCATATAGGCGCGACACCCAGAAACGCAGCGCCGCGGCGCGCAGCATCGGCTGCCAGGCTGCCTGCTCGGCCGCGGTGAACGGGCGCGCCGCATGGTAGGCATGGGTCAGCGCCTGCGCGCGGGCCGGGTCGAGCGTGCCGGTGGCGAGGTCGATGCACCAGTCGTTGACGGTCACCGCGATGTCGAACAGCCAGGTGTCCCAGCCGGCGAAATAGAAATCGAAGCAGCCGCTCAGCTTGTCGCCGACGAACATCACGTTGTTGCGGAACAGGTCGGCGTGGACCGGGCCGCGTGCCAGCGCGCGGTAGGTGTCGCTGGCCGCAAATTTCTGCTGGAACGACAGCTCCGTGCGCAGCAGGGCGGCGGTATCGGCGTCCAGGTGCTGCAGCACGCCGGGCACCGTCTCGGTCCACCAGTCCAGGCCGCGCAGGTTGGGCTGCTGCAGCGTGAAGTCGCGTCCGGCCAGGTGCATCCGGGCCAGCATCGCGCCGACTTCGGCGCAGTGCACCGGCTGCGGGTCCATCTGGGACGAACCGTCCAGCTTGCTGACGATGATCGACGGCTTGCCGTGCAGCGCCACCACCAGTTCGCCGCGCTCGTTGGCGACCGGATCGGGCACGGGCACGCCGCGCTCGGCCAGGTGGCGCATCAGCTGCACATAGAAGGGCAGTTGCTCGAAGCTGAGGTTTTCGAAGATGGTGAGGACGAACTCGCCGCGTTCTGTCGTCAGGAAGAAATTACTGTTTTCAATGCCGCTGGCGATGCCCTGCAGGGCGAGGGCCTGGCCAAGGGGGAACTGCTTGATCCACTGGGACAGATCGTCCAGCGTGACCGAGGTGAAGACTGCCATCGTGTAGGAAATTAAGGTCGCAATATCGGCCGCGCAGGGCGGCCGCTCCGGGTGACGGCTTTACTTTTACTTCTTCTCGGATGCGGAGGTAGCCGGCATCGGAGGAGGTGGCGGCGCGTCGGCCGTGGTCGGGACGTTCTGGCCGGCTTCATTCGTGGTGCGCCGCTTGCCCGACAAATCGAACTCGCCCACTTTCCACTGCGGTGCGCGGATCGAATTGGTCTGCGCATTGCCGGGCTGGTTGTTCGGTTTCATGTAGTAGTGACTGCCACCTGCGGTGACTTCGACTTCGGTGACCTGGCCGCCGTCACGGTGCTCGACGATCTCGGTGCCGCGCTTCGGCGGAATGGTGGTGGCCGGCACGTCGCTGCCCGGCTCGATGCGCTGGACGTTCGGCGGCGGGGTCCGGTTCTGGCTGGACTGCGCCGATTGTGCCGATTGCGCCAGGGCCTGGCCGGCACAGATTGCCAGAAGAGCCGCGGTGAGCGGTACGGAGAGTTTCAGGCTGGAAAATGAGCGCGGCATGTTGGTCACCTTTGTCGTTTAGTCCATTGTAACAAACAGCGTCGCTTCCCTGTGAAAAGTGTCGAAACGCCCCCATCTGTACTACCTGCCCAGTCGTGCTTTTTACATTGCCGATTCTGCGATAATGGCGACGCTTCGCCGTGTCCGCCGCGGCCCACCTGATTTTCGTTTCCATGGACAATACTCTCCTTCTCGTCGACGGTTCCAGCTACCTGTACCGCGCCTTCCACGCGCTGCCCGACCTGCGCAGCCCCGACGGCCATCCGACCGGCGCCATGCACGGCATGGTCAACATGCTGCGCCGCCTGCGTACCGATTTCCCGGCCGCCTACATCGCCTGCGTGTTCGACGCCAAGGGCAAGACCTTCCGCGACGACCTGTATCCCGAGTACAAGGCAACGCGCGCCTCGATGCCGGAAGACCTGGGCAAGCAGATCGAGCCGATCCACGAAGTGGTGCGCTACATGGGCTGGCCGATCCTGATGGTCGAAGGCGTCGAGGCCGACGACGTGATCGGCACCCTGGCGGCCCAGGCGACCGCGCGCGGCATGAAGACCGTGGTCTCCACCGGCGACAAGGACCTGGCCCAGCTGGTCAACGACAAGGTCATGCTCATCAATACCATGAGCAACGAAAAGCTCGACGAAGCCGGCGTGGTGGCCAAGTTCGGCGTGCCGCCGAACCGCATCATCGACTACCTGACGCTGATCGGCGACACCGTCGACAACGTTCCCGGCGTGGCCAAGTGCGGTCCCAAGACCGCGGTCAAGTGGCTGGCCCTGCACGGCTCGCTGGACGGCGTGATCGACAACGCCCACAGCATCGGCGGCGCGGTCGGCGCCAACCTGCAGGCGGCGCTGGAATGGCTGCCGAAGGGCCGCGAACTGATCACCGTGAAAACCGACTGCGATCTGACCAATCACCTGGTGTCGATCGAAGAGTCGCTGGTCGGCCGTCCGGAAGACAAGGAAGCGTTGCGCGACTTCTTCCAGCGCTACGGTTTCAAGACCATGCTGCGCGAGCTGGGCGCGGGCGGCGCGAACCCCGGCAAGTACCTGTCGCCGGGCGCCAACGTCGACGCCAACGGCGCCCTGAATTCGCCGGAAGGCGCGGCCGGCGGCACGCAGCCCGGCATGCCGATCATCAAGGGCGAGTACGAGACCGTCACCACCGAGGAACAGCTGGCGCGCTGGCTGGAGCTGATCGACAAGGCCGCACTGACCTCGGTCGATACCGAGACCACCTCGCTCGATCCGATGACCGCCGAGATGGTCGGCATTTCGCTGTCGGTGGAAGCTGGCAAGGGTGCCTACATCCCGCTGGCGCACCGCTACGCCGGCGTGCCCGAGCAGCTGAACCGCGAGGCCGTGCTGGCGCGCATGAAGCCGTGGCTGGAAAACCCGGACAAGCCGAAGCTCGGCCAGAACCTGAAGTACGACAGCCATATCTTCGAAAACCACGGCATCCGGTTGCGCGGCATCGTGCACGACACGCTGCTGCAATCCTACGTGTTCGAGTCGCACAAGCCGCACGACATGGACACCATGGCGCTGCGCCACCTCGGCTACACCACGATTCCGTTCGTGGACGTGTGCGGCAAGGGCGCCAACATGATCTGCTTCGACCAGGTCGAGCTGGGCCGCGCCACCGAGTACGCGGCCGAGGATTCCGACATCACGCTGCGCCTGCACCAGGCGATGATCGGCCACGTCGAGGAAAACGCGGGCCTGGACTTCATCTACCGCAAGGTCGAGCTGCCGACTTCGGTTGTATTGCAGAAGATCGAGCGCAACGGCGTGCTGGTCGACACCGCGCTGCTGGCCGTGCAGTCGAACGAACTGGCGGCACGCATCCTGGAACTGGAAAAGCAGGCGTACGAACTGGCCGAAGGCCCGTTCAACCTCGGCTCGCCCAAGCAGATCGGCGAAATCTTCTTCGGCAAACTGAAGCTGCCGGTCATCAAGAAGACCGCCACCGGCGCGCCGTCCACCGACGAAGAGGTGCTGCAAAAGCTGGCCGAGGACTATCCGCTGCCGAAGGTGCTGCTCGAGCACCGCGGCCTGTCGAAGCTGAAGTCGACCTACACGGATAAACTGCCGAAGATGGTCAACCCGAACACCGGCCGCGTGCATACCAACTACGCGCAGGCGGTGGCGATCACCGGGCGCCTGGCCTCGAGCGATCCGAATCTGCAGAACATTCCGGTGAAGAGCGCCGAAGGACGGCGTATCCGCGAAGCCTTCGTCGCGCCGCCGGGCAGCGTGATCGTGTCGGCCGACTATTCGCAGATCGAGCTGCGCATCATGGCCCACATCTCGGGTGACGAGGCGATGCTGCGCGCGTTCGCGGCCGGCGAGGACATCCACCGCGCCACCGCCGCCGAAGTCTTCGGGGTGCCGCCGGAAGAGGTGAGCAGCGAGCAGCGCCGCTACGCCAAGGTGATCAACTTCGGCCTGATCTACGGCATGAGCGCCTTCGGCCTGGCCCAGAACCTGGGCATCGAGCGCGGCGCCGCCGGCAACTACATCGAGCGCTATTTCCAGCGCTTTGCCGGCGTCAAGCAGTACATGGACGAGACGCGCCTGTCGGCCAAGGCCAAGGGCTACGTCGAAACCGTGTTCGGGCGCCGCCTGTGGCTCCCGGAAATCAACTCGCCCAACGGCCCGCGCCGCGCCGGCGCCGAACGCGCGGCGATCAATGCGCCGATGCAGGGCACGGCGGCCGACCTGATCAAGCTGGCCATGATCGCGGTGCAGGACTGGATCGAGAAGGAAAACCTCGCCACGCGCATGGTAATGCAGGTGCACGACGAACTGGTGCTGGAAGTGCCGGAGCTTGAACTGGAGCTGGTCAAGGCCAAGCTGCCGGAACTGATGGCCGGCGTGGCGGAGCTGAAGGTGCCGCTGGTGGCCGAGACCGGGGTGGGGCGGAACTGGGAGGAAGCGCACTAGCGCTTGCGCGCACCAGCGCTTCCGCGGACCGAGCTTCCGCGCACCGAGCTTGCGCGCTTATATTAGTTGGCTTTGATACGTCGCCCCTGCGAAGGCAGGGGCCCAAGTTTGCACACTTACCGCTGTGCGTAGAACTTGGGCCCCTGCCTCCGCAGGGGCGACGTGCATCTGCTAGCTGTTCCTGCGCCGCCCCCGCAGCACGCCCACCAACCCGATCCCCGCCAGCAGCATCGCCGACGTCTGCGGCTCCGGCACCGGCAGCGCATGCGATTCCGCCACCGCATAGGCATCGAAGGCCAGGTAACCCTCGGCCCAGCCGTCCTGCGAAGTCGCCATCACCGACAGGGTGCCGTGCCGGACCCCGTCTTCGAGATGGAAGCTGTTGCTGAAGCCCTGGTCGTCGTTGACGCCGTGCAGGGAGCCCCACAATTCGGCCAGCGCAGTGGGCCAGGACACGCCCGGCGCTTCGGGGACGGCCCACAGGTCGGCGTCGACGCTGAACACCGCCTGGGTGTTCGGCGACAGCAGGAAGCGGAAGCTGCGGTTGGCGCCCGTATAGCCCCAGCCGCTGTGCAGGGTCAGCAGGGCATGCGCCGATCCGTCCTGCGCGCTCGCGACCATGCTGGCGTAATCGTTGTCGAAGCCTGCCGTGCCGGTGTAGTCGATTTCGGTCCCGGCGATCTCGTTGCCTTCCAGGTCGTAGACCTGGGCGTGGACCAGCGTGCCGTAGCTGTTCAAGCCGATCCACGGGTCGATGCCGTCGTCCGGCGCCAGGTCGATCAGTTGATAGCGCAGGTTGCCGACGCTGGTGCCGGCCATTTGCTGGGCTGCGACGGGCAGTGCGGCGGATGCCGCCAGGATGGCGAGCGCGCCGGCTGCCAGGTTCCGCTTGAGGTTCATGAAGTCTCCTATGGATGGGCCAGGCCGCACTGTAAGGCAGTGCCCGATGGCCGCCTTATGGGGCGTCAAACCGCATCCCCATACGCATCCAGGAAAAAGAATCGTGCGCCAGCAGTGCGCTGCCGTCCGCTGCTAAGATAGCCACCTTTGTCATCCCGACCGGAGAATCACCCGATGAACGATGTCGTCCAACCGCAGGTCCAACCCCAGGTCGAACCGCGCGGCGCCGCCTTTGCCGCCGCCACGCAGCCCGTCGCCGCCCACAACGTGATCACGACCGGCACCGACGGTCTCACCGCCGGCGTCGCCACCGTGAGCGTGGACGGCCAGGCGGTCCCGGTCTACTGCGCCCAGCCGGCCGGCAAGTCGGACCTGCCCGTGATGCTGGTGATCTCCGAAATCTTCGGTGTGCACGAGTACATCGCCGACGTCGCGCGCCGCTTCGCCAGACAGGGCTACCTGGCGCTGGCGCCGGACCTGTTCGTGCGCCAGGGCGACCCGTCGAAGATCGCCGACATCCCGACCCTGATGAAGGACATCGTGTCGAAGGCGCCGGACGCACAGGTGATGGCCGACCTCGACGCCTGCGTCGCATGGGCCGCGCAAAACGGCGGCAACGTCGACAAGCTGGGCATCACCGGCTTCTGCTGGGGCGGCCGTGTGACCTGGCTGTACGCAAGCCACAATCCCGAGGTGAAGGCCGGCGTGGCCTGGTACGGGCGCCTGGCCGGCGCCACCAGCGCCAACCAGCCGCGCCATCCGGTCGACATCGCCCCCAGCCTCACGGTGCCGGTACTCGGCCTGTACGCCGCCCAGGACACCGGCATCCCGCTCGACACCGTGGAACAGATGCAGGCCGGCCTGGCGCAGGGCGCGAGCGGCTCTGCGTTCGTGGTCTATCCGGACGCCGGCCATGCCTTCCACGCCGACTACCGCCCGAGCTACAACGCCAGGGATGCGCAGGACGGCTGGACCCGCGCCCTCGATTGGTTCAAGCGGCACGGCGTTGCCTGACACATAAAGCCGAGTTGCACGCAGGCATGCCGGGCACTGTACAATGCCCGGTTCCGCGCAAGACCAAGAACAAGAGGCTTTCCCATCGACCCGATTCTCATCTCCATCCTGCTGGCCACCGGGCTGGCGGGCGTCGTCAGCATCACGGCTGCCGCGGTGTTTTCATTCACCCTGCTCACCAGAGTGGTCGAGCGCATGGTCAGCCTGTCGGTCGGGATCATGCTCTCGACCTCGCTGCTGCACGCGCTGCCGGAGGCGTTCGAGTCGAAAGCCGATCCGCGCACGCTGTTCGCGACCCTGCTGGGCGGCCTGCTGGCGTTCTTCGTGCTGGAGAAGGTGGCGCTGCTGCGCCATTCGCACCACCACGAGGGCGACGGCCATCATCACCATCACGGGCATGACGCGCAGCAGGCCGGCAAGGCCGGCTGGATGATCCTGATCGGCGACGGGATGCACAACTTCACCGACGGCATCCTGATCGCGGCGGCCTTCCTGGCCAACCCGCAGCTGGGCATCGTCACCGGCGTGGCCATCATCGCCCACGAGATCCCGCAGGAGATCGGCGACTTCATCGTGCTGCTCAACGCCGGTTTTTCGCGCGTGCGCGCCTACGTCTTCAATCTGCTGTGCAGCCTGCTGGCGGTGGTGGGGGGCGTGCTCGGTTACTACACCCTGGACAAGGCCAGCAACCTGATTCCCTACGTGCTGGTGTTCGCGTCCTCGGGCTTCATCTACATCGCGGTGAGCGACCTGATGCCGCAGATGCAGCGCCGCGCCACGGTGCGCGAATCGATTCCGCAGGTGCTGCTGATCGGCCTGGGGGTGGTGATCGTCTTGTTCCTGACGCACGGCCACTGAAACCTGTCGATATCATCGGCGCCACATTTTGCGCCATGATATTGACATGCCAATTCCTTCCATCCTATGCTGAGCCGTTGTCTCGACCTCAGCTCAATGGAGAGAAGCATGGCAAGGCTGGTGAATCGACTGGCGTATCAACTGATGGCCGCACTGCGCGAAAAGCCGTCGCGCTTCGGCTACGTGGCATGCGCGCTGGTGCTGTCGGTGGTCCTGTTCACGATGGCGGATCTGCTGCCCGCACCGTACGATTACTCGCATTGAGCACGCACCGGTAGCGCAGGCAACCAGCAGCGGCCGGGCGGCCGCTGCCTGATTTTCGCTGGCTGAATGCCGCGCTTCAGCTGCCGGTCGCCACCGGCCGCGCCGGGTCGGCGCTCCACTCGCTCCACGAGCCCGGATACAGCGCCGCGCCGGGCATGCCGGCCACTTCCAGCGCCAGCAGGTTGTGGCAGGCGGTCACGCCGGAGCCGCACTGCATGATCGCTTTGTCCGGATCGCCCACCGCCGCACCCAGTTCCGCCTTCAGCTGCGCCGGCGCCTTGAAGCGGCCGTCGGGCTGCAGGTTGTCCTTGAAGAAGCGGTTTTTCGCGCCGGGGATGTGGCCGCCGACCGGGTCGATGGTCTCGTTCTCGCCGCGGAAGCGGTCCGGCGCGCGGGCGTCGACCACCGTCCTGCCGCCCTGTTCGACGTTGCGCAGCACCTCGCCGACGTCCACCGTCGCGACCAGCGCAGCGCGCGGGGCGATGCTCCCGCGCGGCCGCGCGGCGGGGATGTCGGTCGAGACGGCGTAGCCCGCCGCCTGCCAGGCCGGCAGGCCGCCATCCAGCACCGCCACCGCTTCGTGGCCGACCCAGCGCAGCATCCACCACACGCGCGCCGCGAACATGCCGCCGTGGGCGTCGTAGGCGACCACCTGGGTGCCGTCGCCGATGCCCCAGGCGCGCAGCTGCTCGGTGAAGGCCTCGCGGTCCGGCAGCGGATGGCGGCCGCGGAAGGCGCCGTCGCTGCCGTCATCGCGGGCAATACGCTTGGCGCCGGACAGCTGCGTCTCGACGTCGGCGAACTGCGCGTTCGGCAGGTGGCCGGCCGCATAGGCGTCGCGCCCGGCGGCCAGGTTCACCAGGTCGTGGCGGCAATCGAGGACGACCCAGTTCGGATCGTCGATGTGCGCGGCCAGGTCGGCGGGTTCGATCAGGGTGGTGTACATGGCAAGTCTCCTTATTCGCTGGCGATGGGATCGGTATCCTTGACGACGGCGCCGCGCGCCGTTTTCCGGGTATTGTAGAACGTCGCCGCGATGCCGGAGGCGAGGATCACGCCCATGCCCAGCCAGACGTGCCAGTCGAACACGTCGCCCCATAGGAGCATGCCCCACAGGCTGGAAAAGATGATGCCGGTGTACTGCAGGTTGGCCACCACCAGCACCTTGCCGAGCCGGTAGGCGCGCGTCATCGCCATCTGGGCCAGCAGGGCAGGGAAGCCGACCGCCAGCAGCAGGGCGGCGCCGTGCCGGGTGTGGGCGTGCAGCGGCGTCGCGAAGCCGTTCTCGAACGGCGTGCCGAGCAGGCCGGCGATCGCCATGGTCAGCGAAAAATAGAACACCACGCGGTATTCCGGCTCGCCCATCTGGCCGAGTTTGCGCACCTGCAGGTAGGCCATCGCCGCGATCACCGAGGACGCCACGGCGACCGCGCCGCCGATCCATTCATCGGTGGCGGCCGCCGGACGCAGCACCAGCGTCACGCCGACGAAGCTCATGCCCACCGCCACGATCAGCGGCCATTCGCTCAAGCCCTTGCCCTGCCACCAGCCCTTGAAGAACATGTAGGCGGACAGCCAGATCGGCGCCATGTAGTTGAGCGTGATGGCGGTGGCCAGCGGCAGCCTGGCGATCGCATAGAACCACAGCCACAGCGAGACCACGCCGACGATGCTGCGCCACAGGTGCTCCTTGGGGAAGGGCGTGCGCAGGGTGCCGCGCTGCAGGCGGATCATGGGCAGCAGCATCAGGCTGCCCATGATGCCCCGGTACATCACGATTTCGGAGGTGGAGTAGGAGAGGGAGGCCAGCTTCACGGCCGCGCCCATGGCGGCGAACGAGAAGCTGGCGAATAACATCCATAATGCAGGCATTACGCTCCCGAGGCGCCCGGCCCGATATTCTGGAGCCGGTTGCGGTACCACTCGTGGAAGTGCTGCATGCCGTCTTCCATCGGCGACTGGTAGGGGCCGACTTCGCTGACCCCGCGCTCCATCAGGATCTTGCGGCCGGCATCCATGCGCAGGGCGATCTCGTCGTCCTCGACGCAGGTTTCCATGTAGGCGGCGCGTTCGGCTTCCACGAACTCGCGCTCGAACAGCACGAATTCTTCCGGATAGTAGAACTCGACCACGTTGCGCGTCTTCTGCGGCCCCATCGGCCACAGCGTCGACACCACCAGCACGTTCGGATACCACTCGACCATGATGTTCGGATACAGCGTCAGCCAGATCGCGCCGTACTTCGGCGGCTGGCCGTTGTTCAGCCGCAGGATCTGCTCCTGCCATTTTTTATAGGCAGGCGACCCCGATTTCTGCAGGCCGCGGTGCACGCCCACGGTCTGCACGCTGTAGTCCGGACCGAATTCCCAGCGCAAATCGTCGCAGCTGACGAAGTTGCCCAGGCCCGGGTGGAAGGGCTCGACGTGGTAATCCTCCAGGTAGACCTCGATGAAGGTCTTCCAGTTGTAGTCGCACTCGTGCACCTCGACGTGATCGAACATGTAGCCCGAAAAGTCCAGGTCCTTCGTCACCGACATGTGCTTGAGCTTGTCCATGACGTTGTAGCCGTTCTGTTCGAACAGCAGGCCATTCCAGTTCTGCAGCGGCGTCTTGGACAGGTTGAGGCAGGGCGTGTCGGCAAAATGCGGCGCGCCGATCAACTCGCCCTTCAGGTCGTAGGTCCAGCGGTGCAGCGGGCAGACGATGTTGGTGGCGTTGCCGCGGCCATTGAACATCAGGGCCTGGCGGTGGCGGCACACGTTGGACAGCACTTCGATGCCCTGCGCATTGCGCACCAGCATGCGGCCCTCGTTCTCCGATTTCAGGGTCGCAAAATCGCCCTGTTCGGGCACCATCAACTCATGGCCGACGTAGCGCGGCCCGTTGAGGAACAATTGCTGCATTTCTCGCTGCAGCAGCGTTTGGTCGAAGTAGACATTTACCGGCAGCTGCGCGTTCGAGCGCGCCAGCTTGGCGTGGGTAGCCAGATCGGACATCCCAACCCCCCTTTACATTGATCACAAAGAAGAGAAAGAATCCGAGAACCAGCATTACAGCGCTAAGAGGAACCTGTTACGGCCTTTTTGCACTTTTAAGGAACGGAATGCGGTATTTCGGAGACAGAACCGGAGATTATAGCCTGTAAAGAGGCGTCTAGTCTCGGGCCCGCTCGCGCTTGTGGTCGCTGCGTGCTCAAAAATTGCCTGTTAGGCATCGTTTTCATGAATCCTGGGACGCTTTGCGATAAAATGTATCTTTGCTTGCAAGCTTGCGTCGACTGCCTCAGTCTCAACGCCAGCGTCATGCAGGGGTAGGATTGTTTAAAATAAGCGATTAGACTGGCGCGCTGCGCTGAAGTTGCGGACTCATGCGAGCCGCGCCAGGCCCCGAAACACATAAAGTCATTATGCCAAATAAATCAACCGCAGAGAGCGCCGTAGCCGGCAAGCAAGCTCCTGAGTCCTTCGAACAGGCGATGGCCGAACTCGCCCAGCTGGTCAGCCAGATGGAAGGCGGGCAGTTGCCGCTGGAAGCGTCGGTTGCCGCCTACGCGCGCGGTTCCGAACTGGTGCGCTATTGCGCGGCCCAGCTGGAGAAAGTGGAAGCGCAAGTGAAAGTCCTGGAAGGCGAGATGCTCAAGCCCTTCAGCGACGGCGGAGACGACGAATGAGCGGCGCCGTAGCGTTCGGCGACTGGATGAAGACGGTGCAGGCGGAAACCGAGGATGCCCTCGACCGTTTCCTGCCCGCAGCCGGCCAGGTCCCGGCTAAACTGCACGAAGCGATGCGCTACACGGTGCTGGGCGGCGGCAAGCGCGTGCGCCCGCTGCTGGCGCATGCCAGCGGCGCCCTGTTCGGCGCCGATGCCGACGCGGTGGCGCGCGCGGCCTGCGCGGTCGAGATGATCCACGCCTACTCGCTGGTGCACGACGACATGCCCTGCATGGACGACGACGACCTGCGCCGCGGCAAGCCGACGGTGCACGTGGCCTACGACGAAGCGACCGCGCTGCTGGTCGGCGACGCCTTGCAGGCGCAGGCCTTCGACGTCCTGGCCGGCAGCGCCGGCGTGGCGCCGGCCCGCCTGGTGACGATGCTGCGCCTGCTGGCCGAAGCCGCCGGTTCCGCCGGCATGTGCGGCGGCCAGGCGATCGACCTGGACAGCGTCGGCCTGAGCCTGAGCCTGGAACAGCTGGAGCGCATGCACCAGCTGAAGACCGGCGCCATGCTGCGCGTGTCGGTGCTGCTCGGCGCACTGGCCGGGCGCGACCTGCAGGGGCATGAACAGGAAGCGCTGGCGGCGTACGCGCGCGCGATCGGCCTGGCCTTCCAGGTGGTCGACGACGTACTCGACGCCACCGAGGATTCGGCGACGCTGGGCAAGACCGCGGGCAAGGACGCGGCGGCCAACAAGCCGACCTACGTATCGATCCTGGGGCTGGAGCAATCCCGCACCCTGGCGGAACAACTGCGGCAGCAGGCGCACCAGGCGCTGGCGCCGTTCGGAGAACAAGCACTGCGGCTGCGCGAACTCGCGGACCTGATCGTGCAGCGGAAGGCATAAATGAAACTGCTAGAGACCATCAACGACCCCGCCGACCTGCGCAAGCTGCCGCGCACCCAGCTCACGCCCCTGGCCAACGAGCTGCGCGACTACCTGCTCGACTCGGTGTCCAAGACCGGCGGCCACCTGTCGTCCAACCTCGGCACCGTCGAGCTGACGATCGCGCTGCACTACGTGTTCAACACGCCGGAAGACCGCATCGTGTGGGACGTCGGCCACCAGACCTACTCGCACAAGATCCTGACCGGGCGCCGCGACCGCATGCCGACGCTGCGCCAGCACAACGGCCTGTCGGGCTTCCCGAAGCGCGACGAAAGCGACTACGACACCTTCGGCACCGCGCACTCGTCGACCTCGATCTCGGCGGCGCTGGGCATGGCGCAGGCGGCCAAGATCAAGGGCGAGAAGCGCCACGCGATCGCCGTCATCGGCGACGGCTCGATGACGGCCGGCATGGCCTTCGAAGCGCTGAACAACGCCGGCGTTGAGGACGACATCAACCTGCTGGTGGTCCTGAACGACAACGACATGTCGATCTCGCCGCCGGTGGGCGCCCTGAACCGCTACCTGGCGCGCCTGATGTCGGGCCAGTTCTACGCCGCCGCCAAGAACGTGGGCAAGAGCGTGCTGCCGGCGCCGATGCTGGAACTGGCCAAGAAGCTGGAAGAACACGCCAAGGGCATGGTGGTCCCGGCCACCATGTTCGAGGAATTCGGCTTCAACTACGTCGGCCCGATCGACGGCCACGACCTGGAATCCCTGATTCCGACGCTGCAGAACATCAAGAAGCTCAAGGGCCCGCAATTCCTGCACGTGGTGACCAAGAAGGGGCAGGGCTACAAGCTGGCCGAGGCCGAGCCGATCCTGTACCACGGCACCGGCAAGTTCAATCCGGTCGAGGGCATCAAGCCGGCCAGCGCGCCGTCCAAGATCACCTACACCGAAGTATTCGGCAACTGGCTGTGCGACATGGCCGCGCAGGACCCGCTGCTGGTCGGCATCACGCCGGCGATGCGCGAGGGGTCGGGCATGGTGCGCTTTCACCAGCAGTACCCGGAACGCTATTTCGACGTCGGTATCGCCGAGCAGCACTCGGTCACCTTCGGCGCCGGCCTGGCCACCGAAGGCATGAAGCCGGTGGTCGCGATCTATTCGACTTTCCTGCAGCGCGGCTACGACCAGCTGATCCACGACGTGGCCCTGCAGAACCTGGACGTGACCTTCGCCCTCGACCGCGCCGGCCTGGTCGGCGCCGACGGTGCGACCCACGCCGGCAACTACGACATCGCCTACCTGCGCTGCATCCCGAACATGGTCGTGATGGCGCCGTCTGACGAGAACGAATGCCGCACCATGCTGACCACGGCCTACCGCTATCCGGGCCCGGCGGCGGTGCGCTACCCGCGCGGTGCCGGTATCGGCGCAGCCATCGCCACCGAACTGACGACCATGGAAATCGGCAAGGGCGTGGTGAAACGCCAGGGCAAGAGCGTCGCCATCCTGGCCTTCGGCTCGATGGTGGCCCACAGCCTGAAGGCGGCCGAGGACCTGAACGCCACGGTCGCCGACATGCGCTTCGTGAAGCCGCTCGACGTCGAACTCGTAAAGCGCCTGGCCAGGGACCACGACTACCTGGTGACGGTGGAAGAGGGCTGCATCATGGGCGGCGCCGGCTCCGCCGTGGCCGAGGCGCTGGCCACCGAGGGCATCGTCAAGCCGCTGCTGATGCTGGGCCTGCCGGACAAGTTCATCGACCATGGCGATCCTGCGCTGCTGCTGGCCTCCGTGGGGCTGGACGCGCATGGCATCGGCAAATCGATCCGCGAGCGTTTCGGGATCGGCGAACCGCGCCTGGTGGTGAACAACACCTGAGCCGTTTACACGCTTGCAGTCATGGACGCCACGCCGGCTTGCCCGGGGTGGCGTTTTGCTTTCATGGGCGCACCGCTTGTACCGCTGCACGAAAAGATCACTATTTGCCGGACATGCGCGGCCGCCGTGCAGGTCGGGTTCCGGTCGACGCCTGCATTGAACGGCCTGCTTCGCGCCTTCGTTGTAGACTGGTTTTGGCCACGTGAAGAACGCGGCTTCGCCGCAAGTGGTGGCAATCCGGTCATCCTTGCCCTGGGCTCGCTGGAAAGTGGGTGAGGCGATGCCTGTCACCAACTGGAGATTGTCATGGTCAAAGTCGCGTTGTTCGTTCGTCTGGAAGCCAAGCCCGGCAAGGAAAAGGACGTGGAGAGCTTCCTGTTGAGTGGTCTTCCCCTTGTGCAGGCAGAGCCGGCTACGACAGCCTGGTTCGGCATCCGTCTGGGACCGTCGACGTTTGGCATCTTCGACGCGTTTCCGGATGAGGCTGGGCGGGAAGCGCATCTTTCCGGCAAGGTCGCCGCCGCGCTCATGGAAAAGGCGGATGAGTTGTTCGCCTCGCCGCCGTCCATCGAAAAGGTCGACGTTCTTGCGGCCAAGCTGCCCGGCTGAGCAAGCCCGGCAAGCCGCCCGCGCCGCACCCTGGCGCGGCACCGCTGTCACCGGACGCCGCGCGCACGAGCGCGGCATCCGCTCTCAAATGGTCTTGTGATGCCCCGGCACATGCAGCGACCGCGACAGCACCAACCCCGCCAGATACCCGCCCACCAACCCGCCGATGTGGGCCGCATTGTCCGTGTGCGGATAGATGAAGCCGGCCGACAGGTTGAACAGTAAAAATGGCCCGATCGACCCGCGCATGTCGCTCACCACGGTCGGCGGCACGCCGCTGTTGGGGCGGCCGATGAAGGCCAGCAGGCCGCCGATGATGCCGAAGATCGCGCCCGAGGCACCGACGCTGTTCACGTGCGGATTCCACAGCACGCTGGCCAGGCTGCCGGCCAGGCCGGCCAGCAGGTACAGGCCGGTGAAGCGCAGGCTGCCGAAGATGCGTTCGACCATGCGCCCGACCTGCCACAGCGCGAACATGTTGAAGGCCAGGTGCAGCAGGCTGCCGTGCAGGAACATCGAGGTGAACAGGCGCCACCACTGGCCGTTCAGGGTCAGGCGGCCGACGTTCGAGCCCCAGTGCACCAGCTGGATCGAGCGCCGCAGCGCGTCCTGGCCCGAGCCCCAGGCCAGCATCGACTGCAAATTGACGACGACGTGGCCCTGGCGCATCAGCCACATCAGGAAAAAGATGCCGATGTTCGCCGCCAGCAGGAACCAGATCACCGGCGTCGACGGGCTCCAGTAGTCGATGCGGTCGTGGAACACGTTGCGTTCGGCGTATTCCACCTCGAAGCGGGCGGTGCGGCGCGCCGGGAGCAGGGCGGCGATGCACTGGGCGGCGTCGCGGGTGCCGGCGCTGAAGCCGACTTCCTGGTCGGCCTGCACGCCGAGCACGTCGAAGATCACGTCCTCGCCCTCGGCGCGCACATTGACGATGTCGACCATGCGCAGCCGGTGTTCCTCGCGCTTCGCGAAGCGGAACGAGCGGTGGCTGCTGCCGCGCACGGTGACGAAGTCGGGTTCGATCGTCACCTCGCCCGCGCCCTGGAACAGGAAGGGATTCATCGGCCAGTTCTGGCCGCCGCGGTAGAAACGGACGCCGTAGGTCGTGCTGCCTGCCATCGCGCTGTGCATCCGTGAACCGTCAGCCGCGCTTGCGCTCGTGCTGCCACAGCACGTCGCTGCCGCCCGCATGGCGGTTCAGCACGCGTGCCAGCACGAACATCAGGTCGGACAGCCGGTTCACGTACTGGCGCGGCTGGGCGTTGATGGTGTCCGTATGCGACAGGGCCACGATGCTGCGCTCGGCGCGCCGGCACACGGTGCGGCAGACGTGGGCGAGCGAGGCGGCGCGCGAGCCGGCCGGCAGGATGAATTCCTTCAGCACCGGCAGGTCGGCATTGTATTTTTCCAGCAGGCCGTCCAGGCGCGCGACGTGTTCGTCCTTGATCATCTGGTAGCCGGGGATGCACAGCTCGCCGCCCAGGTCGAACAGGTCGTGCTGGATCGACACCAGTTCCTCGCGCAGGTCGGGCGGCATGTCCTCGCACAGCAGCAGGCCGACGAAGGAGTTCAGCTCGTCGACGTCGCCCAGCGACTGGATACGGGCGCTGTCCTTGCCGGTGCGGGTGCCGTCGCCGAGTCCGGTGCTGCCGTCGTCGCCGGTGCGGGTCGCGATTTTCGATAGCCGATTGCCCATGGTGATGCCCTGCCTATAAAAAAAGATAGCCGGAGCATACGCCAAAAAAATGTAATTGTGCTTAGAATCGGATACATGATGATTCCATCGATTCCCGTCGATCCCGAGCGCCGCCGGCAAGTCGCCCAGGCCTTGCGCGCTGTGCTCCCCGAGCGCTGCGTGCTGGCCGACCCCGAAGACACGCGGCCCTACGAATGCGACGGCTTGGCCGCCTACCGCCAGCTGCCGATGGTGGTCGCGCTGCCCGACGACGAGGCCCAGGTGCTGGCAATCCTGCAGGTCTGCCGCGAGCTGCAGGTGCCGATCGTGCCGCGCGGCGCCGGCACCGGCCTGTCCGGCGGCGCGCAGCCGCTGGCCGACGGCGTCGTCGTCTCCACCGCGCGCCTGAACCGCATCCTCAAGCTCGAACCGTATGCGCGCACGGCCACCGTGCAGCCCGGCGTGCGCAACCTGGCGATTTCCGAGGCGGCGGCGCCGTTCGGCCTGTACTACGCGCCCGACCCCTCGTCCCAGATCGCCTGCACCATCGGCGGCAACGTGGCCGAGAATTCGGGCGGCGTGCATTGCCTGAAGTACGGCCTCACCGTGCACAACGTGCTGCGCGTGCGGGTCTGCACGATCGAGGGCGAGGTCATCGAACTGGGCGGCGACAGCCTGGACGCGCCCGGCCTCGACCTGCTGGCGGTGTTCATCGGGTCGGAGGGCATGCTCGGCATCGTCACCGAGGTCACGGTAAAACTGGTGCCCAAGCCGGCCATGGCGCAGGTGATCATGGCCTCGTTCGGCGACGTGGCGGTGGGCGGCAACGCGGTCGCCAGCGTGATCGCGGCCGGCATCATCCCGGCCGGCCTGGAAATGATGGACCGGACCTCGTCGCGCATGGTCGAGCCCTTCGTCAAGGCCGGCTACGACCTGGACGCCGCCGCCATCCTGCTGTGCGAGGCCGACGGCACCGCGCTCGAGGTGGCCGAGGAAATCGAGCGCATGACGGCGGTGCTGCTGGATGCCGGCGCGAACGCGATCACGGTGTCGCAGAACGAGGCCGAGCGCCTGCGCTTCTGGTCCGGCCGCAAGAACGCCTTTCCCGCGGCCGGCCGCATCTCGCCGGATTACTACTGCATGGACGGCACCATCCCGCGCAAGCACCTGGCCCACGTGCTGGCCCGCATCGAGGAAATGGAAGGCATCTACGGCCTGCGCTGCGCCAACGTGTTCCATGCGGGCGACGGCAACATGCACCCGCTGATCCTGTTCGATGCCAACCAGCCGGGCGAGCTGCAGCGCGCGGAGGATTTCGGCGCCGCCATTCTGGCCCTGTGCGTGGAAGTCGGCGGCACCATCACCGGGGAACACGGGGTGGGCGTCGAAAAGATCGATTCGATGTGCGTGCAGTTCGGCGCGCGCGAACTGGAGGCCTTCTTCACGGTCAAGCGCGCCTTCGACCCGGGCATGCTGCTCAATCCGAACAAGGCGGTGCCGACGCTGAACCGCTGCGCCGAGCTGGGCCGGATGCGGGTGAGCGGCGGTGTGCTGCCGTTCGCGGGGCTGCCCCGCTTTTGAACCGGCTTTCAACCATAACAAGAATGAGAATGATGAGACATGCAGGATATCCTCGAACGCTTTCAGGAGCAGGTGCGCGCGGCGGCGCGTGACGGACGGGCGCTGCGCATCCGCGGCGGCGGCACCAAGGACTGGTACGGGCAGGCGCCGCAAGGCGAGCTGCTGGACACGCGCGCCTACTGCGGCATCGTCGACTACGAGCCGACCGAACTGGTGATCACCGCGCGCTGCGGCACGCCGCTGGCCGAGATCGACGCCGCGCTGCGGGAAAAACGCCAGATGCTGGCCTTCGAGCCGCCGCACTTCGGCGCCGGGGCGACGCTGGGCGGCACCATCGCCGCCGGCCTGTCCGGGCCGCGGCGCGCCAGCAGCGGCGCGCTGCGCGACTTCGTCCTCGGTGCGCGGCTGCTGGACGGCAAGGGCGAGGCGCTGCGCTTCGGCGGCCAGGTCATGAAGAACGTGGCCGGCTACGACGTCGCGCGCCTGCTGGCCGGATCGCTCGGCACCCTCGGCCTGCTGCTGGACGTGTCGGTGAAGGTGCTGCCGCTGCCGGTCGCCGAAACCACGCTACGCTTTGCCGTCCCCGAAGCCGACGCGCTGCGCATGCTCAACGAATGGGCCGGCCAGCCGCTGCCGGTATCGGCCAGCTGCTGGAGCGATGGCGTGCTGGCGCTGCGCCTGTCGGGCGCACGGGCCGCGGTCGAGCACGCGGTGCGCGCGCTGGGCGGCGAGGTGACGCCGGACTGCGCGCCGTTCTGGGCCGGGCTGCGCGAACAGCGCCACGCCTTCTTCGAGGGCGAGGCGCCGCTGTGGCGCTTGTCGGTGCCGTCGACCTGCGGCGCGCTTGCGCTCGGCGCCCAGCTGATCGAATGGGGCGGCGCCCAGCGCTGGCTGCGCGCCCCGGGCGACGCCGCCACCGCGCAGCAGATCCGCGCCGCGGTGGCGGCCTGCGGCGGCCATGCCACCCTGTTCCGCGGCGGCGACAAGGACGCCGGCGTGTTCCAGCCGCTGGCGCCGGCGGTCGCCCGCATCCACGCGCGCCTGAAAGCCGGCTTCGACCCGGCCGGCGTGTTCAACCCCGGCCGCATGTATCCATAACCACCATGCAAACCAATCTCGCCGATTTCATCAAGGGGACGCGCGACGGCGACGAGGCCGACGCCATCCTGCGCGCCTGCGTGCACTGCGGCTTCTGCACCGCCACCTGCCCGACCTACCAGTTGCTGGGCGATGAGCTGGACGGCCCGCGCGGGCGCATCTACCTGATCAAGCAGGTGCTGGAAGGCGTGGCGCCGACGCGCAAGACCCAGCTGCACCTGGACCGCTGCCTGACCTGCCGCAACTGCGAATCGACCTGTCCGTCCGGCGTGAAGTACGGGCGCCTGATCGACATCGGCCGCAAGGTGGTGGAGGCGCGCGTGGTGCGGCCGGCGGCCGAGCGTCTCAAGCGCACCACCCTGAAGGAACTGCTGCCGCGCGGCGGGTTGTTCAAGCCGGCGTTCCGGGCAGGGCAGGTGGTGCGGCCGCTGCTGCCGCGGGCGCTGCAGGACAAGCTGCATGCTTCGCCTGCATCCGGCCACTGGCCGACACGCGCGCATGCGCGCAGGATGCTGGTGCTGGACGGCTGCGTGCAGCCGGCGATGGCACCCAACGTCAACGCCGCCACGGCGCGCGTGCTGGACGCGCTCGGCGTGCAACTGGTCAGGGCGCCGCGCGCCGGCTGCTGCGGCGCCGTGCGCTTCCACATGAACGACCAGGACGGCGGCCTGGACGACATGCGCCGCAACGTCGACGCCTGGTGGCCCTACGTGGAACAGGGAGCGGTCGAGGCGATCGTGATGACGGCGTCCGGCTGCGGCGTCACGGTCAAGGATTACGGCCACCTGCTGGCGCACGATCCGGCCTACGCAGACAAGGCGGCGCGCATCGCGGCGCTGACGCGCGACCTGTCCGAGATCCTGCCGGCCTTCGAAGGCGAGCTGGCGGCCCGCCTGGCCGGCGGCGCGCGCGAACGCGTGGCCTTCCATCCGCCGTGCACGCTGCAGCACGGCCAGCAGATCCGCGGCAAGGTCGAAGGCGTGCTGCGCGCCATCGGCATCGACGTGGTGCTGTGTGCCGAGAGCCACCTGTGCTGCGGCTCGGCGGGCACCTATGCCGTCCTGCACCCGGACATCGCGCACGCGCTGCGCGACCGCAAGCTGGCCAATCTGGCGGCAACAGGGGCCGCGAAAATCGTCTCGGCCAACGTCGGCTGCATCAGCCACCTGCAGTCAGGAACCGGCACGCCGGTGACGCACTGGATCGAACTGGTCGACCGCCTGCTGGTCGCCACGCCCGGCCGGTAGCCGCGGCGACGTGGGATGGCAACGGCGTTTGCGCCTTGCCATCAATACAATCATGCCTCTACTTTTCGTGGATTTAACAATTCGACGAAGAATCGCCTATTCGTGTGGCATTGTTCTGATATTATTATCTAGTTTATTTGTAAAGTTGAGTAAGGTTTTTGCTAACTCTGGAGTGCACGGCTCCGCTTGGTATAGGCTGGCAAAAGCCGTCAAAACTCGACAGCAGGCAGTTAACTAGAATTAATTCCGTTCAATGTTGCATATCTCGACAGCACATTGATAGCCCCGGATTCAACCTTGGCGCTCAAGTATGCTTATAAAAAAAGAAGTCAGTGACCGAATCGAAATGTTACGTTTCCTCATGATTTTCGGTGTGGTCATTCTTCATGTGCCCCAATACGTGCCGCTCGACCAGATGGGCAGCTCATGGTTCGACTTCGCAAAGGCATTCTGTCAGCATGCGCTGTTCCGCGCAACCGTGCCGGTGCTGACGCTGATTTCCGGCTATCTGCTGTTCAGCTCGACGCTCTACCAGGCACCGCTCAAGCTGTGGAAGAAGAAGGCGCGTTCGCTCGCGGTGCCGTTCCTGGTGTTCAACCTGAGCGTCCTGTGCGTCGCCTATCTTGCCCAGGCCAAGCTGGGCATGACCATGTCCTACGATCTGCTGAACGCGGACATGTCGACCTGGCTGGATGCGATGTTCGGCCTGACCAATCAGCCGGTAAATTATCCGCTCAACTTCTTGCGCGACATGATGGTGCTGATGCTGCTGGCACCGGTTTTCGGCATCATGCTGCGCGCGGCGCCGCTGCCGGGTTTCATCCTGGTCACGCTGCTGTTCTACAATAACTTCGACGGCCCGGTGGTGCTGCGCGACACGATGGCGATCCTGTTCTATGCCGGCGGCCTGTGCGCGACGAAAAACTGGAACCTGCAGGCGATGGACAAGTACGCGAAACCGATCCTGGTGGTATTCCTGGCCCTGTGCTTTGTCATGATCAAGCTGAAAATCACCAACCGCACGCAATTCGTGCTGATCGCGCCTTTCCTCGTGTGGCCGGCGGCATCGCTGTTCGTGAATACGCGCCTGGGTGCCTGGGCCATCAAGCACTCGAAATACAGCTTCTTCGTCTTCATCGCGCATGCACCGCTGCTGATGGTGTCGTGGGCGCTGTACGGCAAGCTGGCCGATTACCTGCCGTATGAGGTGTACTGGATTGCCACGCCGTTCGCGACCCTGCTGAGCCTGATGCTGGTCTACAAAATGGCAGCGCGCATGGCACCGGCAGCATTCGCCGCCGTCACCGGCGCCCGCCTCAAGAAACCTGCCGTGTTCGTCGAGCGGCGCAAGGCCCCGCGCCCGGCCAACGCCCCGGTGTATTCGCAGGAAGCCCGCCTGCAGCTGGCCAACTCGTAATACCGCGGCGGCGCGGAAAGGATCGTCTTTCCGCGCCGCCCCACCATATCTTCCGCATCCTCCTGCATCCTGCGCCGTCCTGGCGCATCTGGCGCCGCCGGCAGCCGTTTCGTCGCATCCCGCCCCGCCGCCACGCCGGTTCCCGCACAGTCATGCCATCTCAACCGACTTTGCGGAGCCGACCATGCTGATCCCTATCCTGAGCCACACCCCCCTGTACGTCTGGGCCATCCTCGCCTTCCTGGTGTATCGCGGCCTGGCTGCCATGCGCGACCGCGAGATGGCGGTCCGCAAGCTGTGCATCATCCCGGCCGTCATGCTGATCCTGTCGCTGCAGGACATCGTGGCCAAGTTCGGCTTCGCCGGACTGGCGCCGCTCGCGTGGGCCGCGGGCGCCGCGGCGTCGATGGCACTGACCTGGTTCCTGGGCGGCAGCCGTATCGCGGCCGGCAGCGCGCCGGGCAGCGTGCGCGTGCGTGGCAGCCGGGCGCCGCTGGCGATGATGCTGGCGGTGTTCTGCACCAAGTACGCGGCATCGGTGTGGCTGGCCACGCATCCGCAGGCCCGTCAGGCGATGCCCTTCGTGGCCACGGTATGCGTGCTGTTCGGTGCCTTCAACGGCTATTTCCTCGGCCGCCTTGCGCGCGACCTGTGGGTATGGATGGGTCTGCAGGGGGTGGGGAGCGAGGGGTGGAGTGCCGACGGGTTGACGCAGCACCGTCGTTCCCGCGAAAGCGGGAATCCATAGGGCGCTGCCGAAGTTCGAATCCTGGAAGTTCTCGAGTTGTTTCCAGTACACGCAGTCCTGTTACCCGGCATGGATTCCCGGTTTCGCGGGAATGACGGGATCGTGATAGCATCGGCGCCCCAAGTTTCTATCGCATGGAGTGCCCCGTGAGTTTCGTGTTTCGATTGATTGATCGAGATGAAGATGCGCAGGACGAGGACGCGGCGCCGTCGGTCGCGTTCCAGGATTCGATCAGTCCCGGCTACGTCCCGCTGTGGGAAGAAGTCGGCGTCTACGATGCCCTGTACAACAGCGACGGGCAGCGCGGGCGCGACATCTCGCGTGCGGTCGCCTACGGCATCGACCAGCTGGTCGAGGATGAATCGCTGGGCCGCCTGCTGCCGCCCACCTGCCGCCTCTTTGAAGCGATCCGCTTCCTGGAAAACGTGCACCGCGGCTGCACCACGCACGCCTCGGCGATCGTGGAGACGCGCTAGACCCGGCGCGCTAGACCGGCGCGCGCTGGCGCGCCGCGTCGCGGGTCGGGGCATTGCCGAACAGGCGCGCGTACTCGCGGCTGAACTGCGAAGCGCTGACGTAGCCGACGCGCGCGCCGGCGACGCTGGCCCCCATCCCGGTCGACAGCAAGCGGCGCGCCTCGTGCAGCCGCAGCACCTTCTGGTATTGCAAGGGGCTCATCGAGGTCACCGACTTGAAGTGCTGGTGCAGCGTCGAGGCGCTCATGTGCACCATGCCGGCCAGCGTGTCGATGCTGACCGGCTGGTCGAAGTTGGCGCGCAGCCAGCTCACCGCCCGGCCGATGCGGTGGGTGTCCGACTCGGCCTGGCCGATCTGCGCCAGGCGGCCGCCGACGGGACTGCGCAGCAGCCGGATCAGGAGTTCATCCACCACCAGCGGCGCCAGCAGGGCGGCGTCGGCCGGCTCCGCCATCAGCGCCAGCAGCCGCGCGGCGGCGTCGACGACCGCCTCGCCGGCCTGGGCCAGGTAGAGCGCGCGGCTTTCGCGCACGCGCGGCGGGCCCTCGGGATACACCTGCAGCGCCAGCGCGGCGATGCGCTGCGGGTCGAGGTCCAGGCGGAAGCACAGGTAGGGCATGGCGGGACTGGCCTGCAGCACCTGGGCCGCGACCGGCAAATCCACCGAAAAGATCAGCATGCGCGAGGCGTCGTAGGTGTAGGCCTCGCCGCCCAGCAGCACCGTCTTGGCGCCCTGGGCGATGATGCACACCGACGAACCCTGCACGCCATGCACCAGGTCCGTGCTCGGGCGCGAGGCGCGGATCGCGTACACGCAGGGGATACCCGGGACCCGCAGTTCGAAGCTGCCGTCGGCCGGCGCATGGGCGTGCAGCAGCCCGGCCAGCCGGGCGAGCGGCGGGTTGGCGAACGGGAGCGGGTCGGCGAGCTTGTTCATGGCGTTTCCAGCATAGCGCGACTTTGCGTCCTTGCCTACTCAGGCCGCGTGGTCGGTCGAGCGGCTCAGCGCTTCGAAGGCACGCATGGTGTCCAGGCGTTCCTGCAGCGACTGCCCGATCATGCCGAACGCGTCGCTCCCGGCCGGGAACTGTTTCGGCGGTGCCGGCATGGCGGCCAGTTCCACCAGCGTAGTGCCCAGCCTGGCCGGATCGCCCGCCTGGCGCCCGTTGTAGGCCTCGTAGACGTCCTGGATGCTGCCGCCGGCCGCATAGTCGTCGATGGCCGGGGCCGCATAGCGGATCGAGGTCGGTTCGAGGAAGTCGGTGCGGAAGAAACCCGGTTCGACGGCGGTGACCGTGATGCCGAAGGGGGCGACTTCCATGCCGAGCGAGGCCGACAGGCCTTCGACCGCGAACTTGCTGGCGCAGTAGACCGATGCGCCGTTGAAGCCGAGCGCGCCGCCGACCGAGGACAGGTTGAACACGCGGCCGGCGCGCTGGCGGCGCATCACGGGCAGCACGGCGCGCAGGACGTGCATCAGGCCGAACACGTTGGTGGCGAACTGCTGCTCGATCGCGTCCGCTTGTATTTCCTCGAAGTGCCCGAGCAAGCCGTAGCCGGCATTGTTGACCAGCACGTCGATGCGGCCGAAGCGTCCGAGCGCGGCCTGGACGGCATCCTCGATCTGCGCCGGACTGGTGACGTCCAGTGCGGCGAGCGCCAGGCGCGCCTGCGGCTGCGCCGCATAGACGCTGCGCAGCTGTTCGAGGTTGCGGCCGGTGGCAACGACCTGGTGGCCGGCCTGCAGGGCCGCCTTGGCGATTTCGTGACCGATGCCGCGGCTGGCGCCGGTGATGAACCATACTTGCATCATTGTGCTTCTCCTTTGAATGGGCCACCCGTTGCAGGGGCCGACGAAGCACATTCTAGGTAGCGGGGGAGGGCGCGGCTTGCCTGAAAGTCCGAAGGACTGGCGCATTCCTTTCGTGCCGGCCGTGTATGCTGTCGCCTTCCGCTTCAGTCACCCCATTCCAGCTGCCTCGCCCATGCCACGCCCGACCCTCACCCTGTCCAACGAGACCATCACCCGCGCCCGCGTCGAAGGACTGCTGGCGGAAGACGCCTTGCTGGTGTTCGACGCCTGCGACCTGGCAGGCGCCGACCTGTCGCGCCTGAACCTGCAGGACTGCGTGTTCCGGCACTGCACGCTGCCGGAAGTCTCGTTCTACGCGGCCAACCTGGCGCGCACGCGCTGGCACCGCTGCCGCGGCGGCCATGCCGATTTCGAATCGGCCGACCTGGTCGACGCCGTTTTCGAGGCCTGCGACCTGAACAACGCGAGCTGGCGCCGCACCAAGCTGGCTTCCAGCACCTTCCGCGGTTGCAAGCTGACCGGCGCGCGCTTCGAGGAAGTCGCCCAGCTCGGCCTGTCCTTCGAGGATTGCCTGCTGGTCGGCGCCGACATGCGCCGCATGTCCTTCCGCAAGGCCAGGCTGCGCGGGCTGGATTTCTCGGAGGCCGACCTGGCCGGCTGCGACTTCCGCGAAGCCGTGTTCGAGGGCGGCAGCCTGCGCGAGGCCCACATCAAGGACACCCGTTTCGAGCAGGCCGACCTGCGCGAGGCCGATCTCGGCGGGCTGAAGCTGTCGAACGCCAAGCAGTTCCTGGGCGCCACGATCTCCACCCGCCAGGCGGCCGAACTGGTGCGCACGATGGGGCTGAACGTGGCGTAAGCGATGACTGGATTTCGCGCTGGATTGCGACTTAGCTGTAGTAATATTACATCTCTTATCATTCTGCCAGACCGTCATGATGTCTGGTGCTACAGGGGACACCAATGCGTTTACGACTGATCGCCGCCGCCGTCATGTTTTCGAGTTACATCGCTTCGCCTGCCTGGGCGCAGAAAGTGGTCGCCACCGCCGCGTCACCCGGCGACGTGCTGAGCGTCGAGGTCCAGATCGACCCGATGGGCAAGCTGGCCTACGACGTCAAACGCAAGGGCAAGGAGATCATCGGCCTGTCGCGCCTGGGCTTCAACCTGGCCAATGCGCCCAAGCTGGACGGCAATTTCAGCCTGGTCGACAAGCGCGTGAGCGACCATGACGACACCTGGGAACAGCCGTGGGGCGAGCGCCGCTACGTGCGCAACCATTACCGCGAACTGCGCGTCGAGGTCGCGCAGGACACCGCCGAGCAGAGCAAGCGCGTCAAGCGCGGCCTGACCGTCGTCTTCCGCATCTACGACGACGGCATCGGCTTCCGCTACGAATTCCCGCAGCAGCCGGACGGGCGCGAGGTCGCCATCACCGACGAGCTGACCGAATTCGTGGTCGCCCAGCCGGCCACCGCCTGGTGGATCCCGGCCGGCGAGCTGCCCGGCCTGGAAGAGATGGTGCAGAAGGCGCCCCTGAAGGAAATCGGCACCGCCAACTCGCCGCTGACCCTGCGCCTCGACGACGGCACCCACATCGCCTTCCACGAAGCGGCGCTGGTCGACTACGCCTCGATGTGGATCCGCAAGGTGCAGGGCCAGACGCTGCGCGCGCAGCTGGCGCCGTCCACCACCGGCCCGGCCGTGGTGCGCCAGGGTCCGTTCACCACGCCGTGGCGCACGATGCGCATCGCCGACAATGCGGCCGGCCTGTACATGTCGGACCTGGAACTGAACCTGAACGAGCCGAACAAGCTGGGCGACGTCTCGTGGGTCAAGCCGTCGAAGTTCGTCGGCGTCTGGTGGGGCATGCACCTGCAGCAGACCACCTGGAACGCCGGTCCGAAGCACGGCGCGACCACCGCCAACACCAAAAAATACATCGACTTCGCCGCGCAGAACGGCTTCCGCGGCGTGCTGGTCGAAGGCTGGAACAAGGGCTGGGAAAGCGACTGGGGCCACGGCGGCGCCGACTTCAGCTTCACCCAGGCCTACCCGGACTTCGACCTGCCGGCCCTGTCGAAGTACGCGCAGCAGAAGGGCGTGCGCCTGATCGGCCACCACGAGACCGGCGGCAACATCGCGGCCTACGAAAAGCAGATGGACGCGGCGTATCAGCTGTATGCCAAGCTGGGCGTGGACAGCGTCAAGTCGGGCTACGTGCACGAAGCCGGCACCATGCAGTTCCCAGGCCCGGACGGCAAGATCCATTACGGGAACTACGATTCGCAGGAAGGCGTGCGCCACTTCGTCAAGGCGGTGACCGAAGCCGCCCGCTACAAGCTCGCGGTCGACACCCACGAGCCGGTCAAGGACACCGGCCTGCGCCGCACCTACCCGAACTGGATCTCGCGCGAAGGCGCCCGCGGCGTCGAGTACAACGCCTGGGGCAACCCGGTGAACCCGGTCGACCACGAAGTGAACCTGGTGTTCACGCGCATGCTGAGCGGCCCGATGGATTACACGCCGGGCGTCCTGAGCCTGGTCGGCGCGGACGGCAAGGTATTCAACTCGACCCAGGCCAAGCAGCTGGCCAACTTCGTGGTGATCTATTCGCCGATCGTGATGGCGGCCGACATCCCGGAAAACTACGCCAAGTATCCGCAAGCCTTCAAGTTCATCCGCGACGTGCCGACCGACTGGTCCGACACCCGCGTGATCAACGGTGCGGTGGGCGAGTACGTGACCATGGCGCGCAAGGACCGCAAGTCGAACGACTGGTATGTCGGCGCCGTGACCGACGGCCAGGCACGTACGCTGTCGCTGCCGCTGGCCTTCCTCGACCAGGGCAAGCAGTACGTGGCCGAGATCTACCGCGACGGCGATGCGGCGGACTACCGCAACGAGCACCGCTTCGACCTGGTGATCGAGAAGAAGACCGTGACCGCGAAGGATGCGCTGCAGATCAAGCTGGCGCCGGGTGGCGGGCAGGCGATCCGGTTCAGCCCGCAGAAGTAAAATAACGTCGTTCCCGGCAATGCCGGGAACGACGCTTGAGGACAGTGAGTATTCGATAGCTTCAACCCCACCGGTTCGTGGCAATATCGCAGGCTTCATCCCCCACGAAGCAAGCCATGCCCAGCGCCACTCAACGCCGTTCGACCGCACTTTTCACCGCCCTGGCACTGTGCTGCGGCTTGGCTTGCGCCGCGCCCGCGGCACGCGAAGAATCCCTCGACTTCGGCAAGCTGCAAGCCTCGCGCATCACCCTGCAGCAGGAAGGCGCGCCCGACCTGCGCTACGTCATCTCCAGGCCGGCGCAGAAAGCGCCGCTGGTCCTGTACATCCAGGGCTCCGGCTGCATCCCGCCCTTCATCGGCCTGGGCACGCCGAACCGTTCCTCGACCATCTTTTCCTGGGTGCCGCTGGCGCAAACCGGCCGCTACGCCGTGATGGCGGTCGACAAGCCCTACCAGCCCGACGGCATGCCGGGCGACCAGCCGGGATCGGCGCTCGGCTGCCCGACAGTCTTCAACGATTACTTTTCCTATGAGCGCTGGCTGGCCGCGCTGATACAGGCCGTGCGCCACGCGAGCACGCTGCCCTGGGTCGATGCGAAGCGCGTGCTGGTAATCGGGATCTCGGAAGGCGCGACCATGGCGGCCGGCCTGGCACGCGCACTGCCCGAGGTGAGCGACGTTGCACTGGTGGGCGGCAGCGGGCCGACGCAGCTGTTCGATTTCGCCGCCAGCATCCACCGCGGGAGCGCGGCCGATGCCGACAAGGTGCGCGCCCTGCAGGAACTCGACGCGACCGTCAGCGATATCGACACCCATCCGCGCAGCACGGTCAAATTCGCCTGGGGCCACACCTATCTGCGCTGGAGCAGCTTCTTTGCGCAATCGTCGGCCGACAACCTGGCGCATGCGAAGGCACGGGTCTATCTGGCCAGCGGCATGCAGGACAACAACGTGCCGATCCTGTCGACCGAGGTCCTGTACGCCCAGCTGCGCGCACAGGGCAGGGACGTCACCTTCCGCCGCGTTCCGGCCGGCAACCACAGCCTGCAGCCGGACGGCGTGCCGTTTCCGGAAGTGCAGAAGGAATACGACGCCGTCATGGCATGGTTCGAGCGGCGCTGAGCATGCAACGCGCACTCTTCATCTGCAGCCAAAACCGCCTGCGCAGCCCGACCGCCGAGCAGGTGTTCGCTGCCTGGCCCAACGTCGACACCGATTCCGCCGGCCTGGGCAACGATGCCGACGTGCCGCTGTCGCCCGAGCAGATCGCGTGGGCGACGATCATCTTCGTGATGGAAAAGCGGCACCGCAACCTGCTGTCGAAAAAATTCAGGCAGCACTTGAACGGCAAGCGGGTGATCTGCCTGGGCATCCCTGACGATTACGATTACATGCAGCCGGAGCTGATCCGGCTGCTGGAAGCAAAGGCGGGGGGCTTCCTGCGCTAGACAAGGGCGCTTACTGCTGCCGCTTACTGCTGTAGAACCTGCTCGATCTCGTCGGCGATGTCCTCGGGCTTGGTCTGCGGCGCATAGCGGTGCACGACCTTGCCGTCGGGGCCGACCAGGAACTTGGTGAAGTTCCACTTGATGGCTTCCGTGCCCAGCACGCCCGGCGCCTCGCCCTTCAGGTGCTTCCACAGCGGGTGCGCGTTGTCGCCGTTGACCTCGACCTTGGCGAACATCGGGAAGGTGACGCCGTAGTTCTTTTCGCAGAAGGCGCCGATCTCGGCTTCCGTGCCCGGCTCCTGGTGGCCGAACTGGTCGCAGGGGAAGCCGAGCACTTCGAAGCCGTGGCCGCGTTCATGCAGTTCACGGTACAGGGTTTCGAGGCCCTGGTACTGCGGCGTGAAGCCGCATTTGCTGGCGGTGTTCACGACGAGCAGCACCTTGCCGCGGTACTGCGCGAGGTCGACCGGTTTGCCGTCGAGGGCGGTGGCCTGGAAATCGTAGACGTTCATGGACTCTCCTGCATTGGTGTTAATTCGAATGCAAGAGTGTACGACAAAGCCAAGTAGTGCGTAGGGTGGGCACCCCGTGCCCAAGCAGAAGCCGGCATCACGCAAACGTCACGCGTGGGCACGGGGTGCCCACCCTATGTGATCTGGGTACGCATCGAACGCATGATGGCCCCGCGCGCGGCGGCGACTCAGACGAGGCCGAGGTGCTCGGTGCCCGCCGACAGGTCGCGGTTCTTCGCGTGCTTGCTATTGAGCTTGATGTTCAGGCGCAGGTCGTTCACCGAGTCCGCATTGCGCAGCGCATCTTCGTACGAGATCTTGTCCGCCTCGTACAGGTCGAACAGCGCCTGGTCGAAGGTCTGCATGCCGAGCTCGCGCGACTTCTTCATGATCTCCTTGATCTCGTGGACTTCGCCCTTGAAGATCAGGTCCGAGATCAAGGGGGAATTCAGCAGGATCTCCATCGCCACCACGCGGCCCTTGGTTTCCTTTTTCGGCACCAGGCGCTGCGAGATCAGGCCCTTCAGGTTCAGCGACAGGTCCATCAGCAGCTGCTGGCGGCGCTCTTCGGGGAAGAAGTTGATGATGCGGTCGAGCGCCTGGTTGGCGCTGTTGGCGTGCAGCGTGGCCAGGCACAGGTGGCCGGTTTCGGCGAAGGCGATCGCGTGTTCCATCGTCTCGCGCTCGCGGATCTCGCCGATCTGGATCACGTCCGGCGCCTGGCGCAGGGAGTTCTTCAGCGCGGCTTCGAAGCTGTCGGTGTCGACGCCCACTTCGCGCTGCGTGATCACGCAGTTGCGGTGCGGGTGCACGAATTCCACCGGGTCTTCGATGGTGATGATGTGGCCGTAGCTGTTCTCGTTGCGGTAGCCGACCATCGCCGCCAGCGAAGTCGATTTACCCGAGCCGGTGGCGCCCACCATGATCACCAGGCCGCGCTTGGCCATGATCACGTCCTTCAGCACCTCGGGCAGCTGCAGGTCCTCGAACTGCGGGATCGTCGTGGTGATCACGCGCAGCACCATGCCGACGCAGCCCATCTGCATGAAGGCCGAGACGCGGAAGCGTCCCAGGTCGCCCGGGCTGATGGCGAAGTTGGCTTCCTTCGACAGCTCGAAGCCGGCGGCCTGCTTGTCGTTCATGATGGCGCGCGCCAGGTCGGACGTGTGGCCGCCGCTGAGCGCCTGGCTGGACACCGGCGTCATCTTGCCGTCGATCTTGATCGCCGGCGGGAAGCCTGCGGTGATGAACAGGTCGGAGCCGCCCTTGCTGACCATCAGGCGCAGCAGGTCGAACATGAATTTGGAGGCCTGGTCGCGTTCCATCGTGCTTATCCTGGGAAGTTGTCCGGAATCTTGGCGGCGCTGCGCGCGGCGGCGGACGAGATCACGTTGCGGCGCACCAGGTCGGTCAGGTTCTGGTCCAGCGTCTGCATGCCGACGTTGGAGCCGGTCTGGATCGCCGAGTACATCTGCGCGATCTTGGCTTCGCGGATCAGGTTGCGGATCGCCGGGGTGCCGATCATGATCTCGTGCGCGGCCACGCGGCCGGAGCCGTCCTTGGTCTTCAGCAGCGTCTGCGAGATCACGGCCTGCAGCGATTCCGACAGCATCGCGCGCACCATCTCCTTTTCCTCGGCCGGGAACACGTCGACGATACGGTCGATGGTCTTGGCGGCGGACGAGGTGTGCAGGGTGCCGAACACCAGGTGGCCGGTTTCGGCGGCCGACAGCGCCAGGCGGATGGTTTCCAGGTCGCGCAGCTCGCCGACCAGGATCGCGTCCGGGTCTTCGCGCAGCGCCGAGCGCAATGCGTTGTTGAAGGAGAGCGTGTGCGGGCCGACTTCGCGCTGGTTGATCAGGCACTTCTTCGAGTCGTGCACGAACTCGATCGGGTCCTCGATGGTGAGGATGTGGCCGTACTCGTTCTCGTTCAGGTGGTTGACCATCGCCGCCAGCGTGGTCGACTTGCCCGAGCCGGTCGGGCCGGTTACCAGCACCAGGCCGCGCGGTCGCATCGCCAGTTCGGCGAAGATCTTCGGCGCGTTGAGTTCTTCCAGCGACAGGATCTTGGATGGAATGGTACGCATCACGGCCGACGCGCCGCGTTCCTGGTTGAAGGCGTTGACGCGGAAGCGCGCCAGCCCCGGGATCGCGAACGAGAAGTCGCACTCCAGCACTTCCTCGTACTGCTTGCGCTGGCCGTCGTTCATGATGTCATAGATCATGCCGTGCACGTCCTTGTGCTCGAGCGGCGGCAGGTTGATGCGGCGCACGTCGCCATGCACGCGGATCATCGGCGGCAGGCCGGCCGACAGGTGCAGGTCCGAGGCCTTGTTCTTGACCGAGAACGCGAGAAGTTCTGAGATGTCCATTTCGTTATAATCCTTGTGCCGGCTCGTAAACGTCGTTCCCGCGAAGGCGGGAACCCAGGTTTTGCGAGTTGCTGCAAACGTTCGCACTGATCGCCGAACTTGGGTTCCCGCCTTCGCGGGAACGACGCTGATCGACAGCGCATAGAAAAAATATTTCCTGTAGAAAACCATTATGTCCACAATCGCCGGGAACTTGCAAGCTGTCGAAGCGACAATCCAGGCCGCCTGCCAGGCCGCTGCCAGACCCCGTTCCACCGTCCAGTTGCTGGCCGTTTCCAAGACCTTTCCCCCTGAAGCAGTGCTGGAAGCGGTCGATGCCGGCCAGCGCGCCTTCGGGGAAAACTACCTGCAGGAAGGCATCGATAAAATCGCGGCTGTCGCAAAAGCGCGACCCGACACGCTGCTGGAATGGCATTTCATCGGCCCGATCCAGTCGAACAAGACGCGGCCGATCGCTACCGGTTTCGACTGGGTACACACGGTCGAACGCCTGAAAATCGCCCAGCGCCTGTCCGAGCAGCGGCCCGCCGAGCGCGGCCCGCTGAATATCTGCCTGCAGGTGAACATCAGCGGCGAAGCCACCAAGAGCGGCATCCATCCCGACGAGCTGCCGGCGCTGGCGCGCGAGGTCGCCGCGCTGCCGAATCTGCGCCTGCGCGGCCTGATGGCCATCCCCGAGCCGGAAGCCGACCCGGAAATGCAGCGCATGCCGTTCGCGCGCCTGCGCGAGCTGGCCCAGGCCATCATCAAGGACGGCATCTTCCTCGACACCCTGTCGATGGGCATGTCGGGCGACATGCGTGCGGCGGTGCTGGAAGGATCGACCATCGTGCGCGTCGGCAGCGCGATCTTCGGCGCGCGCCATTACGAATAACCAGATAGGGAATGTCATGAAGATCAGTTTCATTGGCGGCGGCAACATGGCCACCGCGCTCGTCGCCGGCCTGGTGGGCAAGGTGCCGGAACCCGGCAACATCCACGTGGTCGACCCGAATCCGGAGGCTCTCAACAAGCTGCACACCCAGTACGGCGTGAGCACGGGACCGGACATCGGCGCGCCGGTCGCGGACAGCAGCATCATCGTGCTGGCCGTGAAGCCGCAGCAGATGCGCGAAGTGGCGACTCAGCTTCTGCCGCAGCTGACCGGCCAGCCGCTGCTGCTGTCGATCGCCGCCGGCATCCGCAGCACGGACCTGTCGCGCTGGCTGGGCGGCTACGGCGCCATCGTGCGCGCGATGCCGAATACCCCGGCGCTCATCAAGAAGGGCGTCACCGGCATGGTGGCGATGGCGGGCGTGAGCGAGGAACAGAAGGAACTGGCCGACGAGGTCATGCGCGCGGTCGGCGACACGCTGTGGCTGGACGACGAAAGCCGGATCGACGCGGTGACGGCGGTGTCGGGCAGCGGCCCGGCCTACGTGTTCTACTTCCTGGAAGCGATGCAGCAGGCGGCCACCGAGATGGGCCTGGCGCCGGAAGAGGGCAAGCAGCTGGCGCTGGCCACCTTCATGGGTGCGGCGCGGCTGGCGGCGCAGTCCGGCGAGGAACTCGAGGTGCTGCGCCAGCGCGTGACCTCGAAGGGCGGTACCACCCACGCGGCCATCACCAGCATGGAAGCGGCCGGCGTGAAGCAGGCCATCATCGATGCGATGAAGGCGGCGCAGGCGCGCGGGCGCGAACTGGGCGAGGAATTGGGCAAGGACGAATAGCCGGCGCCGCAGCACTCGCCGGCCCGGACGGCACCGGCAAAGCGCGCCGTCGCCGGGCCCGCAGGGAAGAGAATCAGCCGCGGTAGCGCGCCAGCATCCCGAGCGCGGCCTGTGCCACGCGCCAGGCCGACATCGCCGAGGCGACGATGCCGCCCAGGCGTTTCTTGCGCGTCAGCGCCAGGCCGACCACGGCGGCCAGGCCGCCCAGCACCAGCTTGCGGTGGTTCGACACGTAACCGGCCACCGGGTTGTCGACGATGCTGGAAGGGCGCAGCGCCTGCAGTTCGAAGGCCAAGCCGGTGCGCTGCTCGGCGCAGCGGTCGGTCAGTTCGCGCCGGCGTTGGGCGAGGGTCGGCTTATTCATGGTCGGTCTCCACGGGTGCGGGCTGGGCGGCGGCGCCGTGGCCACGGATCCAGGCGACGTCGTTGCGCAGTTCGGTCAGCGTGCCGGCAAACATCACCGGCTGCTTGTCCAGGCCGGCTTTCACCTTCATCAGGATCAGGCCGGCGCCCGCCGCAAACAGGATCGCCATGCCGGCAATCGCCTGCAGGCGGTAGTCTTCCCAGAACAGCACGATCACGAACAGCGCCACCAGCAGACACGCACCAGCTGCCAGGAATACGGCGAGCAGCGTCCATGCCAGGTAGCCGAGCAGGCGGCGCGCGTCTTCCTGGAATTCGACAGCGGCCAGTTCCAGCCGCGTGCCGACCATCGCGACCACGGTCGCGGCGATGCGGCCCGCAGCCGCCACGATGCCCATTACTTACGGGCGATCAGCAGACCGATCACGACACCGACCGCTGCGCCGACGCCGACGGCTTTCCAGGGGTTTTCCTGCACGTACTCGTCGGTGGCCTTGTAGGCGATCTTGGCCTTTTCGACGGCAGCTTCTTCGAGGCGGACGATGTCATCCTTCGCCTTGCCGATGGTGCGCTCGAACTTGGCCTTGGCCGCCTTCAGTTCGTCGCCGGTCAGCTGGCCGCTGTGGCGCAGCCACGCTTCGGCGTCCTGGACGACGGTTTTCAGGTCGGACAGCAGCTGGTCGCGCGTGCCGGTCTGGGTCGGGATTTTTTCCATCATGGTGAACCTCTTTGTTGTTTGTATTTCGGACAATGTTATCGTAAAGCATAATCCAGTGCGACGCCAACGAACAGTGCGGCCCCCAGCCAGTTGTTATGGCGGAAGGCGGCGAAGCAGCGCATGCGGTCGCGTTCGCGGATCAGCGTGTAGTGGTAGAGCGCCATGCCGGCCGCCACCACCACGCCGGCCACGAACCACCAGCGCAGTCCCAGCATCCAGCCGCACACCAGGTCGATCCCCAGCGCCAGCGCGTAGCACAGCATGACCGCGGCCACGTCGTACTTGCCGAAGGTGATGGCCGAGGTGCGCATGCCGATCTTGATGTCGTCGTCGCGGTCGACCATCGCGTACTCGGTGTCGTAGGCCACGGCCCAGAAGATGTTCGCCACCAGCAGCCACCAGGCCACGGCCGGCACCGTGTTCTGCACGGCGGCGAAGGCCATCGGGATGCCGAAGCCGAAGGCGATGCCGAGGTAGGCCTGGGGAATCGCGAAGAAACGCTTGAAATAGGGATAGCTGCCGGCCACGATCACGGCGACCACGGACAGCTGCTTGGTCAGCGTGTTGAGCGGCAGGATCAGCAGGAAGGAGACGATCGCCAGCACCGCCGCCACCATCAGCGCTTCCCAGCCCTTGATGCGGCCGCTGGTCAGCGGACGGTCGACGGTGCGCTTGACGTGGCGGTCGAAGTCGCGGTCGGCGTAGTCGTTGATGGCGCAGCCGGCGGAGCGCATCAGGGCGGTGCCGAGCACGAAGATCGCCACGATCATCGGATCCGGATGGCCGCCGGACGCCATCCACAAGGCCCACAGGGTGGGCCACAACAGCAGCAGGATGCCGATCGGTTTGTCGGCTCGGATCAGGCGGAAATAGAGCGCCAGCTTGTTCATGGGCGGATTCGGCGGGGAAAATGCAAAGCCGAATTGTAACTTGTCGAGCTGGCGTTACATGGACCCGCGGCCCAGGCACGTCGCCCCTGCGAAGGCAGGGGCCCAAGTTTGACGCATTGTGTCGGCTGAAACGCCGCAGGCCCTCGTGCAACTTGGGCCCCTGCCTGCGCAGGGGCGACGTGCCGAGGCTGCGGAGGTATGTGACCGCGCGTGCCGATCAGCCTGCGTACATCAGGCAGCCGCTTGCAGCTTCAAGCCGCCGCCTGCAGCTTGACCATCTCCACCCCGGGCAACCTGCAATCCGCCACCGCATTCACCACCGCATCGATCGCCGCCCGGCGCGTAAAGCTCTTGCGCCACACGATCACCACACGGCGCGACGGCGTCGGTTCCCTGAAGGGCACGAAGGTCAGCATGCCGTTCGGGTCCTTCATGTTCGGCACCGAGGCGCGCGGCAGCACGGTCAGGCCGATGCCGCTGGCGACCATGTGGCGGATGGTTTCCAGCGACGAGCCCTCGAAGGTGCGCTGCATGCCGTTGTTCGGGGTGGACGAGAAGCGCGCCATCTCCGGGCAGACTTCCAGCACCTGGTCGCGGAAGCAGTGGCCGGCGCCCAGCAGCAGCATGGTTTCGCTTTTCAGGTCTTCGGCCGAGATGTCCTTGCGGCTGGCCCAGGGGTGGTTGTTGGGCATCGCCACCACGAAGGGTTCGTCGTACAGTGCCTGCACCGACATCCCGTGTTCCGGCAGCGGCAGCGCCATGATGGCGGCGTCCAGCTCGCCCTGGCGCAGCAGTTCCAGCAGCTTGACGGTGAAATTTTCCTGCAACACCAGCGGCATCTGCGGCACGTTGTCGATCAGGTTCCTGACCAGCGGCGGCAGCAGGTAGGGGCCGACCGTGTAGATCACGCCCAGGCGCAGCGGACCGGCCAGCGGATCCTTGTTCTGCTTGGCCAGTTCCTTGATGGCGGCGGTCTGCTCGAGCACGCGTTCGGCCTGGGCCACGATCTGGGCGCCGAGCGGCGTGACGGACACTTCCGAGCCGCCGCGTTCGAACAGCGTCACGCCCAGCTCGTCCTCCAGCTTCTTGATGGCGACGGACAGGGTCGGCTGGGCGACAAAGCAGGCTTCGGCGGCATGGCCAAAGTGCTTCGCTCGTGCGACGGCAACGATGTATTTCAGTTCGGTCAGGGTCATGGACGTATCGGGTCGGCTACGGGAAAACGTGTTTGGGACGACACATTTGCCGTACTACAGGCACATCAAGGTATTTTACCGTTAAAGCTGTCGATATAATGGCGGGGCTGGCGATGTTGCCCGGCGGAATCTATTCCTTATTATAAAGGCACACCATGTCTTCCACCTTCGGACCCGCCGAAGCGCAGGCCTATACGCACAAGCTGCTGACCGTCATGCACCAGCAGGGCGGGTCGGACTTGTTCATCTCCGCCGATTTCCCGCCCAGCATGAAGCACCAGGGGGCGATGAAGCCGCTGAGCAACCAGCGCCTGACCGGCGAGGTCACGCGTGCACTCGCATTGTCGCTGATGAACGAGCGCCAGCGCGCCGAATTCGAAGCCGAGATGGAGTGCAACTTCGCCATTTCGCTGCCGGGCGTGTGTCGTTTTCGCGTCAATGTGTTCGTTCAGCAGCAGAGCGTGGGCATGGTGGTGCGCACGATCGCGTCCGAAATCCCGAATTTCGAAAAGCTCGACCTGCCCGAAGTGCTGAAGGACGTGGTAATGACCAAGCGCGGCCTGGTGCTGGTCGTGGGCGGCACCGGTTCCGGCAAGTCGACCACGCTGGCCGCGATGATCGATTACCGCAACGCCAACTCGGCCGGCCACATCATCACGGTCGAAGACCCGGTCGAATACGTCCACAAGAACAAAAGCTGCCTGATCACGCACCGCGAAGTCGGCGTCGACACCCATTCCTGGCACAACGCACTGAAAAACACGCTGCGCCAGGCGCCGGACGTGATCCTGATCGGCGAGATCCGCGACACCGAAACGATGGAACACGCGATCGCCTTCGCCGAAACCGGCCACCTGTGTTTGGGAACATTGCACGCCAACAATGCCAACCAGACCATGGACCGGATCATCAACTTCTTCCCGGAAGAGCGGCGCAACCAGTTGCTGATGGACCTGTCCTCGAACCTGCGCGCCATCGTCTCGCAGCGCCTGGTGCGCACCGAGGACGGCAAGGGCCGCAAGGCCGCCATCGAGATCCTGCTGAACACGCCGACCATCGGCGAGATGATCTTCAAGGGGAACTTCCACGGCATCAAGGAAATCATGGCCAAGTCGCGCGAACTGGGCATGTGCACCTTCGACCAGGCCCTGTACGAGCTGTACAACAAGGGCTACATCGGCTACGAGGAAGCCATCCGCAACGCCGACTCGGCCAACGGCCTGCGCCTGCAGATCAAGCTGTCTGGCGACCGCAAGGCGCCGGGCGAGGGCGGCGCGACGGCGAAGCCGGCCGAGCTGTCGATGCTGATGGACGAGGAACCGGAGGCGGGGGCGCCGGGCGCGGGTTAAAATCCGCCACCACGTTCACGTTGGCCGGATGCCTTCGAACGTCGCCCCCGCGCAGGCGGGGGTCCAAGTTCGGCATCGGATAAACGCGACGCCGACAGTTCCGCTCCCCGAAACGAACCCCCCATGCCCACCTTCGAACAAAAACTCTGCACCCGCGCCACCCTCCAGGAGCGCATCGCCCAGCTGCCCAAGCCGGTGGTCCTGACCAACGGCGTCTTCGACATCCTGCACCGCGGCCACGTCACCTACCTGGCCCAGGCACGCGAACTGGGCGCCTCGCTGGTGGTGGCGGTCAACACCGACGCCTCGGTCAAGCGCCTCGGCAAGGGCGACGACCGCCCGCTGAACACGATGCTGGACCGCATGGCGGTGCTGGCCGCCCTCGAATCGGTCAGCCTGGTGGTCGAATTCGACGAGGACACCGCGCTGGAAGTCGTGCAGGAAGCCCGCCCCGACATCTACGCCAAGGGCGGCGACTACGTGATGACCGCCATCCCGGAAGGGCAGGAAGTCATCGCCCAGGGCGGCAAGGCGGTCGCCATCGATTTTGCGCACGACCGCTCGACCAGCAAGCTGGTGGCGAAGATCCGCCAGTTCGGCGGCTGACGAGCGCCGCGTCTGCCGGTGCCTGAGCCTGGCGCTGGACGGTAGTCCGGTTCAGTGCTTGCCCTTCTTGCCCGAGCCGAGCTCGCGCCAGTCGCTTTCGTTCAGCTCGACGTCGAACTTCTTCGCCGCGGCGCGGATGCGCTTCCAGGCCTCGTCCCGTTCCGCATCCGTCACGTCCTTGACCTGGTCGAAACGGGCCACGGCATTGCGCACGTGGCTCGCGTCTTCCAGCGGCTCCTTGCGCTGCTTGGGAAACGCAAATTGGGGGGCAGAGATGTCGTCGCGGTCTTCCTGGTCCAGCTTGCTCATTGGGCCTCCTCGGTATGAATCGATGATTATGCGCGTTCAGCCGATGCGGCGGCGGACGGATGGGCAGGCGCGGTGATACCGTGAGAATCCGCGCATCTTTCACGAAAAAATTCGACTAAGATTGCGCGTCCAGAATCTCTCGACGCCTCTCAAAGGATCTCCACATGCACTCTTCTGACGCCGCGCGCCTTCGCGGCCTGGACTTCCTGCGCGCCGTCGCCATCGTGCTGGTCCTGATGTCGCACTACGCCGGTTTCGTCGCCCGCGGGCCGGTGTTCGGCGCGATCGGCGATATCGGCTGGGCCGGGGTCGACCTGTTCTTCGTGCTGAGCGGCTACCTGATCGGCAACCAGATCCTGGCGCCGGTGGCGCGCGGCGAGCGCCTGTCGCTGAAGGTGTTCTTCGCGCGCCGGCTGCTGCGCACGCTGCCGAACTATTACGCCGTGCTGGCGCTGTACCTGCTGGTGCCCTTGCTATGGCCGCATTCGCCCATCCTGGGCTCGGGCGCGCCGCCGCTGTGGCAGCTCCTGAGCTTCACCCAGAACATCGGCCTGGCCTACGGGCAGACCTTTACCCACTCCTGGTCGCTGTGCATCGAAGAGCAGTTCTACGTCGTCCTGCCGCTGGCCGTGCTGGCGCTGACGCGCCCGGGGCAGCACGGGCAGCGCGGACTGCGCGGACTGCGCGTGCGCACGGCCTGGTGCGTGCTGGCCGGCGCGATCGCCTTCGGTATCGCCTCGCGCGCCGCGGCCTGGCTGATGCACGATTACGACGGCTTCGCGGCCCAGGTCTATTACGCGAGCTCGTGCCGCTTCGACGAATTGCTGCCCGGTGTCGCCATCGCCATGCTCAGGCAGTTTCATCCGACGCTGTTCGCGCGCCTCCTGCGCCATGGGAACGCCTTGTTCCTGGCCGGCCTGGCGGCTGGGACGGCGGTGCTGTACTGCATTCGCAACGATGCGCCGAACCTGTTCGTCACGACGGCATTCGGCTTTTCGCTGGTGGCGGCCAGTTTCGGCCTGCTGGTGCTGTCCGCGCTCAGCCCCTCGTGCGTGCTGAACCGCGTGCGCATCCCCGGCGCCTCCAGCCTGGCGCTGTGGTCGTATGCGGTGTACCTGGTCCACAAGCCGGTGTTCATGGCGATCCGGCCCGAACTCGCGCGCCTGCATATCGACCCGGGTTCGCCCTGGTGCGTGCTGGCGGTGATGGCCATGGGCGTGATGGGCGGCTGGTTGCTGTTCCGCTGTGTCGAGACGCCGTTCATGCGCCTGCGGGCGGCGCTTTATCCGTCGAATCATGCGGGTAAGGCTGCGGATTCGTCCGGGCTTGCGCCGAGCCGGGGGGTTGTTTAACTTGTAGGGATACATGGACCATTCAACGGCACAGAAACTCATGTTGGCGTATGACCGCATGGGCATTGTCATCAACGAGGCAGACGCCATCATACGGACGTTGCCTGAGATTGAACGACATGAACATTTACGTAATTTGGCAGGCATGATGGAGCACCTCTGGTTCAAACTTCAGCTTCCGATCGTGCGCGAGCATCGGGATCTGGATCCAGATGGAGACCGCTTTCAAAACATGACGAATAAATAAGCAGGTGAATTTTGTCCAGTTCGGCGCGTGCGAACGTGCAATGGCGAAGCATGTAAGGGCGCCGACTGAAAGCGATGTCCATGACCATGCATGGTTCCCGCTCTGGGCACGCCGGGTCGACCTTCCCGACAGTGAAACCGATATGGTGCGCCCGCAACAGCCGACGAGTACGGATGAGCTCTGTTACTGGCTGCGGAATCAGTAAACCGGCACACCGCATGTGTCTCCGGCGGGGCGGCGGTAGCACCCGGCGGCCCCGCAAACACACGGCACCAAATCAGCGTTCCTTCTTCAGATACGACCGCAACCCATGCGTGAACAGGAAGGGAAACACGCTCGCATGATCCTCTCCCTCGAACACTTCCAGCTGCGTGCGCAAGCCCGGATACTGCCGCGCCCTGAGCGCGGCGTCGAACTCGCGCAGGTCGGCCACCATGTCCGCTTCTTCCTCGGACCGTGAACGCCGTTTGCCCGACGCCAGCGTCTCGCGTCCGCCGATCCCGAAGTACACCGACGCCCGCATGTCCCGGTGCCCACGGGCATAGGCCTGCTCGCGCGCGAACATCACGCCGCGGTCGAACCACAGCGACGGGCTGCCGAGGATGTAGTGCTCGAAGGTGGCGGGCCGGGTCAGCAGCACTTGCAGGCCGAGCAGGCTGCCGTAGGAGTGGCCGACGAATACCTTGCGCGCCATGTCGGCGCGGTAGGTAGTGGCGATCAGCGGGAACACCTCGGCGGCGATGAAGCGCGCGTAGGCATCGGCCTCGCCGAAGGCCGGCGTGCGGCCCGCCATGTCGGAAGTGTAGCCGCCCGCGGCCGGCACCGTCGGCGTGTAGTCGCGGCGGCGGCTGTAGACCGGGGTGTCGCCGTTTGCGTAGGACAGGCCGACCACGATCGCTTCTTCCAGGCCCGCATGCTTGGTCAGGCGCTGGGCGATGGCGCGCGCGACCGGAAAGGCATAGCCGGCATCGGTGACGAACAGCACCGGATAGCGCTTGCTGGAACTGCCGTAGGAATCGGGCAGGGCGACGAACAGCTGATAGTCGCGGTTCAGCGCGCGGGCGTGGATGTCGCGCACCTCGGTGCCGTCGAGCGCATAGGTGTCAGGAGCAGCGGATGCGCGCGCGGACAGGACAAACAGGACGATCAGGCAAAGCAGGCGGTGCATGCGGGCTCCTCAACATGGATGAACGACCGATTCTGGCGCCGGCCGGGACGGTCGGCAGCGGCCGTGTGACGAAACGCCGTCGCCGCGTGACGGCGCCGCCGGCCGGGGGAGAGCGGCGCATGCGGCCGCTGCTATACTTTTCGCGATGAATCGCCCCGCATCCCTCCTGAAACCCGCCGTCCGCACCGTCCTCGCCACGCTGCTGGTGTGGACCGCGATCAGCGCCCTCGGCGCGCTGCAGACCTACAGCGACAACCTGCGCATGGACGTGGAGAGCCACTATCCGGCGCTGTTCGTCACCTGGTTCATCGAGTACGCGGTGCCGCTGATCGTGCTGAGCGCGGGCCTGAGCCTGGCGCTGGCGCGCTGGCCGGCCCTGATCGAGCGGCCGCGCCAGGTGCTGGCATTGTTTGCCGGCCTGGTGGCGGTGTTCCAGCCCGCGCAGTGGCTGTACATGGCCTGGCTGCGCGGCTACCTGCGCATCGCGAACGCCGGCGACCTGTGGCAGCTCCTGATGAAGATGCTGCTGGTCGGCTGGTTCTCGACAACCGGCACCTTTGCAGCGATCCTGGCGATCCATTACTGGCGCCAGGCGCGGGCGCGCGAGCTGGCCTGGCAGCGCTCGCAGACCGACATGCTGAGCCTGCGCCTGGCGCTGGAAGAGCAGCGCATGCTGGCGCTGCGCGCGCAGCTCGAGCCGCACTTCCTGTTCAATGCCCTGAACGCGATCAGCGCGCTGGTGCGCGACGGCGACAAGACCCTGGCACTGGGCGGCATCGGTCGCCTGAGCGACCTGCTGCGCTATGCGCTGTCGGCCAGCGTGCGCAACACCGCCACCGTCGCCGACGAACTCGGGTTCGTGCGCGACTACCTCGACCTGCAGCGGCTGCGCTACGGCGAGCGCCTGCGCGTCCACATCGACGGCGCCGGCGACCTGCTGCACGCCGTCGAGTGCCCGCCGCTGCTGCTGCAACCGCTGATCGAGAATGCGCTGCGCCACGACCTCGACTGCCGCGAAGGGCCGGGCGACATCCGCCTGGCCTTTGCGCGCGAGGGCGGCGACCTGTGCATCCGCGTCACCAACCCGGCCGGCGCCGGGACCTCGCCGAATCCGGGGGCGGGGCTCGGCCTGGCGAACACGCGCGACCGCCTGCGCCTGATGCACCCGTCGGCTTCGCTGCAGGCCGGGCTGCAGGGCGAGCGTTTCGTGGCCGAGGTGCGGCTGCCGCTGGACCTGGCGGACTAGGGAACCGGCCGCCCTGCGCGGCAGTCAAACACGGAAAAACCGGGCCGTGCCCGCCATGGAGTCGCCGCATGAAGATCCTGTCCGTTGTACTCGTGGCGGCGTTGGCCGCCTGCCAGTCCTGGCCGTCGCGCTCGGGCAAGCCACCGCCACCGGTGCGCGGCGCAGGCACCGGGGCAGGGTCGAGCGGCGGCGGCGCGGCCACGGCCTCCGGCGCCGGCGAAAAGGCAGGCGAGGGCAGCTGGTACGGCATGTGCGCGCTGCAGCGCCAGATCATGGAAGCGCCCACGCCGGAGCAGCAGCAGGCGCTCGCCGAGAAAGCGATGCCGGGCATGTCGCCCGAGGCACGCCAGCGCCACCTGCAGATGATGGCGCAGAACTGCCGTTGAACTCAGGCGGCCGGCGCCGCCAAGGGCTTGCCGTTCACGACCACGTTCTCGAAGCGCAGCCCGCGGGCGCCGGCGATGTCGGGCTGGCTTTTGGTCAGCTGCACGTCGACGTCCTTGAACACGATGCCGCTGATGTCGGTCTGGCCCGGATTCGGGCGGATCGTGCCGAACTCGCCGATGCGGCCGCGGATGCCGCTCATGCTGATGTTGCGCACCACCGAGTGCGGCGGCGCTTCGCCTTTCAGGTCGACATACTGGGTCCAGGGGCGCATCGCGATGATCGCGTTGTCGGTACGGGTCGCGTCCAGGGTGATGTTGCGGAAGACGAGGTCTTCGTAGCGCTGCGGCGTGTCCGGACGCAGCTTGATCACCGCCATCGCGTTCGCGTTGGTCACCGTGCAGTTTTCCATGACGACGTCGCGCACCACGGTGGCTTCGCTGCCCAGCGTCAGCGCGCCGTTGCCGCGCTTGAACAGGCAGTTGCGGATGCGAATGCGCTCCACCGGCGGGCTGTCCTGGTCGTCCAGCGCGTGCACGCCTTTCGAGCCCTTGGCGGCGATGCAGTCGTCGGTGACCGAGAAGGTGCAGCCGTCGACGGTCACGTCCTGGCAGCTGTCGAGGTCGATGCCGTCGGTGCTGGGCGCCTGCTTGTAGTCGTCGGGCACCTGGAAGCGCGCGTTGCGCACCTGCACCTGCCGGCAGCGGTACAGGTGCAGGTTCCAGAACTGCGAATCCTTGAAGGTCAGGCCGTCGATGACGACGTCGCGCGAGCGCTCGATCAGCGCCAGGCGCGCGCGCGGCACGCCCAGGTTCGGAAAGTTGCGCGGGTCCGGCGCGGCGTTGCGCAGCTTCCAGAACTGGTCCCAGATCGGGCGGCCGGCGCCGTCCAGCGTGCCGGCGCCGGTGATCCTGAGGCCGTCGCAGCCGCTGGCATTGATCAGGGCCGGATTGAAGCTGTCGGCGAAGTGGCCTTCGATGCGGGTGCGCTGCGGCGGAAAGTGCCGCATGTCGGTCGAGCAGCGCAGCACCGCGCCCTGCTCGAAATGCAGGTCGACCTTCGGTTTCAGGAACAGCGCGCCGCTGACGAACACGCCGGGCGGCACCACGACCGTGCCGCCGCCCAGGGCCGCCAGGCCGTCGATGGCCGACTGGATCGCGCGCGTGTTGACGGTGGTGCCGTCGGGGACCGCGCCGGCGTCGACGATCGACCTGCGGGCAGCGGCCGGCGCCGCGGCCCGGGCGGAGATACTCAGGAATGGGGTCGCGAGCGCGGCGAGCAGGACGCGGCGGCGGGTCTGGTGACGGGAAGGCATGGACGGCTCCTGTGGTACGGACTGGCGAGTATCCCCCAAAACCCGCCCGGGACGGCATGCCGGCGGCCGATCGATCAGCAAGATGAGCGTGTCAGCCTTTGCCGGTGGCGGCAGGCGAAGCCCGATGACGCTGCGTCGTCCGGACCGGACGCTGCCCGGGCGTCCTGCGCCTCGGGTGCCGGTTCGATTGCCGCACCCATGCCATGCGCTGGTTTTCAGATCGGCACAGGCGCGCCGGCCCGGCCGTCCGGCAGGCAGCCCAGGCCGGCCAGCGTGCGCTCGACCGCATCGAAGAGCGGCGTGTGCGGTTCGGCGCCCAGCACGGCGGCCAGCCTGGCGTTTTCCAGCCGCACCGGCTGCCGCCACAGGTAGCGCATCTCCCACAGTTCGCGCATGGTCTCGTTGAAAGGCGCGGCCAGCGGCACGGCCCACCACGGAAAGGCCGCGACGCGCGCGGCGATGCCGTGCCGCGCCGCCACTTGCCGGATCGCGCCCGCCATCGCGCTGCCGTCCGGGTCCCAGTGGCCGGCCATGTGGAAGCGCGCGAAGGGTTCGAGCCGGTCGCGCCGCTCGACCAGCGCGACCATCGCCGCCGCGACGTCGGGCAGGTAGGCCCACTGGTGGCCGATGCCGGCGCGGCCCGGATTGGCGATCCGGCGCGGCGGCTGGCCGGGTTTTACCAGGCCCTGGGCGAACCAGTTGTTGCCGGCTTGCGGGCCGAAGAAGTCGCCGGCGCGCACGATCAGCGCCCGCCCGCCGCGCGCGCAGAAATCCTCCAGTGCCTGCTCCATCCGCACCCGCAGCTGGCCCTTGCGCGTCAGCGGACGCTGGGGCGCGTCTTCATCCACCAGCGGAAAGGCGTCGGGTCCGTAGTTGTAGAGCGTCCCGGGCAGCAGCACCAGCGCGCCGTTGGCCTCGGCCGCCGCGATCGTATTGTGCAGCATCGGCAGCACCTGGCCGGCCCAGTTGCGGTAGCCCGGCGGGTTGACCGCGTGGACGATCAGCGAGCAGCCCCGGCTTGCCGCCATCACGTCGGCGGCCGCCATGGCGTCGCCGCGGATCCAGTCGATGCCGCCATATTCGTGCCGGGCTTGCGGGTTGCGCGACAGGGCACGCACCGCCCAGCCGGCGCGCATCAGCTGGCGCATGACCTCGCCGCCGATGCCGCCGCTTGCGCCCAGAATCAATGCCGTTTGCTGTTCCATGATGACCTCCGTGATTGACGATGACCTCATGGTGCGGCATCCTCGGGTTAAATGGAATTGCATAAACTATGCAAGCCGTCATACATTTTTGTATAACAAGGACGACATGGATTCCACCATCGAATGGGAGCTGTACCGCACCTTCCTTGCTGTGCTGCGCGAAGGATCGCTGTCCGGCGCGGCGCGCGTGCTCGGCATTGCGCAGCCCACCGTCGGGCGCCACGTCGCCGCGCTCGAGACGGCGCTCGGCCTGGCCCTGTTCACGCGTTCGCAGACCGGCCTGCTGTCGACCGAGGCCGCGCTGGCCCTGCAGCCGCACGCGCAGGCGATCGAGAGCACGGCGCTGGCGCTGGAGCGCGTCGCCGCCAGCTATGGCGATGGCGTGCGCGGCGTGGTGCGCGTGACGGCCAGCGAGGTGATCGGCGTGGAAGTGCTGCCGGCCGCGGTCGCAGCGCTGCAGCGCGCCTACCCGGCACTGAAGGTCGAGCTGGTGCTGTCGAACGACGTGCAGGACCTGCTGCAGCGCGAAGCCGACGTCGCCGTGCGCATGACGCGGCCCAGCCAGGCCCAGCTGGTGGCGCGCCGCGTGGGAGCCGTCGAACTCGGGCTGCATGCGCACCCGGACTACCTGGCGCGCCATGGCACGCCGGCCAGCCTGGACGAGCTGGCCGGGCACGCCCTGATCGGCTACGACCGTTTCACGGCCTTCCTGCGCCCCTTGGTCAGGCAATGGCCGCAGTTCGCCCGTGACCGGCTGGCGCTGCGCACCGACAGCGACGTCGCCCAGCTTGCCCTGATCCGCGCCGGCGCCGGCATCGGCATTTGCCAGGTCGCCCTGGCGCGGCGCGCGCCGGCCCTGGTGCGCCTGCTGCCCGAGGCGTTTTCGATGCCGTTCGAGACCTGGGTGACGATGCACGAGGACTTGCGCGACAGCCCGCGCTGCCGCGTGACCTTCGACGCGCTGGTGGCTGCCCTGTCGACCCACGTGCAGGCCGGCAGCCCGGATCAGGCCCCGCCGGCGTAGCCGTTCTGGCGCCAGGCCTCGTACACCACCACCGCCACCGTGTTCGACAGGTTCAGGCTGCGGTTCCCCGGCATCATCGGCAGGCGGATGCGCTGGGCCGGCGGGAAGGATTCTCGCAGGGCCGGGTCGAGGCCGCGCGACTCCGCGCCGAACACGAACACGTCGCCCGGCTGGAAGGCGCAATCGGCGAAGGGGGAGGAGCCGTGCGTGGTCATCGCGAACATGCGGGAGGTAGCGAGCTGTTCGGAGGCCAGAAAGGCTTCCCAGTTCTTGTGCACCTTCATGGTCGCGTAATCGTGGTAGTCGAGACCGGCGCGCCGCATCTTGGCGTCGTCCAGCGGGAAGCCGAGCGGCTCGATCAGGTGCAGCTGGGCGCCGGTGTTGGCGCACAGGCGGATGACGTTGCCCGTGTTGGGCGGGATTTCTGGTTCGACCAGTACTACATGAAACACATTGACTCCTTGGTTAAGAATGCGGCGGCGTGCGCGCAAACACGAAATTCGTCACCCGCGCCGCGCCGAAGCGCTTGCACGTCGCCGCCAGCTCGCCCAGCGTGTGGCCGCTGGTCATGACGTCGTCGACCAGGCCGACGTGGCGTCCGGCGATCCGGTCCGGATCGGCGATGGCGAAGGCGCCGCGCACGTTGCGGGCGCGCTCGGACGGCGTCACGCCCGACTGGGCCGTCGTTTCCGTGGTGCGCTCGGCCAGCGTCGGGTGCAATGCTACCCCGAGCGAGGCCGCCAGCGGGCGCGCGATTTCCAGCGCCTGGTTGAAGCCGCGCTCCACCAGCCGCCGCTCGCCCAGCGGTACCGGGCACAGCAGGTCCGGCAATGCGTGTGGCAACTGCTGCGGCGACGCCGTGCCGCCGCGCGCCAGCACGGCGTCGCGCAGCAATTGCGCGAACCACGGCGCCAGCGCCAGGCGCGCGCCGAATTTCAGTTGCAGCACCAGCTGGTCGAGCGGGGCGGCATAGTCGACCGCGGCCACGGTAGCATCGAAAGCGGGCGGGTCGGCCAGGCAGCTGCCGCACACGGCGCCGGCCGCCAGCGGGTTGGCGCAGCGCAGGCAGCTGGCGCCGCGCGGTGCGGCGTACTGCGCCCGGCAGGGCGGGCACACCACGCCGTCGCAGCCGTCGCCGCACAGGGCGCAGACGGAGGGCAGCAGGCGGCGCAGGGCGGCCAGCGGCCAGCGGTGCAGCGGAAGGCGCAGTCGGTCGGGCATCGGCTGATTTGCTGACAAACATGTACACTCCCGCCATTATCTCATTTGACTGCAGTCGACCATGGCTTCACCCCAAACCCCTTCCAAGATGAGCGCGCCGATCGACATGGCGCGCGTGCGCCGGCTGTTCGCCGATCCGGCGCGTGTGGCGGCCTCGGATTTCCTGCGCCGCGAGATCGCCGAACGCATGTTCGACCGCCTGTCGCTGGTCAAGACCGCGCCGCAGCAGGTGCTGGACGCCGGCTGCGGCAGCGGCGCCGACCTGGCCCGCTTGCAGAAGCAGTATCCCGCGGCCCAGGTGCTGGGCCTGGACGCCGTGCCGGCCATGCTGGCGCAGGTGTCCGGCGGCGGCCAGGCGCCGCGCTCCTTCCTCAGCCGTTTGCTGCCGGCCAAGGCCGGTATCGATCTGGTCGCCGGCGACTTCGGACAGCTGCCCCTGGGGCCGAACTCCATCGACCTCGTCTGGTCCAACCTGGCGTTGCACTGGCATTCCCAGCCCGACCGCGTGTTCCAGGAATGGCGCCGCGTGCTGCGCGTGGATGGCTTGCTGATGTTCTCGAATTTTGGTCCGGACACCTTCATGGAGCTGCGCGCCGCCTTCGCGGCCATGGACGAAACGCCGCACACGCTGCCCTTCGTCGACATGCACGACTTCGGCGACCAGCTGGTCGAAGCCGGTTTCACCACGCCCGTGATGGACATGGAAAAGATCACGGTCACCTACGACAGCGCCGCGGCATTGTTGGCCGACGTGCGCACCTTCGGCGGCAATCCGCTGGCCACGCGCCGGCGCAGCCTGGTCGGACGCGACGCCTGGCAGCGCATGCTGGCGGCACTGGAAGCCGGCCGCCGCAGCGACGGCAAGCTCGGCCTGACTTTCGAGGTCATCTACGGTCACGCGTTCCGCCCCGCGCCAAAAACAACGGCGGCCGGGGAGGCAATCGTGCGTTTTCAGCCACGCACGCCGGAGTAATGCCCTGTGATCGGCCTGGCGCGCCGGGGTTGTTACCCCATGCGCGTCAGGTAATTTTCCTTGAATAAAAATTAGCGATTTAGATATAATCAAAGACACTTTTTTCGGCTGAGGTAGAAACCGCGCTAAAAATTTGTGCAGAATTGCAGCATCGGCAAGTCAGGGCAAGGCACCGGTCACCGGCGGGAGAGCACGGATGACGCACACGGTGCACAAAGGATTTCGGAGCGGCGGCGGTTCGTTCATCGAATTTCTGACCGTTTAAGAAAATTCATTTCTTGGTGGTTGGGGACAACATGACTTATGCAAAGCGATTCACAGCGTTGATGTCCGGTCTTGCGATGGCAGCCAGCATCCCGGCACTGGCGCGGCCCGAGCCCGCCGTCACGGGGCGGCCGGTGGAACTCCAGTTCGGCATGCAGCCGCCCGTGACCGGCATCGGCGAATACATCTACAGCCTCCACAACTGGATGCTGCTGGTCTGCCTGATCATCTTCGTCGCCGTGTTCGGCGTGATGTTCTACTCGGTGTTCAAGCACCGCAAATCCCTCGGCCACAAACCGGCCACCTTCCACGAATCCACCACCGTCGAAATCGCCTGGACCATCGTGCCGTTCCTGATCGTGATCGGCATGGCACTGCCCGCCACCCACGCCGTGGTCGCGATGAAGGACACGTCGAATCCGGACCTGACCATCAAGGTCACCGGCATGCAGTGGAAATGGGGCTACGACTACCTGAAAGGGGAGGGCGAGGGCATTTCCTTCCTGTCCAACCTGGCCACCCCGCGTACCCAGGTCGGCGAGCCGGGCATCGCCCCGACCGCGGCGCGCACCGAGAACTACCTGCTCGAAGTCGACAACGAAGTCGTGGTGCCGGTGCATAAAAAGGTGCGCCTGGTGCTCACCGCGAACGACGTGATCCACTCCTGGACCATCCCCGCCTTCGCGGTCAAGCAGGACGCCATCCCCGGCTTCGTGCGCGACACCTGGTTCAAGGCCGAACAGGTCGGCACCTACCGCGGCAACTGCGTCGAACTGTGCGGCAAGGAGCACGCCTTCATGCCGATCGTGGTGAAGGTGGTATCAAGCGCCGATTACACCGCCTGGGTCAACGGCAAGAAAAAGGAAATGGCGGCGCTGGCCGACGATCCGAACAAGGTCTGGACCATCGACGAACTCAAGACCCGGGGCGAGAAGGTGTACGCCGCCAACTGCGTCGCCTGCCACCAGGCCAGCGGCCAGGGCGTGCCGAACGCATTTGCGCCGCTGGTCGGCTCGCCGGTGGTGCTGGGCCACAAGGCGGAACAGATCGCCGTCCTCTTGAACGGCAAGCACAGCGGCAAGTACCCGACCGCGATGCCGGCCTGGAAGCAGCTGTCCGACACCGAGATCGCATCGGTGATCACCTACACCCGTAATAACTGGACGAACAAGGCCGAGGAGAATATCGTACAACCGGCCGAGGTGTTGGCCGCACGTGGCAAATAAGCGCGGCATACCGCGCAAGCACTAGCGTTTGGATTCACGGAGACGGGGCCGCCGGCCGCAGCAGGTGGCTCATGAAGTTCAGCTCGACTAGGACACTGACATGACTTCCAGCACCATCGATCACACCCCTGACCATGAACACGGTCACGATCACGCCCATGATCACGCACATGAGCACCCGCACGGCTTCCGCCGCTGGCTGTTCGCCACCAACCACAAGGACATCGGCACCCTGTACCTGTGGTTCGCCTTCGTCATGCTGCTGTCGGGCGGTGTGCTGGCGCTGATGATCCGCACCGAACTGTTCCAGCCCGGCCTGCAGTTCTTCCGCCCCGAATTCTTCAACCAGCTGACCACCATGCACGGCGTGGTGATGGTGTTCGGCGCGATCATGCCGGCCTTCGTGGGGTTCGCCAACTGGATGATTCCGCTGCAGATCGGCGCCTCGGACATGGCGTTCGCGCGCATGAACAACTTCTCGTTCTGGCTGCTGCCGCCGGCCGCGCTGCTGCTCACCGCTTCGTTCTTCGCACCGGGCGGCGCCACCGCGGCCGGCTGGACGCTGTACGCGCCGCTCTCCACCCAGATGGGGCCGGGCATGGACATGGCGATCTTTGCGCTGCACATCATGGGCGCCTCGTCGATCATGGGTTCCATTAACATCATCGTTACCATCCTCAACATGCGCGCGCCGGGCCTGACGCTGATGAAGATGCCGATGTTCTGCTGGACCTGGCTGATCACCGCCTACCTGCTGATCGCCGTGATGCCGGTGCTGGCCGGCGCCATCACCATGACCCTGACCGACCGCCACTTCGGCACCTCCTTCTTCAACGCGGCCGGCGGCGGCGACCCGGTCATGTACCAGCACATCTTCTGGTTCTTCGGCCACC
>Ga0308163_10000464_pt1 | contig 72477 bp, 63 predicted proteins | sample PhyTR1_FD_201037 | JGI IMG/M metagenome (GOLD analysis project Ga0308163, IMG submission 201037) | Phyllosphere microbial communities from UC Gill Tract Community Farm, Albany, California, United States - DLSLT.R1 | ecosystem: Host-associated > Plants > Phyllosphere > Unclassified | place: USA...
GCCGTCGATCGGGTGCGCCCAGGCCGGCGCGCCGGCCAGCGCCAGCAGCGGGAATGCAATCAGCCGCCGCATGGCGACAGCACCCAGGTCGGGAACCACTGGGCCAGTACCGTCAAGGTGGAGATGGCGCCGACCGCGCACGAGACCGCGGCCAGGAATGGCGGCCGCTCGGCCACCGCGTCGTCGCTGCCGGCCAGCGCGGCCGCGTTCACGCGCCACTGCCGCCAGTTGCGCCAGGCGGCCCAGGTGAAGCCGAGGCAGACCAGCAGCGACAGCGCCGACACGGCATGCATCGCCAGCCGGTCCTGGGCCGCGCAGGACGGCGTCACCAGCGCATAGGTGATCGACAGGTTGGTCAGCGCCAGCGAGGGCGCGAGCAGCAGGGCGGGCCAGTTCGGGAAGCGCATGGTCGTCTCGCGGCTAGATCCGCGCCCCCCAGTAGATCACGCCGTAGATCGGAATCCAGCTGAACATCACGAAGTACCAGTAGGAGGCGTTTTCGCTGACGTCGACGAAGCGCTTGCCTTCCAGCGGGCCGGTGAACATCAGTACCGTCAGCACCAGGGAGTCGTAGGTATCGGTGATCAGGTGGGTGGTGTGCAGGCCGAGCAGCATCCACACGGCGGAGCCGTAGGCACTGCTGTCCCAGCTGGTGTTCAGGGTCTTGAACTCGAGCACGCGCACGGCCAGGAAGGCGACCGAGAACAGCATGCAGACCACCAGCCACAAACGCACCTTCTGCAGGTCGAGGCGCTCGGCGGCGCGCTTGGCGAAGTGGTTCGGGACGGCGCTGGCCAGCATGATCGCGGTGTTGACGCTGCCCCACAGGAGTTCCGGCGGCATGCCGCCGGTCGGCCAGAAGCCGCTGTGGCTGCGCAGGTAGAAATAGGCCATGATGCACAGCGCGAATACCGTGCCCTCGATCGCCATCAGGCCCATCGTGCCCCACCACATCGGGCTGCGGGTGCCGAAGGCGAAGGTCGGCAGGTGCATGATGTCGAGCAGGTGGCCGTCGGCGTTGGACTCGTGCTGCGGCGCTGGCGGCGGCTGCTGCATCGGCTTTTGTTCCGGCTGGCCGCTCATGGATTCACCTCGCTGCCGGTGCGTTTTTCGATGATGTCTTTCTTGGGCCAGAACCAGAAGGTGGTGGCGGCGGCGACCGGCGCTGCCGCCCACACCACGGCCCAGGGCGTGAAGATCGAGCCGACGAACAGGACGGTGGTGGCCACCGCTGCCAGGAAGGGCCAGATCGAGGACGCCGGCAGCCACAGGCGGTGATCGAGTTCGGCGTCGGCCACCGAGGTGACCAGGATTTCTCGGTATTCGTTGCTCAGGCCGGTCACGTGGGTCGGCAGGCTTTTGGGCGCCCACAGCGGATCGCGCGCATGCACCACCGGCACCATCTCGAAATTGCCGGCCGGCGGCGGCGAGGCCGTGCCCCACTCCAGCGTGCCGGCACCCCAGGGATCGTTGCCGGCCGCTTCGCCGTGGCGGCGGCTGCGCACCACGTTGACGATGAACAGCAGCACGCTGACCGCGATCATGATTGCGCCGACGGTGGCCGTGAAGTTCAGGCTGCCCCACCCCATTTCCTTGGGATAGCTGTAGACGCGGCGCGGCATGCCCCACAGGCCGAGCACGTGCATCGGGAAGAAGGTCAGATTGAACCCGATGAAGAACAGCCAGAAGTTCCAGCGGCCCAGGCGCTCGCCGAGCATGCGGCCGGTGAACTTGGGGAACCAGTAATAGAAGGCGCCGAACAGCGGGAACACGGCCCCGCCCATCAGCACGTAATGCAGGTGGGCGACCACGAAATAGGTGTCGTGCAGCTGGGTGTCGAGCGACACCGAAGCCAGCATCAGGCCGGTCAGGCCGCCCAGCACCAGGATCACGAAGAAGGCCAGCACGAACAGCAGCGGCGTGCGCAGGTCGAGGCGCCCGCTCCACAGCGTGGCGATCCAGCAGAAGATCTGGATTGCGGTCGGGATCGCGATCATCAGGCTGGCGGCGGTGAAGAAGGTCTTGCCCAGTTCCGGCAGGTTGGTCGCGAACATGTGGTGCACCCACAGGCCGAAGGCCAGGAAGGCGGTGGCGATCACGGCCAGCACCATCGCCGGATAGCCGACGATCGGGCGGCGCGAGAAGGTCGCAATGACGCTCGAAATGACGCCCAGCGGCGGGATGAAGATCAGGTAGACCTCGGGGTGGCCGAAGAACCAGAACAGGTGCTGCCACAGCAGCGCGTCGCCGCCGCGGTCGGGGTTGTAGAACTGGGTATCGACCAGGCGGTCGGTGATCAAGGCGGTACTGGCCAGCATCACCGCCGGCATCGCGAACAGCACCATGAACGAGGTCGCCAGGATCGCCCACACGAACAGCGGCATGCGGTTCAGGGTCATGCCGGGCGCGCGCATCTTGAGGATGGTGGTGATCAGGACGATCGCTTCCATCAGCGAGGCCAGCTCGGTGAAGGTGATCATCTGGGCCCAGATGTCGATGCGCTTGCCGGGCGAGTACTGCAGGCTGGACAGCGGCACGTAGGCGAACCAGCCGGCGTCCGGGCCGACGCCCACGAAGAACGCGATGTACAGCATCAGCCCGCCCAGCAGGAAGATCCAGTAGGCGAAGGCGTTCATGCGCGGGAAAGCCACGCTGCGCGCGCCGATCATCAGCGGCACCAGGTACATCGCGATGGCCTGCATCACCGGCACCGCGAACAGGAACATCATGGTGCTGCCGTGCATGGTGAACAGCTGGTTGAACAGGTCCGCGTTGACCAGCCTGGCGCCGGGGAAGGCCAGCTGCAGGCGGATCGCCAGCGCCAGCAGGCCGCCGAGGATGAAGAAGCCGAAGGTGGTGACCATGAAGCGGATGCTGATGGTCTTGTGGTTGATCGCCGAGAACCAGCCGATGATGCCCGGCGGGTCGCGCCAGGTCTGTTCCAGCTTGCCGGCGTCTTCCGGGCTCAGGCGCGGCTGCATGCTGTCCGCGATGCTCATTTCAATGTCTCCAGGTAGGCCACCAGGTCGTGCAGTTCGTCAGGGCGCATGCGGTTGGCGGGCATGTATACGCCCGGCTTGAGGGATTGCGGATCCTGGATCCAGGCCGCCAGGTGGCCGGCGTCGTTCGGCAGCATGCCGGCGGCGATGGTCTTGCGGCCGGCCAGGTGGGTCAGGTCGGGGCCCTGCGTGGCGGTGGCGCCGGTGCCGTTGATGGTATGGCAGCGCGCGCAGGACTTTTCCAGGAACAGCGCGCGCCCGCGGCGCACCGCGTCGCTGGCCGGCGCCGGCGCGGCCTGGCGCTGGCGTTCGGCCCAGGCTTCGTATTGCGCGTCCGGCTCGGCCTCGACCAGCAGCGCCATCATCGCGTGCTGCAGGCCGCAGAATTCGGCGCACTGGCCGCGGTAGGTGCCGGGCTGGTCGGCGCGCAGCTGCATGGTGGTGGTGCGGCCGGGGATCATGTCGCGCTTGCCGTGCAGGTTGGGCACCCACAGGGTGTGGATCACGTCCTTGCTTTTCAGCGTGACGATGACCGGACGCCCGACCGGGATGTGCAATTCATTGGCAGTACTGAACTGGCGCTGGAAATCCGGGTCGAGGTAGCGCGCCTCCCACCAGTACTGGTGGCCGGTCAGTTCGATGTTGACCGCGTTCTCGAGCGGCATGCGGCCGAGCGCGCGCGTGGTGAACACGTCGGCCGCCAGCAGCGCCAGCAGGCCCAGCGTGGCGGCGCCCACCGCCCATGCCACGGTGCGGTGGATGCCGCGCTCGGGCCGGATCAGCGAGGTCATGTCGGGCGGCGTGCTCTTGGCGTCGGCGCGCGGCGCGCGCCACAAGGCGATCAGGCAGGCCGCGACGATGGCGACGAATACCAGCGCGCACAGCGCCAGCGTGAAATTCCACAAGCGGCCGATGTGCCAGGCCTGGATGCCGTAGGCGTGGAGTGCATCCTGGAGCGGCGCCGCGCGAGCTGTCTCAGTAACGCCTGCCGTGCCGAGGATCGGGAACAAAACTGCGTGACGACGCATTGCAGACCCTGTCTCGGTTCTAGAAATATAGTTACACCAAATATATATCGTATTTCACAATTCATGCCGCACAGCTGCAGCTCATCTGTTGTAAAAAATACAGGTCAGCGCAGCAGCGCCGGCAGCGTCGAACACAGGTACAGCACCACCCCGATCAGGCCACCCACGATGGTGCCGTTGATGCGGATGTACTGCAGGTCCTTGCCGATATTGAGTTCGATCTGTTCCGACATCTCGCGGCTGTCCCAGTTCTTCACGGTGTCGGCGATGTGGCGCGTCAGGAAGCCCGCGAATTCGGGCGCCGCGCCGCGCGCCGCCAGTTCCAGGTTTTCGTTGAGCGAGGCGCGCAGCTGCGGGTCTTCGGCCAGCATGCGCCCGACCCAGGCGCCGGTGGCGACGATCCGCTGGCGCAGCATCGAGTCGCCGCTTTCCAGGTCGCGCTTGATCCAGCCTTTCAGGTCGCTCCACAAGGAACCGATGTAGCCGTTCAGGGTCTCGTCGCCGATCAGGTGGCGCTTGATGTCCTCGCCCTTGGCGATGAACTCGGGGTCGGTCTTGAGGCGCTCGACGAAGTCGCGCGTGAAGGCGTCGAAGCGCAGGCGCAGCGGATGCTGCATGTCGTCGCTGACGCGGCTCAGGATGCCGGATGCCATGCGCACCGTCAGGTCGGCGCCCTTGCGGCCGATCATGTCCGACGGCAGCATGCGCTCCATGATCGCGTATTCCTCACGCAGCCAGTCGACGATGCCCTGTGCGATCAGGGCCTGGGTCTCTTCGTTGGCGAGCAGCTTCGCGAGCTGGTCGATGCCTTCGTTCAGCAGCTCGTGGTGGCGGTTATCGCGCGTAAAACTCTCCAGCAGCGTACCGCTGGTCTTCGACAGGTCGACCTGCTGCACCATCGTGTGCACCGCGCGCCGGATGAACTTCTGCACTGCCGCGTCCTCGATGAAGTCGAGCGCCCAGCCGGCCATGCGCACCAGGTAACTCCCCAGCAATTCGGTGTTCTGCGGCTTGACCAGCCAGTCGGCCACCTGTTTGGCCGGATCGTGGTGCCGGATCAGGCCGACGATGGAATCGGTGTCGAGGAATTTCTCGTGCACGAAGGTGGCCAGGTTGTCGGCGATGCGCGCCTTGTTGGCCGGGATGATCTCGGTGTGGCGCGACACGACCGGAATCGGGATGCGCCGGAACAGCGCCACCACGGCGAACCAGTCGGCCAGCGCGCCGACCATGGCCGCTTCGGCGAAGGCTTTCAGCAGGCCGCTCCACCAGGTCGGCGGCAGGAACAGCGAGACGATGAACAGGATGGCGGCGCCGGCAAAGAAGGCCAGCGCCAGCCGTTTCGAGGCGCGCAGTTCGGCGGCTTTGTCTTGCATGACATTGTCGAGTGGTTTGTTCACGCCTTCATCCTAACGTAGGGTGGGCACTCCATGCCCACGCGAAAGCCGGCGTCGTGCAAAGGCCGGCGTGGGCACGGCGTGCCGCCCCTACGCCATCTGCATCGTTCAACGCAGGAAAAGCGGTAATTTTCGGCCATTTTTGGCCATTTTTTCAATTCGGTGCCGATCCTCCTTTATACTGTCGCGGTATATTGACAAGGAGGCCACACACGCATGGATCACAACATCAGTTTGATCACCACCATTGCCGCCGCGCTCGGCCTCGGCCTCGTGTTCGGCATGCTCGCCATCCGCCTGCGCCTACCGGCCCTGGTCGGGTATCTTGCCGCCGGCGTCATCATCGGCCCGGCCACGCCGGGCTTCGTGGCCGACATCGCACTGGCGTCCCAATTGGCGGAGATCGGGGTGATGCTGCTGATGTTCGGCGTCGGCCTGCATTTCTCGCTCGACGACCTGCTCGAGGTGAAAGGCGTGGCGCTGCCCGGCGCGGTGCTGCAGATCGTGGTGGCGACCCTGATGGGCATGGGCCTGGCCCACTGGTGGGGCTGGGGCCTGGGGGCCGGCCTGGTGTTCGGTCTGGCACTGTCGGTGGCCAGCACGGTGGTGCTGCTGCGGGCCCTGGAAGACCGCGGCCAGCTCGATTCCTTCAACGGTCGCATCGCCATCGGCTGGCTGGTGGTGGAAGACCTGGTCACCGTCTTGATGCTGGTGCTGCTGCCGGCGCTGGCCGGTCCGCTGGGCGGCAAGAGCAGCGGCGACCCGGATACCTCGCTGTGGGTGACGCTGGGCACGACGCTGCTGCAGGTCGGCGGGTTCATCGCCTTCATGCTGCTGGTCGGGCGCAAATTGTTCCCCTGGTTCCTGTGGCGCGTGGCCAAGACCGGTTCGCGCGAACTGTTCACGCTGGCCGTGATCGCGGCGGCGGTCGGCATCGCCTACGGCTCGTCGCACCTGTTCGGCGTGTCGTTCGCGCTGGGCGCCTTCTTCGCCGGCATGGTGCTGCGCGAATCGGAGCTGAGCCACCGCGCGGCCCAGGAATCGCTGCCGCTGCGCGACGCGTTCTCGGTGCTGTTCTTCGTCTCGGTCGGCATGCTGTTCGATCCGCGCGTGCTGGTCGACCATCCGCTGCAGGTGCTGGGCGTACTGGGCGTCATCCTGTTCGGCAAGTCGCTGGCCGCCTTCGCGCTGGTGCTGGTGCTGCGCTACCCGCTCAACACGGCGCTGACGGTGTCGGCCAGCCTGGCGCAGATCGGCGAGTTCTCGTTCATCCTGGCCGCCCTGGGCATGTCGCTCGGCCTGCTGCCGCAACTCGGCCAGAACCTGATCCTGGCCGGTGCCATCGTCTCGATCGCGGTGAATCCGGTGATGTTCAAGCTGATCGAGCCGCTGGAGCGCTGGGTGCGCCGCAAGTCCGAGCACGCGCGCCGCATGGAACGTTCGCCCGACCCGCTGGCCGAGCTGCCGGCTTCGGTGACGCACGAGCACCTGACCGGCCAGGTGGTGCTGGTCGGCTACGGCCGCGTGGGCAGGCAGATCGCCGCCGACCTGGCGCGCCAGGGCATCCATTTCGTGGTGGCCGAGCAGAACCGCGAGACGGTCGAGGAGCTGCGCCGGCGCGACCAGCCGGCGGTGGCCGGCAACGCGGCCGAACCGGCGGTACTGATCCAGGCGCATATCGCGCGTGCGTCGATGCTGGTGATCGCCACGCCGGACACCTTCCACGTGCGCGCCATGATCGAGATCGCCAAGGCGCTGAACCCTGGCATCAAGGTACTGGTGCGGACCCACAACGAGGAAGAAGCGCGCCTGCTGCGCGAAGAGACCGGCGGGACGGTGCTGGTGGGAGAACACGAACTGGCGCGCAGCATGACGCGCCACGTGCTCGAGGGTCTGGCGCAGGCAAAGGCGGCGGTGGCGGCGCACTGAATCCGGCCGGTGCGGCCGGCTGGCTTCAGCAGGCCGGCAGGCGCATCCTGGCATCCAGGTTGCCGAGCTGGGCGGCGCGGATGAACATGACGGTCGCCTGCTTGTCGTCCCTGGCGCCGCCATGCCCTTCCTGCAGCATCCTGCCGAGCCAGTACTGGCCATGGCTGTCGCCCTGCGCGGCGGCGCGCCCGAACCAGTGGCGCGCTTCGAACAGGTCGGGCTGGGTGCCCTCACCCTTGTAATACATGCGGCCGACGCTGACCTGCGCCTGCGGACAGCCCTTCTCGGCCGCCTTGCGCATCCATTCCAGCGCGCGCGCATAGCTCTTGAACACGCCATTGCCGTCGCGATAGCACAGGGACAGCGTCCACTGCGCTTCGCCATGGCCCTGCACGGCCGCCTTCTCGATCCACTTCACGCCCTTGATGCTGTCCTGCGCAAAATCCAGGCCGTGCAGCAGCAGGAAACCCAGCTGGTACTGCGAGTCCGCATTGCCCAGTCCGGCACAGCGGCGCAGGCGCTCCAGGTCGGCCATGTGGTTGCCGCCGGCCAGGCTGATCTCGGCCGCCGGGCGCAGCGCAGCCGGCTGTTCGGCCACGATGCTGCAGCAGCAGCCGAGCTTGGACAGCATCGCCTGGCAGCGCAGCGCGCTCAGGCGGTCGGCGCCTTTCTTCACCGTGACCCGGGGCGTATCGAGCATGCGGCGGATGCGCGTCGCATTCTGCGGGAACACGCGGGCGATCCGGGTCACCACGCCTTCCTTGGTAAAGCCGGGACGAATGCCGTGCACGTGGATCTGGTACGTCCCCTCCGACAGCAGGGCCGGCGGCCGGTGGATCTGGCCGCGTTGTTTGTCGAACACGGTCAGGCCAAGCGCACCGGCAATCACGACAATGAAATCCAGCACGTGGTCGAGGTGGGTTTCGCGCAGGCTCAGGACCGCCATCCGGCCATCGAAACCGTCGCTCAGCCTGGCGTCGGTCCACGGGCATTCGTCGATGGTCGGGTCGTCCGCCAGGTAGTTCGACAGGCACGGATGCACGGCCACCAGGATGTCGTGGAACTGGGCCAGCACGGCCGCGCATGGACCGCCCATCCGTTGCGCACGCACCGACGACAATGCGACCCAGGCCAGGCGATCGTCGCCTGGTACGGTCGAAACCAGTATTTCTAGAACGTGGCTCATGGCAGTCTGACCCCTTGATTACTGAATTTACCGAATTGGAGTCATTCTAAACAAAGAGTTTCCATGCCGCAACTACTGTTATGCGGATTTGCAACATGAAAAAAGCCCACCCCGGCAATGCGGGGTGGGCTTTGTCGAGGGCGCTCTGTCAAGCTTACGCGACCGCTTCCTCGGCGCACAGCGTCAGGTGGGCGTGATGCTGGTGCGCCAGCCCCGCCTGCAGCGTTTCCTTGTGTTGTTCCAGCAGCGCGAACACCGCATCCTTGGACAACACGTACTGGTCGAGCAGCGTGTCCTTGAGCGCCACGATCACCTCGCGGTAGTCGCGGATCGCGTTCAGGGTGTAGCTGTACAGCTCGTCCGACTTTTCCTCGACCTGGCGCAGCGTGTGCTCGCCGCTGGCATCGTTGGCAAGCTGGCTGTAGTCGATCTTGGCACGCGAATACATCGACAGGCGGCCGACCATCAGGTTCAGCATCTTGGTGATCTTTTCGATGTCGTTCTGGCTGCCGACCGAGATGCCGCGGGCGCCGTAGAACAGCTCTTCCGCCGCCACGCCGCCGTACAGGCCGACCACGTCGCGCTCCAGCTCTTCCAGCGTGCGCAGCGACATGTCTTCGCCCGACTGCAGCACGTAGCCCAGCGCGCCGATCTTCGAGACCGCCTCGGTGCTGATCTTCAGCAGGTGCGATTTTTCCTTCACCTCAGGCAGGCTCATGCCGGCGCGCAGGTAGGGGTCGATCTGCATGAAGAAGTGGCCCAGCTCGTGCACGGCGATGCGCTCGCGCTGCTTGTGCTTTTCGGCTGTGGTGGCGCGGTCGGTCAGGCCGATGGTGGCGCGTTCATACGCACGGAACAGCAGGTCGGTATCGATGATCACTTTTTCCTGGATCGACAGCATCGAGGCGCGTTCGACCACGGTTTCCAGCAGCGCCGGGCTCAGGTTCTGGGTGATTTCGGCAACCTGGTCCAGGTCGAGGTTGTTCCAGTCGACCAGGCCCTCTTTCTTCTTGGCCAGGAAGCTACGCAGCAGTTCGCGGCGCTCGTTCTTGTTGGGCAGGCGGAAGTTGATCTTCACCGAGAAGCGGCGCAGCATCGCTTCGTCCATCTCGGTCGAGGCATCGTCGAAGTTCGAGGCGATCACCCAGATCACGCCCTGGCCCTTGTCGCTCTTCACGCCGTCCAGCAGGCCCAGCAGGGTGTTGGCGGTGTCGTCTTCCCATTTCTTTTCGCTGCGGCCGCGCGGCATGAACAGGCTCTGGCCTTCGTCGAGGAAGATGATGCACTTGCCTTTGGCGCACGCCTTGCGGTACAGGGCGTTCAGGGCCTTGGAACCGCCGCCGACGTAACCCGATTCCAGCGCCGAGCCGGATGCCTGGATCAGCGGGATGTTGAGGCGCTTGGCCAGGTAGCCGACCAGCTTGGTCTTGCCGGTACCCGCAGGACCGGTCAGCATGACGTTGAAGGGCTTGTCGATATTGTGTTCGTGGTACAGGTCGCGGTTGCGGATCATGTCTTCCAGGTGCAGCACTTCCTGCTTGATGTCTTCCATGCCGATCAGGTCGTCCATGCTGCCCTTCAGCTTGTCCGGGGCGATCATCTGCGCGCCGCCGTTCATGCCCGGCACGCCGAACTTGACGAAGTACAGGATCGCGACCAGCACGGTGATGTCGAGCGCGTGGCGCTTCAGGAAGTCGATCACGTCGCTGCCGAAACCTTCGCCCTCTTCCTGCATCACCGCCTTGTGGGTGTTCAGGAAGTCGTCCTTGGCGATCGAGTACGGGATCGCGTTCTTCAGCAGGACTTCACGCTCGAGCGACAGGTGCGAGGTGCTCGGCACCTTCACCACGTGCAGCTGGGGCGTATCCTTGAATTTGAAAACGTAGCGCGGCGCGTCGGACAGCGGCTTGGCCACCAGCAGGTAGTCCAGGCGGTCCTTCTGAGCGGCCAGCTGGGTGATTTCGGCGATGTTCTGGGAATGGACGACCGGCGCGGTGTCCTGCGGTACATCGGCCTTGTAAATTGCCCAACCCGTCAGCATGCCGAGCAGCACGGCAGTGAGGACGCGAACGTAAACATTCTTGAAGGCAATTTGAAGTCGGGCAAAGTTGGGCATATCGGACTCTATAAAACGAAAGGGTGCGTGATATTGCTTGGGTATTACGGCTTGCTACGTCAGATCTTGCATGCCTTCGAAGTGCCGAATGGACGTGAAGGCAGCGGTGCAGGGGACCGCGGGGTGATACTCAAACGTGCGCGTCTGATATTGTTTTGATGCCCGGAGGCAATAGGGATATGGAGACTATACTCGCAAAGAAAAGGCAGGTGTATACCGTGCGCCGAAAAAATTTTGCGACACAACATTTCCTGTTTTTTTGCTATCGCCTTTTCTTAGCTTTTCAATAATTTCGCTAAATCAAATGCAATAAATAAGCGCTTTTTTATATTTTTATCAAAACCATTCAAATGAAGCATTGTCTTTGTTTTATTTAAAAAACATAAACTTTAACAAGCATTTATCGGCTTCCCGACCTGTAAAACAGGTCCAATGCAGCGCGCATTTTTGCTACTCTTGATAAGGGCAACGAGGCAGCGTTGGCTACTCTGCTTATTGCTCCCTATTATTACTTCTAAAGTATTACTTCTAAATTATTGCTTTTAAATTATTGCTTCTACAGTTACAACAAACTTTGTAATTTGAAGGAATGACCGTGAAACGATTCGCGCTAGCCACAGCAATGGGTTTTCTGTTCAGCGGCGCCGTCCAGGCCGCTGCCGTGGATCTCGACAACAGCCGCGCCGTCAGCATGCGCGTGGCCGATCTGTCGGCGGTCCAGCGCAACGAGGTGATCGCACCGCCGCCCGCCTCGATGTCCGAACTTCCCGAGCCGGAAGTGTTTGCCATGATGCTGGTCGGCCTGATCCTGATCGGTTACCGGGCCAGTCGCGACAGCAGCGAAAAATTCAAGTGAGGATAAGAAGGCCGTTTCCGCATGCCGCGGAAATGCGATAAGGTTTGAGGTATAACAGGGTTCGGGCTTGCCGGATTCTCCAGACGGCGCCAGTGCGGTTCGAACGGCGCCGTTTTCATTGGAGCACGCGACCGCTGCGCTGCTATGCATCATATATGGTAGCTGCTTGGCGGAATACAAGCCTGCAGGAAAAATTCAGGCGGCCGCTGCGCCCGCCAGCGCATGCAGCTTGAGCAGCGTGGTCCAGTTGCGCGACGTGGTAGTGTCGCCCAGCAGCTTGCCGAGCGCTGCCGCGGCTGCACTGTCGAGGATGCCGTCCGGACACCACACGTAGGCGGCACGCTCGCCCAGCGCCACCGCGCCGGGGTGCCAGTCCTGGCTGCACAGCGCTTCGATCGCCGGGCGCGTGGTGCAGGATGGGCTGGAGAGGATGAAGGTCAGCAGGCGCGCATGGTCGCCGGCCTGCCCGATCAACGGATTGGCGGCGACAATGGCCGCCAGTTCCTCGCCGTCGAGCACCAGGGTGCGCGCCGCGACGCCGAGCTTGAGCACCAGCGTCTCCTCGATCCCAGCGGCCACCTCGGCCTGCGGCCGGGATGGCCCGCTGAACACCACGTTGCCGCTGTTGAGAACGCTGCGCACCTCGGTGTAGCCGAGGTCCTCGACCAGCTTGCGCAGGTCGGCCATGGCGATGCGTTTTGCTCGCCCGACATTAACGCCCCTGAGCAGGGCAATGTAGCGTTTGCTGGTCATGGCGCGCATGGTACCGTGCCGGGCGCGTTCACGGTACCGCATGTTCCCTATTTATTTGATCAGGCCTTCGGCGCGCATCGCCTGCTGTACCGCCGGGCGGCCGGCCACGCGCTGCTGGTAGGCGCCGAGCACCGGCCACGGCGACAGGTCGAACTTGACGAAGCCGGCCCAGCCCAGCACGGTGAACAGGTAGGCGTCGGCCACCGTGAATTGCGAACCCATCAGGTAGTCGCGGCCTTCCAGGCGCTGCGCCAGCCAGCCGAAGCGGTTGGTGAGGTTGACGCGCGCGGCTTCCTTCATGTCCTCGGTCGAGGTCGGACGGAACAGCGGGCTGAAACCCTTGTGCAGTTCGGTCGAAATGAAGTTCAGCCATTCGATCACCTGGTAGCGCTCCAGGGTACCGTTGGCCGGGGCCAGCTGGCGGTCCGGTGCCATGTCAGCGACGAACTGGACGATGGCCGGGCCTTCGGTCAGCACGGTGCCGTCTTTCAGTTCGAGGGCCGGGACATAGCCCTTGGAATTGATTGCTAGGAAGTCGGCACCGGCAGCGGTCTGGCGCTTGGGAATGTCGACACGTTCCAGCGTGAAGTCGAGGCCTGCCTCTTGCAGGACGATATGGGGCGACAGCGAACAGGCGCCGGGGCTGAAGTACAGTTTCATGGAGTTCCTATCTGATTCGGACGTGACGGCTTTGCTTGGATCAAGCCTTGCGAGAATACAACAACTTGCCCGGTGTTGCTGGCCAGCCTCCTGGCGCCAGCAAGCCCTTCCGCCATGCCTGCCGGCAGTGATAATATAAATACATTATTTGGAGGAAATAATGAGTGCAGAGAGCCAACCAGACTCCACTTCAGCGGCGCAGGACGCGCTGCAAGCCCGCCTCGACCACCTGTTCCGTCACCACCCGCGCGAGGACGCCGCGGGCAACGCGACCGCCGTGCTGCGCCGCTATATTGAACATTACCGCCGGCAAGGAGAGCAGCAAGCCGGAGGCCAGGCATGAAGCTCGCACTTGAACAAGTGGTCCAGGGCATCCACGACCTGCCCTCGCTGCCGGCCGTGGTCATGGATTTGCTCGGCAAGCTGGAACAGGACGATATCGACATTTCCGTGCTGGCGAAGAAAGTGGCGCACGACCCGGCGCTGACCGCGAAGACGCTGCGTCTGGCCAATTGCGCCGCCTTCGGGCTGCAGATCAAGGTGACCACGATCCAGCAGGCGATTACCTTCCTTGGCGTCCAGACCATGCGCAACCTGATCACCGCCGCGGCGGTGACGGGCTGCTTCCCGGCCGGACGCTGCCCCGGCTTCGACGACAAGGCATTCTGGCGCCATGCCGGCGCCAGCGCCGCCTGCGCGCGCGGGCTGGCGCGCCGCATGCGCTTCAATCAGGACGTCGCTTTCACGGCCGGGCTGCTGCACGATGTCGGCCGGCTGGCGCTGGCAAGCAGCCACCCCGAGGCCTACGCCGCGGTGCTGGCCTGGCGCAGGCAGCACGACTGCAGCCTGCTGGAAGCGGAACGGGCGGTATTGGGTCTCGACCACGTCGACGCCGGGGTGGCGCTGGCGGATCACTGGAATTTTTCCGACACCATGCGCCAGGCGATCGCCCGCCACCATGCGCCGGACATGCCGGGATCGGGCTTCCTGGCCGCGATCGTGCACGTGGCCGATGCGATCGTGCATGCGCTCGACATCGCCGGCGATGCGGACGAGCAGGTGCCTGCGGTGTCCGCGGTGGCCTGGGATGCGATGGGATTGACGGAGGAAGCTTACCTGCACCTGTTCCGCGAGACGGAACTGCAGTTCGAGGAGATGTCAGCGATTCTGGTGGCGTAAGACGCGAGTCCTACGCCACCAGAATCGCCTTGCTTGCTTCCCGTGCCGGCGAAGCAGTGACGGCAGCGGTGCGGGCTGGAAAAAAGCCCAACCCGCTGCCGGGTCGCGCCTCAGGCATGACAGGACCGGCTGTCATGCCCTCGGCATCAGTGCGCATAGTTGCCCGACTTCGATGTGTCGTTGCCCTGTGCTTCCTGACCTTGCGGCTGTGCTTGCTGTGCGGCTTGCTGGGCAGCCAGTTGTGCAGCTTTCTCTTCTGGCTTCGGGCGGCCTTGTGCGTCCGACAGGCGATATTTGGTACGGCGGTCGCCCATCAGGTCGCGCAGGTCGCGGATGCTCATGCCGGTCACTTCGTGCATGCGGATCAGCAGCGAAGCGCCGACCGGCAGGCGGTGGTGACGGATCTTGCTGATCACCGGCGGAGCGACTTCCAGCATGCGCGACAGCGCTGCGTCGTTCTTCAGTTGCATCTTGCCGAGCAGAATGTCGAGCAGATGGTTGGGGTTGTAGCTTTCCTGCGATGACAGTGCGTGATGTGCCATGATTACCTCGTGAGTGGTTAAAATAGTTCCTTTACGAACTTTCGTTAAGGACCAGTTTTCATCTACATAAGTTCCCGGATCGCGCTTCAGACGACCGGCAAAATGATCCGCCGGACACTGGCAACACTACCGGACTGCGTGCGCTCCCGTAAATACTTTGAACACCCGAAAAACCATTGCGCACCGCATGCCTGCTGCCCGCTGCGGTTTCCGGGCCTTCCTAACGAACTTCCCGCGCGCACTTGCTTTTCGAACAAATTATCAAACTCATACGAGGGTTCTACCCTCGACCTGAGCACGAAATGCATTGGTCGAAATCAAGCTATCGTCCGGAAAGCTTGTCACATAGTCATTTCAGCACATGGTGACAGATTGTGGCGCACGCAAGAGTTTTTTTGGACAAATTTTTGCAATTGCCTGTGCGCAGGAACTCATTGATTTACATAGGGAAACTAGTTCGAGTCGCCCAAGCAATTTTTAAGATAACAGTTGGCAACGAGATTTCAAGAATTAACAATGTAACCGACTGTTTCTAAATTAGCGTAAAGAAATTTCCAATTCCGCGGGGTACCGGAACTTGGCGCGCACGCGGGTTCGACCGGGTGCGTTTCCGATTTACGGTAAACTGCATTCCACTTGTCAAAGCATCAGCACCTCCACAAGCATTCATGCAAAAAAAAGTATTCATCAAGACCTTCGGCTGCCAAATGAACGAGTACGACTCGGACAAGATGGCGGATGTGCTGGGTGCGTCCGACGGGCTCGTACGCACCGACACGCCGGACGATGCCGACGTGATCCTGTTTAACACCTGCTCGGTGCGTGAAAAGGCGCAGGAAAAGGTCTTTTCCGACCTGGGACGCCTGAAGGCACTCAAGCGCGCCAAGCCGGAACTGATCATCGGCGTGGGCGGCTGCGTGGCGTCGCAGGAAGGCGAAGCGATCGTCAAGCGCGCGCCGCACGTCGACATGGTGTTCGGTCCGCAGACCCTGCACCGCCTGCCGCAGATGATCCAGCTGCGCCGCCACACCGGCGCGGCCCAGGTCGACATCAGCTTCCCGGAAATCGAAAAGTTCGACCACCTGCCACCTAGCAAGGTCGAAGGCCCGGTGGCATACGTGTCGATCATGGAAGGCTGCAGCAAGTACTGCAGCTATTGCGTGGTACCGTATACCCGCGGCGAGGAAGTCTCGCGCCGCTTCGAGGACGTGCTGACCGAGGTCGCCGGCCTGGCTGCCCAGGGCGTCAAGGAAATCATGCTGCTGGGGCAGAACGTGAATGCCTACCGCGGCACCATGGAAAGCGGCGAGGTCGCCGATTTCGCGCTGCTGCTCGAATACGTGGCCGAGATCCCCGGCATCGAGCGCCTGCGCTTCGTGACCAGCCACCCGAAGGAATTCACGCAGCGCCTGATCGACGCCTATGCGAAGATCCCGCAGCTGGTGAACCACCTGTACCTGCCGGTGCAGCACGGCTCCGACCGCATCCTGCAGGCGATGAAGCGCGGCTACACCGGCCTCGAATACAAGTCGATCATCCGCCGCATCAAGGCGGTGCGACCGGGCATCTCGATCTCGTCGGACTTCATCGTCGGCTTCCCGGGCGAAAGCGACGCCGATTTCGAGGCCATGATGAAGCTGGTGGAAGATGTCGGCTTCGACAACAGCTTCAGCTTCATCTTCAGCAAGCGCCCCGGCACCCCGGCCGCCAACCTGGAAGACGACACGCCGCACGAGGTCAAACTGGCGCGCCTGCAGCGCCTGCAGGCCCTGATCGACGCCAATACCCGCAAGACCAGCGCCGCGATGGTCGGCACGGTCCAGCGCATCCTGGTCGAGGGCCCGTCCAAGAAGGGCGTGACGCTCGACGGCCAGATCGAACTGCAAGGCCGCACCGAGAACAACCGCGCGGTCAATTTCGGCCCGGGCGCAGCCGGCGACACGCTGATCGGCCAACTGGTCGACGTGCGCATCACCGACAGCCTGGATTACAGCCTGCGTGGCGACCTGGTCGCCAGCATTGATACGATAGCCAAAGCCAGTTGAAAACCCAGACGCCTACCCAGCCTTCGTATTTCGTCCCCGAGCCGCTCGACAACACGCGGCTCGCCCATCTCTGCGGCCCGCTCGACGAGAACCTGCGCCAGATTTCGGCCGCCCTCGACGTGACCATTTTCCGGCGCGGCGAACGCTTCATCGTCAGCGGCAGCAATGCCGAGCGCGCGGTCGAACTGCTCGAGCGCTTCTATGCCGTGGCCGACAAGGTCGTGCCGATCGAGGAAGTCCAGCTGGCGCTGGTGGAACAGCGCGCCGGCCTGAAGCCGACGATCGCCGAACCGGCCGCCGCCCCGAAAAAGGAACCGGGCACCACGGTCACGGCCGAGGAAGAAGGCGATAGCGACGCCGACGCCGGCGACGAGCTGGTCAGCCCGACCCTGAAGACCCGCCGCAGCGACCTGCGCGGCCGCACGCCGCACCAGATCCAGTACCTGAAGGCGGTGCTGGAGCACGACATCAGCTTCGGCATCGGCCCGGCCGGCACCGGCAAGACCTATCTGGCAGTGGCCTGCGCAGTCGATGCGCTGGAACGCGACGCGGTCAAGCGCATCATCCTGACCCGCCCGGCGGTGGAAGCCGGCGAGCGCCTCGGCTTCCTGCCCGGCGACTTCGCCCAGAAGGTCGACCCGTATCTGCGCCCGCTGTACGACGCGCTGTACGACCTGCTCGGCTTCGACCGCACCCAGAAGCTGTTCGAAAAGCAGGTGATCGAGATCGCCCCGCTGGCCTTCATGCGCGGCCGCACGCTGAACCACGCGTTCGTGATCCTGGACGAAGCCCAGAACACGACCGTCGAACAGATGAAGATGTTCCTGACCCGTATCGGCTTCGGCAGCAAGGCGGTGGTCACCGGCGACATCACCCAGGTCGACCTGCACAAGACCCAGCGCAGCGGCCTGGCCGACGCGATGCACGTGCTGAAGGATACCCGCGGCATCGCGTTCTCCCACTTCTCGAGCGCTGACGTGGTACGCCACCCGCTGGTGGGCCGCATCGTCGACGCCTATGAAAAAGCGGCATCGATCCAGGAAATCGGCGCCCTGCCCAAAACCGCAACCACCGCGACCCGAAATGCAAGAAAAAAAACATAACCTCGACCTCGACGTCCAGTACGCCGACACCCGCCTGGAAGCCGACATCACGCCCGCGATGATCGAACGCTGGGTGCAAGCCTCGCTGCTCGGCCCGGCCGAGCTGGCGATCCGCTTCGTCGACGCCGCCGAAGGCCAGACTCTCAACCGCGACTACCGCGGCAAGGACTACGCGACCAACGTCCTCACCTTCGCCTACAACGAAGGCGCGGAAATCGCGGACGACGAGCCGACCCAGGCCGACATCGTGCTGTGCACCGACGTGCTACAGCGCGAAGCGGAAGAGCAGAAGAAGACGGTCGAGGAACACGTGGCGCACCTGGTGGTGCACGGGGTGCTGCATGCGCAGGGCTTCGACCACGAGAACGACGAAGAGGCCGAAGAGATGGAGCAGCTGGAGCGCGACATCATGGAGGCGCTGAATTATCCGGATCCGTATGCGGAAGAGGATGTTTGAACGTTGAGTCCGGCTCCCGGGACCGGGCACGGAACCTGAAGACCGTCATTCCCGCGCAGGCGGGAATGACGTTTTGGAGGCGCGGGCCAGAACCATGCACCCGCGAATCGCCTGTCACAGCCCTCAAGCCTTCTTGAGCTGCTCCCCGATCGGCAACTTCCTCACCCGCTTGCCCGTCGCCGCAAATACCGCATTCGCCAGCGCCGGCGCGATCCCCGCCGTTCCCGGCTCGCCGATCCCGCCCGGTTCATCGCGGCTGTTGACGATATACACCTCCACCGCCGGCGCCTCGTTCATCCGCATCACCCGGTAATCGCTGAAGTTCGACTGTTGCACCCTGCCCTTGTCGAGCGTGACCTGGCCCCACAGCGCGGCGCTGGCGCCGAACACGATGCCGCCTTCCATCTGGGCCACGATGGTGTCGGGATTGATGTTCTGGCCGCAATCGACCGCGCACACCACGCGGTGCACGCGCACGTCGCCGTCCGGCCCGACCGAGACTTCCGCCACCTGCGCCATGTAGCTGCCGAAGGCGAACTGGGTCGACACCCCGCGTCCCATCTTGCGCCCGTCGATCGGGCGCAGCGGCTTGCCCCAGCCGGCCTTTTCCACCGCCAGGTTCAGCACCGCCAGCGTGCGCGGCGATTTCTGCAGCAGCGAGCGGCGGAACGCCACCGGGTCGGTCTTGCTCGCATAGGCCAGTTCGTCCATGAAGCTCTCGACCACGAACACGTTGTGGGTCGGGCCGACGCCGCGCCAGAAGGCGGTGGCTAGGCCGGGCGGTTCGTGGCGCACGTACTCGACGCGCATGGCGGGGATCGTGTACTGCAGGTCAGCCGCGCCTTCCACCGCGTCCGGGTCGACCCCGTTCTTCACCGCCGGCGGCGCGAAGCGCGCCATGATCGAGGAACCGGTCACGCGGTGGAACCAGGCGACCGGCATGCCCTTGTCGTCGACCTTGGCCGACAGGCGGTCATAATAATAAGGACGGTACATGTCGTGCTGCATGTCTTCCTCGCGCGTCCAGATCACCTTCAGCGGTCCCTTGGCCAGCTTGGCCAGCGCCACCGCCTGTATCACGTAGTCGACCTCGAGCCGGCGCCCGAAGCCGCCGCCGATGTAGTAGTTATGCACCTGCACCTTCTCGACCGGCAGCCCGGCCGCCTTGGCGGCCGCGCCCTGGGCCAGCGCCGGTACCTGGGTGCCGACCCACAGGTGGCATTCGTCGGCGCGCAGGTCGACCGTGCAGTTGATCGGCTCCATCGTCGCATGGGCCAGGAACGGCAGTTCGTAGACCGCGTCGATGCGCCGTCCGCCCGGCTGTTCCAGCACCTTCAGGGCATCGCCCTCGTTCCTGGCGACGGCGCCGCCCCCCTCGGACACCTTGGCCATGTCGGCCACGATGCTCGCCGTACTGACCTTGGCGTTGGCGCCGTCGTCGAAGCGCGGCGCGGCGGCCAGCAGGCCCTGTTTCGCGGCCCAGAAGTTGTCCGCCACCACCGCCACCGCGCCTTCCAGCTGCAGCACCTGGCGCACGCCCTTGACCGCCATCGCCTTCTTCTCGTCCAGCGCGGTCACCTTCCCGCCCAGCACCGGCGACGCCGCCACCGCCGCGATGCCCATGTTCGGCAGGCGCGCGTCGATGCCGAACTGCGCCGAGCCGTCGGTCTTGGCGGCCGAGTCGAGACGCTTGAGCGACTTGCCGATCAGCGTGAAGTCGGCCGGATTCTTCAGCTTGACCTCGGCCGGGAAGTTCAGCTTGGAGGCGGCGTCCACCACCTCGCCGAAATGCACCGATCGGTTCGAGCCTTCGTGGCGGATGGTGCCGCCCACGACCTTCAGCTCGCCCGGGTCGACGTTCCAGTTCTTGGCCGCGGCCTGTACCAGCACCGTGCGCACCTTGGCGCCGGCTTCGCGCAAGGGCTTCCATGCCGCGCGCACCGAAGTCGAACCGCCGGTCACCTGGCCGCCCAGCAGGGCATCGGCATACAGGCTGTTGTTGGCCGGAGCCTGCTCCAGCTTCACCTTGGCGAGATCGGCGCCCAGTTCCTCGGCCAGCAGCTGCGGCATCGAGGTGAAGGTGCCCTGCCCCATCTCGACCTTGTGCACGATCAGCGTGACGATGCCCTCGCGGTCGATGCGGATGAAGGCGTCGTGCGCCAGCCCGGGCGCGTCGCCGCTGGCGGCGGTGGCGGCCTGGCCGACCGCCCGCTCGGGCGGCTTTTCCTTGCGGTCGCCCTCGGGTTTCTTTTCGCAGCCGAACAGCGAGAAGCCGAACACCAGCCCGCCGCCGGCGACGGCGCCCGCTTTCACGAAACCGCGGCGCGACGCCGACACCTGCACATCCTTCTGTGGTTGCTTGGTCATGTCGGTTCCTCGGTCAGGCAGCGGCGATCTTGATGGCTTTGCGGATGCGGCCGTAAGTGCCGCAGCGGCAGATGTTGCCCGCCATCGCATTGTCGATGTCGGCATCGCTCGGCTTCGGGGTCGCGTGCAGCAGCGCGGTGGCCGACATGATCTGGCCCGACTGGCAATAACCGCACTGCACCACGTCGATCTGGCGCCACGCGTTCTGCACCTTGGCGCCGACCGGATCGGTGCCGATCGCCTCGATGGTGGTGATTTTCTTGCCGGCCGCCGCGGAGACCGGGGTCACGCAGGAGCGGATCGCCTGCCCGTCCAGGTGCACGGTACAGGCGCCGCACAGCGCGACGCCGCAGCCGAATTTGGTGCCGGTCAGGCCCAGCACGTCGCGCAGTGCCCACAGGATGGGCATATCGTCGGGGACGTCCAGGTTGGTGGTGGTGCCGTTGACGTTCAGGGAAGGCATGGGCAGGCTCCTCTATGGAATAGCGCACGGATAGTGAACAGTGTCGCCAGCATAACCTGCTTGCGCCCGGCCTGCCGGCGGATGCTGTTTTTTTGATACGGACTGCATAAAAAACAGGCATCCACGCTTTTGGTGTATCCTAACGCCCATCGCAACAACGGCTTTACGCCAACTATGCCCGAGCACCCTTCTGACGTCCGGACGGACGGCAAAACCCACCGGTCGCTGTTTGAACGGCTGACCGCACTGATCTCCCCTGAGCCCGAAAATCGCGCCGAGCTGCTGGAAGTGCTGCACGACGCCCATGAACGCAACCTCATCGACGCCGACGCCCTCTCCATGATCGAGGGCGTATTCCAGGTCTCCGACCTGTCGGTACGCGACATCATGGTGCCGCGCTCGCAGATGGATGTCATCGACATCACCAAGCCGATCGAGGATTGGCTGCCCATCGTGCTGGAAACCGCGCACTCGCGCTTCCCGGCCATCGAGGGCGAGCGCGACAAGGTGGTCGGCATCCTGCTGGCCAAGGACCTGCTGCGCTACTACGCGGAAGAATCCTTCGACGTGCGCGACATGCTGCGCCCGGCGATCTTCATCCCGGAATCGAAGCGCCTGAACGTGCTGCTGCGCGACTTCCGCGCGAACCACAACCACATGGCCATCGTGGTCGACGAGTACAGCGGCGTGGCCGGCCTGATCACCATCGAGGACGTGCTGGAACAGATCGTCGGCGACATCGAGGACGAATACGACTTCGACGAGGAAGAGGACAACGTCCTCTCGATCAAGGAAGGCCAGTTCGGTCCGCGCTGGCGCGTCAAGGCCCTCACCGAGATCGATCAGTTCAACGAAGAGATCGGGGTCGACCTGCCGGAAGACGACGTCGACACCATCGGCGGCCTGGTCGCCAGCCACCTCGGCCGCATGCCGCACAAGGGCGAGGTGTTCGATCTCGACAACCTGCGCTTCGAGGTGCTGCGTGCGGATGCGCGCCAGATCCACGTCCTGCTGGTCGAGAAGATTCCGGTGACCGAAGACGAGCACGACTGACACACTGCTGAGCAACACAACGTCGCCCCTGCGAAGGCAGGGGCCCAAGTTATCGGCCATACAGCGAACTTGGGCCCCTGCCTTCGCAGGGGCGACGAGCTAACGATACTGGAATCCGCTTGATCCTGCGCCGCCGCACCCAACCCGCCACCGCCCCCGATCCGGCGCTGCGCGGCACCCGCCCCTCTCTCAAGGCCGTCATCCTTGCCGCGCTGGCCGGCGCTTCGAGCCTGTTTTCCTTCGAACCCTTCGGCTGGTGGCCGCTGCAGTTCCTGGCGCTGGCCTGGCTGTTCTACCAGGTCGGCATGGGCAGCTCGACGCGCCGTGCTACTTACCTCGGCTGGGCGTTCGGCTTCGGCTGGTCGGTGGCCGGCATGCACTGGCTGTACATCGCGATCACCCGCTACGGCGGCCTGCCGGCGGTATTGGGCGCGCTCGCGATCGCCCTGCTCGGCCTGTACATGGGCCTGTTCGGCGCCTTCGCTGCCGGCGTCTCCACCTGGCTGCGCAAGCGCTGGTCGCTGCCCGTGCCTGCCTTTTTGCTGCTGGTGCTGCCGACGCTGTGGGGCGTGTCGGAGTGGATGCGCGGCTGGGTGTTCACCGGTTTCCCCTGGGCCGCGTCCGGCTATGCGCACAACACGGCGCCGCTGGGCGGCTTCGCGCCCATCCTCGGCGTGTACGGCATCGGCGTGCTGGTGGCGCTGTGCGCGTCCTGCCTGGTGATGCTGACCCAGCGCCACAAGATGCAGGCGCTGGCCCTGTTCGGCGCGCTGCTGGTGGCGGGCGGCCTGCTGCGCCAGGTCGAATGGACCCGCGCGAGCGGCCAGCCGATCACGGTGCGCCTGCTGCAGGGCGATATCCCGCAAGACCAGAAATTCGACGAGGCGCACCTGGTCGACATCCTGGTGCGCTACCGCGACATGATGACCGCCGCCCCCGCCGACCTGATCGCCACCCCGGAAACCGCGATCCCGATCCTGGCGCGCTACCTGCCGCCGGGTTACCTGGACATGTTCCGCGACTATGCGGCGCGCACCGGCAGCACCTACCTGGTCGGGATCCCGCTCGGGAACGGCGGCGACGACTACGCCAACAGCGTGGCCGGCATCGGTGCGCAGGGCCAGACCTACCGCTACGACAAGCACCACCTGGTGCCCTTCGGCGAATTCGTCCCGCCGGGCTTCCGCTGGTTCACCGACATGATGCAGATCCCGCTGGGCGACATGAGGCGCGGCGCGCCGGTGCAGGCGCCGTTCCCGGTCAAGGACCAGCTGGTGCTGCCCAACGTCTGCTACGAAGACGTGTTCGGCGAAGAAATCGCGCGCCAGCTGCGCGACGCGCCGCGGCCGGCGACCCTGCTGCTGAACGTGTCCAACCTGGCCTGGTACGGCGACTCGGTGGCGATCCCGCAGCACCTGCAGATTTCGCGCATGCGCTCGCTGGAAACAGGCCGTCCGATGCTGCGCTCGACCAACAACGGCGCCACCGCCATCATCGACGGGCGTGGCGAGGTGCAGCAGCAGATCCCGTTCTACCGCCAGGGCGTGCTGGCCGCGAAGGTGCAGGGCATGAGCGGCATGACGCCCTACATCCGCCTCGGCAACCTGCTGTTCCTGGGACTGGGCGCACTGGCGCTGGCCGGCGCCTGGCTGACCGGACACAAGCGCCGCCGCAGCGCCGTGAATAAATCCGCCTGAGGCCTTCCCGTGCGCCGTATTAATTAGTAAAGTCTGCCGAAGAAAAATCGCTCGTCCCATGGTGGATGAGCGATTCGTTTAAAGACCTTGCATAAAAACCGCTAAAATTGGTGTTTTAGCAAACCTACCGTGTTCGCGACCCGTGCGCGCGAAGCCACTAGCTCGAAGCTCAAAGATGCTCACATTCCAACAAATCATCCTGACTCTGCAAACCTACTGGGACAAGCAGGGTTGCGCCCTGCTCCAGCCGTACGACATGGAAGTCGGCGCGGGCACCTTCCACACCGGCACCTTCCTGCGCGCGATCGGACCGGAACCCTGGCGCGCCGCCTACGTGCAGCCGTCGCGCCGCCCGAAGGATGGCCGCTACGGCGAGAACCCGAACCGCCTGCAGCACTATTACCAGTACCAGGTGGTGCTCAAGCCGGCGCCGGAAAACATCCTCGACCTCTACCTCGGCTCGCTGCAGGCGCTGGGCCTGGACCTGAAGAAGAACGACGTGCGCTTCGTCGAGGACGACTGGGAAAGCCCGACCCTGGGCGCCTGGGGCCTGGGCTGGGAAGTCTGGCTGAACGGCATGGAAGTCACCCAGTTCACCTACTTCCAGCAGGTCGGCGGCCTGGATTGCAAGCCGGTGCTGGGCGAGATCACCTACGGCATCGAGCGCCTGGCAATGTACCTGCAGGGCGTGGAAAACGTGTACGACCTGGTGTGGACCGAGTGGGAAGAAAACGGTGTCAAAAAGACGCTGTCGTATGGCGACGTGTTCCACCAGAACGAGGTCGAGCAGTCGACCTACAACTTCGAGCACTCGAACACCGAACTGCTGTTCCAGGCCTTTAATAACCACGAAAGCGAAGCCAAGCGCCTGATCGAGCTGGCGCTGACGCTGCCGGCCTACGAGCAGATCATGAAGGCCTCGCACAGCTTCAACCTGCTGGACGCGCGCGGCGCGATCTCGGTCACCGAGCGCGCCGCCTACATCGGCCGCGTGCGCACGCTGTCGCGCCTGGTCGCCCAGGCCTACTACGATTCGCGCGAGAAGCTGGGCTTCCCGATGCTGCCCAAGTCGTCCGCCGCCGATGCCGATGCCGCCGACGCCAACGCCGCCTGAGAACAACATAGAACAACCATGAATCAGACCTTATTAGTCGAACTGCAGACCGAAGAGCTGCCACCGAAGGCGCTCGTGAAACTGGGCGCCGCTTTCGCGAACGGCATCGCCAATGGCTTGAAGGCGCGCGGCTTCCTCGACGACGACAGCGTCGTCACCGCGTATTCCACCCCGCGCCGCCTGGCGGTCTCGATCACCAACGTGCGCGCCACCTCGCCGGACAAGACCATCCGCGAAAAAGTGCTGCCGGTGAGCGTCGCCCTGGACAAGGACGGCAACCCGACCGCGCCGCTGGCCAAGAAGCTGGCCGCGCTCGGCTTCCCCGACCTGCAGATCGCGGACCTCGAACGCGCCCAGGACGGCAAGGCCGAAAGCTTCTTCTACACCCACACCGCTCCCGGCTCGCTGCTTGCCGCCGGTTTGCAGCCGGTGCTGGAAGAAGCGGTCGCCAAGCTGCCGATCCCGAAGGTAATGAGCTACCAGCGCCCGGACGGCGCCACCGTGCAGTTCGTGCGCCCGGTGCACACCCTGCTGGCGCTGCACGGCGCCGACGTCGTCCCGCTGTCGCTGCTGGGCCTGGAAGCCGGGCGCGCCACGCTCGGCCACCGCTTCCTGTCGCACGGCCTGGCCATCGACATCGAGAGCGCCGACGTCTACAAGGACGTGCTGGAAAGCCGCGGCAAGGTCATCGCCTCCAGCGAACAGCGCAAGGAATCGATCCGCGCCCAGCTGCTGGCCAAGGCCGCCGGCGACCAGGTGCTGATGCCGGAATCGCTGCTGGAAGAAGTGGCCGCGCTGGTCGAATGGCCGGTCGTCTACGAATGCCGCTTCGAGGACGTGTTCCTGTCGGTGCCGCAGGAATGCCTGATCCTGACCATGCAGACCAACCAGAAATACTTCGCGCTGACCGACGCCGGCGGCAAGCTGCGTTCGCGCTTCCTGATCGTCTCCAACCTGGAAACCGACGACCCGAGCGCCATCGTCGGCGGCAACGAGCGCGTGGTGCGCCCGCGCCTGTCGGATGCGAAATTCTTCTTCGAGCAGGACAAGAAGAAGTCGCTGGCCTCGCGCCTGCCGCAACTGGCCAACGTGGTCTACCACAACAAGCTCGGCACCCAGGCCGAGCGTACCCAGCGCGTGACGCGCCTGGCCGGCGCCATCGCGGCCCGCCTCGGCTACGACACCGTGCTGGCCGAACGCGGCGCCCAGCTGGCCAAGGCCGACCTGCTGACCGACATGGTCGGCGAGTTCCCGGAGCTGCAGGGCATCATGGGCACCTATTACGCCCGCAACGACGGCGAGGACGAGGAAGTCGCGCTGGCCGCCTCCGAGCACTACCAGCCGCGCTTCTCGGGCGACGCCCTGCCCTCGACCAACACCGGCCTGGTGGTGGCGCTGGCCGACAAGCTGGAAACCCTGGTCGGCATCTGGTCGATCGGCCTGCAGCCGACCGGCGAGAAAGACCCGTTCGCGCTGCGCCGCCATGCGCTGGGCGTGATGCGCATGCTGGTCGAGAAGCGCCTGCCGCTGCCGATCTCCGCCCTGCTGGCGGATGCCGCCGCCGTGTTCGACAGCCAGGCCGGCTTCAAGGACCCGACCCAGGAAGTCACCGCCTTCATGCTGGACCGCCTGCGCGGCCTGCTGCGCGACCGCGGCTTCTCGCCGAACGAGGTGGAAGCGGTGCTGGAGCAGAACCCGGACCGCGTCGACGACGTCGTGGGCCGCCTGGAAGCGGTGCAGGCCTTCGCCGCGCTGCCGGAGAGCGCTTCGCTGGCCGCCGCCAACAAGCGCATCACCAACATCCTGAAAAAGAACGAGGAAGCCCTGGCGCAGGCGAGCCGGGTCGATCCGGCCCTGCTGCAGGACGAGGCCGAGAAGAAGCTGTTCGCCAGCGTGGAACGCGTGCAGCCGGACGTCGACGCCGCTTTTGCCCGCGGCGACTTCACCGGCACCCTCAAGACGCTGGCCCAGCTGCGCGACGACGTCGACGCCTTCTTCAACGACGTGATGGTGATGGCCGAGGACGTGGCGCTGCGTAACAACCGCCTGGCCCTGCTGCAGCGCCTGCACGCACTGATGAACCGCGTGGCCGACATCTCGAAGCTGGCCGCGTAAGGAAGACGATGAAGCTGATCATCCTCGACCGGGACGGGGTCATCAACCAGGACTCCCCCGAGTTCATCAAGTCGCCCGCCGAGTGGATCCCGATCCCGGGATCGCTCGAGGCGATCGCGCGCCTGAACCAGGCCGGTTACCGCGTGGTGATCGCGTCGAACCAGTCGGGCATCGCGCGCGAGCTGTTCGACATGACGACGCTGAACGCGATCCACCAGAAGATGCATGCGGCGGCGCAGCTGGTCGGCGCCGACATCGATGCCATCTTCTTCTGCCCGCACGCGGCGATCGACAACTGCGACTGCAGGAAGCCGAAGGCCGGGATGTTCGAGGAGATCAGCAAACGCTTCAAGCTGAGCCTGAAGGGCGTGCCGACCGTCGGCGACTCGCTGCGCGACCTGCAGGCCGGCTTCATCAGCGGCTGCGTGCCTTACCTGGTCCTGACCGGCAAGGGCGAGAAGACCCAGGAGACCGGCGGCCTGCCGCCCGGCACCCAGGTGTTCCCCGACCTCGCCGCGATGGTCACTGCCTTCCTGAAGGCGCCTTCGGCCAACCAGCCTGCCTGATTCCCCTTTTCCGTCCCGGAGACCGTTCTTTGCGTACCGCCATCCTGTTCCTGCGCTCCCTGCTGTTCACGATCATCATGGTGGTCGCCACCGTTGTCTGGTCCTGCGTGTGCTTCCTTGCGGCGCCGCTGCCGTACAACAAGCGCTTCTGGGTGACCTCGCGCTGGAACGTCTTCATCATCTGGTGCGCGCGCGTCATCTGCGGCATCCGCTACCAGTTCAAGGGCTACGACAACCTGCCGGCGGATCCGGCGGTGCTGCTGTCGAAGCACCAGTCGGCGTGGGAAACCATCTTCCTGCTGCCGAACATGACCCGCCCGCTGGTGTTCGTCTTCAAGAAGGAAATCCTGTACATCCCCTTCTTCGGCTGGGCCATGGCGCTGATGCGCATGATCCCGATCGACCGCAAGCGCGGCAAGCGCGCGTTCGCCGACGTGGTCCGCCACGGCAAGCGGCGCCTGGCCGACGGCCAGTCGATCATCATGTTCCCGGAAGGGACGCGCATCCCGGTCGGCCAGAAAGGCCAGTACAAAAGCGGCGGCACGCGCCTGGCAATCGCAACAGGTGCAAGTGTCGTGCCGATCGCGCATAATTCAGGAGAGTGCTGGCCCAAGGGTTCGTTCATCAAACGACCCGGCCTGATCACCGTCTCGATTGGCAAACCGATATCGCCAGAAAACCACACCCCTGACAGTCTGATGCAAGAGGTCGAAAATTGGATAGAATCGGAAATGCGCGTCATTTCGCCCCACGCCTACAAAGGTATCTGAACGAATTGGGCGCGCGGACCAAGGCACCACATCAAGCACCATCGGCGCAGCCCACCATGACCTCCCAGAAGCACGACGCGAAACAGCTGGAAATGTTCCAGGACCTGTTCGCGGCACTCAAGCCGCCGGCGCCGCCGGCGGCCAGCAAGCCCGCAACACCGTCCGCTCCACAGCCCGCACCACAGCCCTATTCTCCGCCGGCGCCCCTGTTCAAGGCGCCGCCCACGCCGACCCGCACCCTGCCCATGCCGCCGGTCGGTCCCAACGACCCGCCGCTGCAGAAGATCCAGCTCGGCTCCCACACCGTCCACTACGCGCTGCGCCGCTCGGCGCGCCGCTCGCACGGCTTCATGATCGACGACGACGGCCTGCGCGTGACCTCGCCGCGGCGCTCCACCCACGCCGACATCGAGAACGCGATCCGCGCCAAGCAGCGCTGGATCCTGACCAAGCTGTTCGAGCGCGGCGAGCGCCGCGTCATGCGCGCCGAACGCGCGCCGGTGGAATGGGTCGACGGCGCCCGGCTGCCCTACCTGGGCGGCGACATCACCCTGCGCCTGCAGGACGCCGCGCGCAGCCACTGCGTGTTCGATCCCGAGACGCGCATCCTGAGCGTGGGCGTCACGCCCGGCCTGGCGGAATGGCAGCTGCGCGAGCGCGTCAAGCTGTGGTTCCAGGACGAAGCGCGGCGCATGTTCGGCGAACGCCTCGACCTGTATGCGCCGCGCGTGGGAGTCGCCTACAACGCGTATGCGATCTCCTCGGCCGGCACGCGCTGGGGCTCGTGCACCGTGGCCGGCAATATCCGTCTCAACTGGAAGCTGATCCACTATCCGCTGGCGCTGCTGGACTACGTGGTGGTGCACGAACTGGCGCACCTGCGCGAAATGAACCACAGCCCGCGTTTCTGGGCCGTGGTCGGCGAGGTGTTCCCGGATTACGACGGCGCCAAGGCGGCGCTCAAGAAACGGTCGGTGGAGATGCCGGTGCTGTTCCCGGACGCCTGAACGCCGGGCTCAGGCGGCGCCGCGGAACTGCAGCTCGCCCGCGGCGCGCGCCGCGGCGATGCCTTTCATGGCCTCGACCTCGGGCCCGCTCAGGCAGCGGAACGGGATCGGCAGCGTGCCGCGCTTCAGTACCATCATGAAGCCCTTCGAATAGGTGCGGATGCGGTTGACGTCGGCCCAGTCGATCAGCGAGACGCCGGTGTCGCTGGTGCGCACGATGCCATGCTGGTCGATGGTGAATTCGTAGGTGCGGCGGCCGCGCCGCAGCAGGATGAAGTGCAGCGCCGCGGACAGCGTGCTCTTGATGCGCAGGTACAAGCCCAGCGGCCAGCGGATGTGGCGGCGCCGGATCAGGTAGCCGCCATGCTCCCACATGAAGCCGAGGTATTCGGCGAAGGTATAGCGTACCCAGAAATGCAGCTCGTGCGAAGCCGCCGGGGGATGCACGACCGGAATCGCGGCTGCCGGCATGGCGTCGGCTCCCAGGTCGGCAGCGTGCGGCTGCTCCAGAAGCGCGGCGCCGTCCGCCGCGGTGCCGCCGGCGCGCGTGCGATGTGACCACAGCATGTCCATCCCCTTTCGTTCTTTATACTAAGAGGTATGGTAACAAAAGCTAGTCGATAAACCGTTGCAAGAGTTCAACAGTGCGCACGGTTGCGCCACGATGATGCGCGGCGAAGGCCAGCGCCCTGGCGCCCATGGCGGCACGGGCCGGCGCATCCTCCAGCAGATCCGCCGCCGAGCGCAGCAGAGCGTCGGCATCCTGCACGCGCAGCGCGCCGCCGCCCGCCACCGCTTCCTCGGTCGCCTGCAGGAAGTTGAAGGTGTGCTGGCCGACCAGCACCGGCTTGCCCAGGGCGCAGGCTTCGATCAGGTTCTGGCCGCCCAGCGGCAGCAGGCTGCCGCCGATGAAGGCGCAGTCGCAGGCCGCGTAATAGGCGAACATCTCGCCCATCGAATCGCCCAGCAGGACGTCGGCCTGCACCTGCGCAGTGTCCGACTGCTGCAGGCTGGAACGGCGCGCCAGCGTGAGGCCGCGCTCTTCCACCATGCGCGCCACCTCGTCGAAGCGCTGCGGATGGCGCGGCACCAGCATCAGCAGCATGCCGCGTGGACGGTGTGCGAGCCTGCGGTAGGCGTCCAGGATCAGCGCTTCCTCGCCTTCGCGGGTCGAGGCGCACAGCAGCACCGGGCGCGCCGGGAACCGCGCGCGCAGCATGGCGCCGGTCTGCAGCGCGGCCTCGGGCGGCACCACGTCGAACTTGATGCTGCCGGTGACCGCGACCTCGGGCGCGCCGAGCGAGGCGATGCGGCGTGCATCGGCCTCGGTCTGGGCCGCCACCACCGTGATCGCGCGCGCCGCCTCCATCATCAGGCCGCCGAAGCGCCGGCCGCGCCGCAGCGAGCGCTCGGACAGGCGCGCGTTCACCAGCGCCACCGGGATGCCGTGGGCGGCGCAGGCGCCGATCAGGTTGGGCCACACCTCGGTCTCCATCAGGATGCAGATTTTGGGCGCGAAATGGTGCAGGAAGCGGCCGACCATGAAGCCGGTATCGTAGGGCAGGTAGGACTGGATCACGCGATCGCCATGTTTGCCGAACAGCGCCTTGCCGGTGGTGCGCCCGGTCGGGGTCATGTGGGTCAGCAGGATGCGGCAGTCCGGCCAGCGCGCCAGCAGCGCTTCGATCAGCGGCTCGGCGGCGCGCGTCTCGCCGACCGAGACCGCGTGCACCATGATGGTCAGGCGCCTGGCGGGTGCGGGGCCGTAGAAACCGAGGCGCTCGCCCAGGTGGGCGCGGTAGCCGGGCTCCTTGCGGCCGCGCCACCACAGGCGGCCCAGCACCAGGGGCAGCGCCAGCCACCACAGGATGGAATACAGGAGGGCGTAGAAGAAGCGCATCTCAGCCCTGTCCCAGCAAAGCGCGCGCCGCGGCGACCACCTGCTCCACCGCCGGCGGCGCCCCGGTGTCGCCCAGGTTGACGATGCGCGGCGACCAGTTGCCTTCGGTCTTCCAGCGCGGCGAATCGCAATAGATCTCGACCGTCGGCCGCACGAAGGCGGCGGCGATGTGGGTCAGGCCGGTATCGACGCCGACGGCCAGCGCCGCGTGGCGCGCCAGTTCCACCGCATCCATCATCGACAGTTTCGGCAGCACGCGCGCATGCGGCAGCGCGGACGCCAGCGCTTCGGCTTCCTGCTTCTCGCGCGGCGAACCCCAGGGCAGCAGGACCGGCAGCGGCGCCAGCGCCTGGCCCAGCGCGATCCAGTTGGCAGGCGCCCACTTCTTGGCATCGCGCGCGGTGCCGTGGAAGAAGACCGCATAGTCGCCCGGCGGCATCCAGGCCGGACGGACGTCGCCCGTGGCCGGCAGGCCGGGTCGCGCAAGGCCGAAGTCCGGCGCGGAATCGATCGTGTAGCCGAGCGCCGCGGCCACCACCTGGCGTCCGCGCGCCACCGCATGGGTACGCGGTTCGACCGGAATGCTGCGGCTGTGGAAGATGCGCGAGATGCCTTCGTAACCCGAATCCTCGGTGCCGTTGGCCAGGCCGATCTTCTGGCCGCCCGGACGCACGCGCGCGGCGGCCATGATGATGCCGGTCTTGATCAGGCCCTGGGTATCGAACACGTAGTCGTACTGCTCGGCACGCAGGTCGCGCCAGAATCCGCGCATCTCGGCGCGCACCGCATCGTCTTTCAATCCCTTGCGCCAACGCCGCAGCGCGAACGGAATCACCTTGCGCACCATCGGATTCAGGCGCACCAGGCTGACATAGCCCTCTTCCACCACCCAGTCGATCTGGGCGCCGGGATGGTGGCGCAGGATGTCTGCCACCACCGGCAGGTTGTGCAGGACGTCGCCGAGCGACGAGACCCGCACCAGCAGTATCTTCATTGCTTCGGACGTCGCAGCTTAGAACGGCAGGTGGGCATCCGGCTTGGCAGCCAGAATCACGCGCGCGAATTCCTTCTGGATGCGGTCCAGCGCTTCCGGATTCTCGCCCTCGAAACGCAGCACCACCACCGGCGTGGTATTCGAGCCGCGCGCCAGGCCGAAACCGTCCGGGTACTCGACACGCAGGCCGTCGATGTCGACGATACGCTCGGCGCCCGGGAATTCGGCGTCGGCGCGCAGCTTGTCGATCAGCGCGAAGTTCTCGCCTTCCTCCAGGTGCAGGTGCAGTTCCGGCGTGCTCGACGCCTTCGGCAGGCCGTTCAGCAGGCTTGAAGGGTCGGCTTCGCGGGTCAGGATCTCGAGCAGGCGTGCGCCGGTGTACAGGCCGTCGTCGAAGCCGAACCAGCGGTCCTTCCAGAAGATGTGGCCGCTCATCTCGCCGCCCAGCGGGGCGCCGGTTTCCTTCAGCTTGGCCTTGACCAGCGAGTGGCCGGTCTTCCACATCAGCGGACGGCCGCCGTGTTCGGCGATCCACGGGCCGAGGTGGCGCGTGCACTTGACGTCGTACAGGATCTCTGCGCCCGGGTTGCGCGACAGGACGTCGGCCGCGAACAGCATCATCTGGCGGTCCGGGAAGATGATCTGGCCATCCTTGGTGACCACGCCCAGGCGGTCGCCGTCGCCGTCGAAGGCCAGGCCGATCTCGGCATCCGAAGTCTTCAGCTTCTCGATCAGGTCCTGCAGGTTTTCCGGGTGCGCCGGATCCGGGTGGTGGTTCGGGAAATGACCGTCGACTTCGCAGAACATCTCGATGACTTCGCAGCCCATTGCGCGGAACAGGTCGCCCGCGAAGGCGCCGGCCACGCCGTTACCGGCGTCGACCGCGATCTTGATCGGGCGTGCGATCTTGACGTCGGCGGCGATGCGCTGGATATAGGCGTCGCGGATGTCATGGGTCGAGTAAGCGCCGGGCGTCGCGTTCGGGGCGAAGTCGTCGCGCTCGATCGCCTGGTACAGGCCCTGGATCGCGTCGCCATAGATCGCTTCGCCTGCCAGCACCATCTTGAAGCCGTTGTAGTCCGGCGGATTGTGGCTGCCGGTAACCATGATGCCCGAGTGCGCATCCAGCACGTTGGTGCCGAAATAGACCATCGGCGTGGCGACCATGCCGAGGTCGATCACATCGACGCCGGCGGCCTGCAGGCCTTCGGCCAGCGCAGCGGCAAGGCCAGGACCGGACAGACGGCCGTCGCGGCCGATCACGACCTTGCGCTCTCCCTTGGCCAGCGCGGCGGCGCCGAAGGCCTGGCCGATCTTGCGGGCAATGCCCTCGTCCAGTGTTTTGCCAATTACACCACGAATGTCATATGCCTTGAAGATCGTTTTCGAGAGAGGGACCATGGAGTTTTACCTTGATGAGCTGTCGTTGGAATGACGCGCGCGTTCGGCGGGCGCTGTTGTTGAACAAGAGACAAAAGTCGTATTGTAGCGGCAAGCAGGACCGATGGGAATTCGGACCCGTGTGGAGTGTGCGGGGGGCGCGGCAGGACGCAAAAAAACGGGAGGGGAAACCGAGGCGGAATGAAACCGAGACGAAATAGGAATATTCGTACTTATACGGGAGTATTCCCACTCAAGGAAATACTCCCGTAGAAACAACGAATCTGGTTCAGACGCGCAGTTTATCCAGCGATTTACCGCCTTCAACCCATTCCTTGACCCACTTCGGTTGACGGCCACGGCCGGTCCATTGTTGCGACGCATCGTCCGGATTACGGAAACGCACGGCCACCGAACCCGGGTTTGCCGCTGCCTTTGCGCCGCGGCCGCTGGTGCTGATCAGGTCTTTCAGCGGCACACCGACGCTTTGTGCGATCGCCAGGATCTGTTCGCGTGCTTTTTGCACTTCCTGATGCTCACGCTTTTTCATTTCCTGCTTGATCTGCTCCTGCAGGTTACGCAAATCGCCCAAGGACATATTAGACAGATCCATCGTCATTCCTTATAAGTAGAGTTGAAACAATTCATCGAAATCTCACCAATTGTCGCAATATACTACAACTTCGCCAGTTAATCAGTTTTTTTGTTCCAAATGAGCCAACGTGGCGACTTGAATCGAACGATACGCGCGTACAACCAGACGTAACTGATAATGAACAACAAACTGAAGAAAATCAAAATATTCGTATTCTTCCAGAACACGGTTGCCGGTATAACCGCCGTCAGCGAAAACAGCCACAAGTAGGGCGAAGTGCGCGCATTCCGTTTCATCAGTGCGCGCGCCTCTTTTCGACCAACAGTCCATTGCACAATTCGCCGAAAAATCAGGCTATGCAGATGTATTCCATCCGGCATCGCCGGCGATTTCCCGCGTACAAACATCCGCCGATAAGCGGAAAATACCGTTTCGAAGGCAGGATAAATAAGCAGCAGTACGGCATACCAGGTCGACACCTGCGGATTGCGCATCACCAGCAGCAGCGCCAGCTCGCCCAGCATGAAGCCGATAAAGTAGGCGCCGCCATCGCCCAGGAAGATCAGGCCGACCGGATAATTCCAGATCAGGAAACCGGCGGTCGCGCCCGCCACCGTCAATGCCGATACCAGGATGAACATGTCGCCCACCTGCCAACCGACATAGGCCAGCGACACCAGCATGAAGATCGTCACCACGCTGGCCAGGCCGTTGAAGCCGTCGATGATATTGACCGCATTCGCGATCCCGGCCACCGCGAGCACCGTCAGCGGCAATACGATCCATAAGGAATCCAGGCTCCAGCTCGCGAACGGCATGTCGAGGCGCGCGATTTTCGCATCCAGCACAAGATAGCCGAGCAGAGCTGCCGCCATGGTTAATATCAGGCGCCGCGAGGCTTTCACCTTTCCCGTATAGTCTTCGACGATCCCCCCGATAAAAGCGATCGCCGCACATACCAGCAAAGCCAGCAGAGAATAGCCGAGATCCGGAACACGCCAGGCCGAAATCGCCGCACTCAGGGTCACTGCAAGAAAAATCGGCAAGCCGCCGATACGCGCCACCGCGTGCGCGTGCACTTTTTGGACACCGCTGAAATTGCGATCGAGGGCGGGACTGTGCAATTTTGAATGCTTGATGACCAGCAGCGTCAACAATGCACATGCGACAAAGCTTACTAGAAAAGAAAACATTTATTATTTTTAAAATGCAATAACTGTCTAGCCGAATCCCGAACTGGCCGTACGAATACGGCGTCGGATCGCGCCATTCGCATCCAATCGATTGCCGGCAAGGCCATGCATTGTACCGACAAGCGAAAGATGCCCGGAACCCGACAGCTTACGCGCGCCTTCGCCACTCCCGATTGAGCAAATCGGGATCATCCTTGGCGGCCCGTGCCCGGCGCTTTGAAGTTACGTCTGGAAATGAACTTCAATCCGGTCCTGGGAGGCATGTATGATCGGGGATCGAAACACGGAATAACCCCACTATGAGAACTTATGTCATTGGCGACCTGCAGGGTTGCGCCCATGAAGCCGGCTTGCTGCTGGAGCGGATTGCCGACGATGCCGGCACCATGGAAGATGCCCGCATCCTGTTCGTCGGCGACCTGATCAACCGCGGTCCGCAATCGCTGGCCGCCCTGCGCCGCATGAAGGCGCTGTCCGAATCGAGCGAAGGCCGCATCGACGCCCTGCTCGGCAACCACGACCTGCACCTGCTGGCGGTGGCGGCCGGGGTGCGCAAGGCGAGCCGCTCGGACACCCTGGACGAGATCCTGGCCGCGCCCGAACGCGACGAACTGATCGCCTGGCTGCGGCGGCGTCCGCTGGCCATGTTCGTCGATGCGCACCTGCTCGTGCACGCGGGCGTGCCGCCGCAATGGGATGCGGCGCAGACCATGGCGCTGGCGGGCGAGGTCGAGACGGTGCTGCGCGGCGACGGCTGGGTCGACTTCCTGCGACAGATGTACGGCAACCTGCCCGACCGCTGGGACGACGCCCTGGCGGGCATCGAGCGCCTGCGCTGCATCGTCAACGCGCTGACGCGCATGCGCCTGGTCTGGCCGGACGGCCGCATGGACTTCGAGCACAAGGAGAGCGACAAGGGACCGGAAGGCTCGGCGCTGCAGCCGTGGTTCGACCTGGCCGACCGCAGGACTGCCGACGTGACCGTGGTATTCGGGCACTGGTCGGCGATGGGCGTGGTGCTGCGGCCCAACCTGGTCGGGCTGGACAGCGGCTGCGTGTGGGGCGGGAAGCTGACCGCGGTGTGCCTGGACGACCGCTCGCTGTTGCAGGTGGATTGTCCGGAATATCGGCCGCATAGCGGCAAGCAGTGAACCCTTCGCGCTAACGTAAGCGCGTCGTCCCCGCGCAGGTGGGGACCCATACTGAATAACCGAACCCGCTATATCGAAACGAGATCAGGTGCTTCAGAAATACGGACTTCGGTAGCTCAGCATGGGTCCCCGCCTTCGCGGGGACGACGGGCAAGATATGCAGGCCGCACTTTAGCGCACCTCCACCGCCCCCAGCGCCTGCGCAATCGCCTCGCGTGCCTGCGCCGACAACTCGCGCCGGTGCGCTCCTTCCGAGGCGATCGGCGTCAGGCAGCCCAGCCGCGCCACCACCGGCTCGCCTTGCAGGATGCGCAGCATGCTGTCGACGAAGGTGGTCTCGCCGGTGTAGTCGACCGCCGGATGCCAGCCGCCGCGCGCGTCGACGTAGGCCAGCGCGTAGGGCTGCACCGGCACCCGGGCGTCGATCGCCGCCTCGAACAGGTTGGCGTGGAAGGGCAGCAGCTGCCCCTGGCTGGCGGTGGTGCCCTCCGGGAAAAAGGCCACGCGCTGGCCCTGGCCGAGCGCATCCACCAGGCCCTTGAAGATGTGGCGCAGATCCCTGCGGTTGCCGCGCGCGATGAACACGGTGCCGGCCTGCGCCACCAGCCAGCCGACCACTGGCCAGGCGCGGATCTCGGCCTTGGCCACGAAGCGGCAGGGATGCAGGGAATTGATCAGGAAGATGTCGAGCCAGGAGATGTGGTTCGACACGATCAGTGCATGCGCGAGCGGAGGTACGGATGACTGCGCACCCGGCAGGTGCTCGACGCGCACGCGGCAGATCGCCAGCAGGCGCGCCGACCAGCGCCGCACCAGGCGTTCGCGCAGGGCCACGCCAGCCCATGGAAACACCAGTGCGCAGGTGGCCAGGCCCCGGATCAGGTGGAAAATGACGCGCGCCAGGCGCCAGGTAAGCTGGATAGTCAAGGTGGTCGAGGACGAAAGGCGCCGCGCAGGCTGCGCGGCGCTTCCGATTCTAATGCCGAACCGGACGGTGCGCGCGGATCAGCGCTCGTACGCGACCTGGCCGGCGACCAGGGTCGCCCTCACCTGCCCCGCCAGTTCGTAGCCGAGGAAAGGCGTGTGCTTGCCCTGGCTGGCCAGGCTGGAAGCGGCGACGGTCCAGCGCGCATCCGGGTCGAACAGCACCACGTCGGCCGGGGCACCCACCGACAGGGTGCCGGCGGACAGGCCCGCGGTACGCGCCGCGTCGGCCGTGATGCGCGCGATTGCCTGCGGCAGCGCATCCCCCAGTCCCGTCATGGATTGCTCGTGCGCCCACTTCAGCATCAGTGCCAGCAGCAGCTCGAGGCCGGTGGCGCCGGGCGAGGCTTCGGCAAACGGCAGCAGCTTCTCGTCGTCGTCGACCGGGGTGTGATCCGAGCAGACCGCGTCGACCGTGCCGTCGGCGACGGCGGCGCGGATCGCATCGCGGTCGCGCTGGCTGCGCAGCGGCGGCGTCAGGCGCGCGTTGGGGTCGAAGAAGCCGATGTCGGCGTCCGTCATGTGCAGGTGGTGCACGCCGACGTCGCAGGTGACCGGCAGGCCTTCCTGCTTGGCCGCGCGGATCAGGTCCAGTGCAGCGGCGGACGAGATGCGGCACAGGTGCACGCGCGCGCCGCTGGCACGCATCAGTTCGAAGATCGTGTGCAGGGCGATGGTCTCGGACATCACCGGCACGCCCGACAGGCCCAGGCGCGACGCCAGCGGGCCGCTGTGGGCGACGCCGCCGCGGCCGATGTACGGGTCCTGCGGACGCAGCCAGACCGTGTAGCCGAAGGTCTTCGCGTACTGCATGGCGCGCAGCAGCACGGTGGTGTCCTCGATCGGATGTTCGGCCTGGGCGAAGCCGATGCAGCCGGCCTCGGTCAGCTCGGCCATCTCGGTCAATGCCTTGCCCTTCAGGCCGGCGGTCAGCGCACCCAGCGGGTGCACGTTGGCCTGGTTCAGGATGCGCGCGCGGTGCTTCAGCATCTCGACCAGGCCCGGCTCGTCCAGCACCGGGTCGGTGTCGGGCGGGCACACCAGGGAGGTCACGCCGCCCTGCATCGCGGCGCGCATTTCCGATTCCAGCGTGGCCTTGTATTCGTAGCCCGGCTCGCGCAGGCGCACCGACAGGTCGACCAGGCCGGGCGCCACCACCAGGCCGGCGGCATCGATGGTGCGCGCGGCGCTGAAGCCTTCCGGCGCGCTGCCTACCGCGGCGATCTTGCCGTCGGCGATGTACATGTCCTGCACGGCGTCGATGCCGTTGGCCGGGTCGATCACGCGGCCGTTCTTGATGTGTAAATTCATGCTCATGCCCATACTTATGCGTGCCCGCCAGCCAGAATGCTCATTACCGCCATGCGGGTGGCGATACCGAAGGTTACCTGCGGCAGAATCACCGCCTGCGATCCGTCCGCCACCTGCGAATCGATCTCGACGCCGCGGTTCATCGGCCCCGGGTGCATCACGATCGCGTCCGGCTTGGCCAGCGCCAGGCGCTCCGGGGTCAGGCCGTAGCTCTTGAAGTATTCGCCGGCCGAAGGCAGCAGCGCGCCCGTCATGCGCTCGTTCTGCAGGCGCAGCATGATGATCACGTCGACGTCCTTCAGGCCTTCGTTCATGTCGGTGAACACGCGCACGCCCATCTGCTCCAGGCCGCCCGGCAGCAGCGTGTGCGGGCCGATCGCGCGCACTTCCGGCACGCCCAGCGTGGTCAGCGCGTGGATGTCCGAGCGCGCCACGCGGCTGTGCAGGATGTCGCCGACGATGGCCACGCGCAGGTTGGTGAAGTCCTTTTTATAGTGCCGGATGGTGTACATGTCGAGCAGGCCCTGGGTCGGGTGCGCATGGCGACCGTCGCCGGCATTCACCACGTGCACGTGGTTCTGCTTCGTATCGTTCAGGTGCTTGGCGATCAGGTAGGGCGCGCCCGACTGCGCGTGGCGCACCACGAACATGTCGGCGTGCATGGCCGCCAGGTTGTCGATGGTGTCCAGCAGCGATTCGCCCTTGCTGGTCGAGGAAGCCTGGATGTTCAGGTTGATGACGTCGGCCGACAGGCGCTTCGAGGCGATCTCGAAGGTGGTGCGGGTGCGCGTCGAGTTCTCGAAGAACAGGTTGAACACGCTCTTCCCGCGCATCAGCGGCACCTTCTTGACCTCGCGGTCGGAGATGCTCACGAAGCTCGATGCGGTGTCGAGGATGTGGTTGATGATGGCTTTCGGCAGTCCTTCGATGGTGAGAAGGTGCTGCAGCTCGCCGTGCTTGTTGAGTTGCGGGTTATTGTGCAGAATCGGCATTGTCGTCTTCGATCGTGAGCGAGAGTTGACCTTGGGCGTCGCGTGCCAGCGACAGCGACTGGCCGGTGGCCAGCTGCGCGTGGGTGCCGACGAAATCGGCCGCCACCGGCAGCTCGCGGCCGCCGCGGTCGGCCAGCGCCGCCAGCATGATGCGCTGCGGGCGGCCATAGTCGAACAGCACGTTGATCGCCGCGCGCACCGTGCGTCCGGTGTACAGCACGTCGTCGACCAGCAGGATGGTGGCGCCGTCGACGTTGAAGTCGATGCGGGTCGGCTTCACGTCCGGGTGCAGGCCTTTCTTGGCATAGTCGTCGCGGTAGAACGAGACGTCGATGAAGCCGAGGCGCGCCGTCAGGCCGAGGTCGGCGGCGAGGCGTTCGGCCAGCCAGGCGCCGCCGGAGTGGATGCCGACGATGGCGGCGTCGGAAACGCCGGCCAGGCCGGTGCGCGCCTGCGCGAGGAGGTCGCGGTACAGCGCCTCGGCGTCGAAGGCGCCTTGGTTGTCAGTTGTGGGCATGGTCGTCAAAGTATTGTTGCAAAATGATGGCGGCGGCCTTGGCGTCGATGATCTCGCCGCGCTTGGCCTGGATCACGGCCGACGAATAGCGTTCGTCGACCAGCTCGACAGGCAGGTTGAAACGGCCGTGCAGTTGGTTGGCGAAGCGGCGCGCACGCAGGGTCATGTCGTGCTCGGCGCCGTCCGGATGGCGCGGCTCGCCGACCACCAGCCTTGCCGGCTTCCACTGGTCGATGAGCTCGCCGATGACCTTGAAGCGGGTCGCGTTGTCGATGGCCTTGATCACGGACAGGGGCTGGGCCTGTCCGGTAAGGGTGTTCCCCATGGCGATGCCGATGCGCTTGATGCCGAAGTCGAAGCCTAGAACGATATCTACCATGTTACCCGTGGATAGTTATCGTATCGGGGCCGAGAAAAACCGTAGCGAGCGGCGGCAGTTCCGTCCGAGAAGCGCAGCTGTACGAGAGTACAGCGAGCATCGCAGGGCGGAAATGCAACGCGCAGCAGGTTTTTCGATGTGCCCCCTCAAGCATGGCCGGCCTCGGATGCCAGCATCAGCGGATCGATGCCCAGCAGCTTGATGGCGGCGTTGTAGCGTTCCTCGATCGGCAGGTCGAACAGCACGCGTGCGTCGGCACCCACGGTGAGCCAGCCGTTGCGCGCGATTTCCTCTTCCAGCTGGCCCGGGCTCCAGCCCGCGTAGCCGATCGAGACCAGCATGCGCTGCGGCCCGTTGCCGTTGGCGACCGCTTCGAGCACGTCGATCGAGGTGGTGAAGGCGACCTCCGGGGTCACGCTCAGCGACGAGGAATAGCGCCCGGACGGCGAATGCAGCACGAAGCCGCGGTCGTCCTGCACCGGCCCGCCGAACATGATCGGCTCGTCGACCACGCTGGCGCGCAGGCCTTCGGCGACCTTCAGGTCGATGCGGTCGAACAGGACATCCATCGTCATGTCGGTGGGCTTGTTGATGACGACGCCGAGCACACCCTTGTCGTTGTGCTCGCAGATATACACGACGGTGCCGCCGAAAATCGGATCGTTCATCGACGGCATGGCGATAAGGAAATGATTGGCCAGATTCAGCGCAGGTGGCGTGGCGCCGGCCTGGGCCAGATCGCCCGCGCCCTCCTGGGGCATGCCGGGCATGATTAGAGGCTTGCCGACCTTACTTTTCTTCATGCTCATACTCTCTGTTGGCTCACTCTCTGTGTTCGGGACGTTCTGGAAGCCGGCTGCGCGTGTGGACGCGTGAACGGTGATTCCGAAACCTCCTTTTACCGCGGTATGCACACAACGAGCTTGGGCTTTTCGCTAGTTTACACTGATTTCCCGACGCAGCCTTTGGAAGCCGCATTTCCCGGCATAAATTCAGGGCATCGTAGACAGTAAAATGCCGGCTGCATTGACTCCGCACACAGAAGATGACTATGAGAAACTCACTGGTCTGGTTCCGGCGCGACCTGCGCCTGGATGACCATGCCGCACTGCATCACGCCCTGCTCTCGTCGCGCCGTGTGGTGGCGGTGTTCGTATTCGATACCGACCTCCTGGACGGTTTGCCGGTCGACGATAGACGTGTGCAATTTATCTACGAAAGCGTCCGGGAACTCGACGAACGTCTGCGTAGTTCAGGAGGTTACCTCATCGTGCGGCACGGGCGCGCCGCGCAGGAGATCGCCGCGCTGGCTGCCGAACTCGATGTGGAATCGGTGTATGCCAACCACGACTACGAACCGCAGGCGGCCGCGCGCGACCGCGCAGTGGCACAGGCACTGCGCCAGGCCGGCCGCAGCCTGCAAACGTTCAAGGACCAGGTGATCTTCGAAAAGGACGAGGTGCTGACGCTGGCCGGTGGCCCGTTCTCGGTATTCACGCCGTACAAGAATGCCTGGCTCAAGCGGCTGGCCGCCGAGCCGCAGGCACTGGCGCCCTTCGAGACGCTGCCGCACCTGGCCGCGCTGGCGCCGCGCCCCGCCGGTCACGCGCTGCCCAGCCTGGCGGATCTCGGCTTCCAACCCAGCGCCACGCCGATCGAAGCGCCCGGCATGAGCGGTGCACAACGCGCGCTGGACGCCTTCCTGGCAGCCCGGCTGGCGCACTACGACGTCGAACGCGACTTTCCGGCGCGCGATGCGACCTCGCGCCTGTCGGTGCACCTGCGCTTCGGTACGCTCCCGGTGCGCGCGCTGGTGCGCCTGCTGCGCGAACGCATCGCGGACGGCACGGGCGGCCCCGGCGCGCCGGTGTGGTTGTCGGAACTGATCTGGCGCGAGTTCTACATGATGATCCTGCACCGCAACCCGCGCGTCGTCACGCAGTCGTTCAAGCTGGCCTTCGATGCCGTCGCCTGGGACCAGGGCCCGGAGGCGGATGCCCTGTTCGCGGCCTGGTGCGAAGGCCGCACCGGCTATCCGCTGGTCGACGCCGCCATGCTGCAGCTGAACCGCACCGGCTTCATGCACAACCGTTTGCGCATGGTGACCGCCAGCTTCCTGACCAAGGACCTGGGCATCGACTGGCGCCGCGGCGAGCGCTACTTCGCACAGCGGCTCAACGACTACGAGCTGTCTTCCAACAATGGCGGCTGGCAGTGGGCGGCATCGACCGGCTGCGATGCCCAGCCGTGGTTCCGCATCTTCAATCCGGTGACGCAGTCGCGCCGCTTCGATGCGGATGGAAGTTTCATCCGCCAGTACCTGCCGCAGCTGGGGCGGCTGGAGGGGTCGGCGGTTCACGCACCGTGGCTGGCCAAGGCGGCGGTGCTGGAAAAGGCCGGGGTGGTGCTGGGGCGGGATTATCCCTTGCCGGTGGTGGACCATGAGCAGGCAAGGGCGAAGACGCTGGCGCGGTTCAAGGCGTTGAAGCCGGAAGCGGAAGAAGCGTAGCGGGTTGCTTGGTTAGTGCCGCATGATACGCACGTCGCCCCTGCGAAGGCAGGGGCCCAAGTTTTACGAGCTATCGAAACGCGTGCAAATTGGGCTCCTGCCTTCGCAGGGGCGACGTGCAAAGGTAGCGGGCTACCGGCTTATTCGGCCGGCATCTCCCGCCCCAGCAAGCCCGACATCGCCGCCAGCAGCACGTCTTCCTGGAACGGCTTGCCGAAATACGCATCCACGCCCAGGTCGAGCGCATAGTTGCGGTGCTTGTCGGCCGAGCGCGAGGTGATCATGATGATCGGGATCGCGCGCGTGGCTTCGTTGCCGCGCACGTTGCGGGTCAGGTCGAAGCCATCCATGCGCGGCATCTCGATGTCGACGAGCATCAGGTCCGGACGCGTCTCCTGCATCTGTTCCAGCGCGTCGACGCCGTCCTTGGCCAGCAGCACGCGGTAGCCCTCGCGTTCCAGCAGGCGCTGGGTCACGCGGCGCACGGTCAGCGAATCGTCCACCACCATCACGGTCGGCAGGTGCAGCGCCGGCGCCAGTGCCGCCGGCAGCAGCGCTTCGGCCGGGACGCCCTTGTCCTGCAGGCGCGCGCCCTGCCCGGCCAGCAGCACCGGGTTCAGGATCAGCACGATCTCGCCCGAGCCGAGCACGGTGGCGCCGGCGATGCCCGGCATGCGCGCCAGCTGCGGGCCGATGTTCTTGACCACCACCTCGCGGTTGCCCAGCACCTCGTCGACCTGCAGCGCCAGGCGCGTGCTGCCGCTGCGCAGGATCAGCACCGGATAAGAGCGCTGGCCGCCGGCGCCGCCGGCTTCGCGCAGCAGTTCGGGCAGGTAATGCAGCGGCACGTCCTCGCCCTGCACGCGCAGCACGCCGACAGCGCGGGCCGCGGCCAGCTCGGCTTCGCGCACCTGCTGCAGTTGCTCGACCAATACCGCCGGCAGCGCGTGGGTGCGCGCGCCGCTGGCCACCAGCACTACCTGCGCCGACGCCAGCGTCAGCGGCAGGTGGATGGTGAAGGCGGCGCCGCGTCCGGCTTCGGTGTCGATCTCGACCCGGCCACCCAGCGCGCGCGCCTCGGAGCGCACCACGTCCATGCCGACGCCGCGGCCGGCCAGTTCGGTCAGCGCATCGGCGGTGGAGAAGCCCGGCTCGAAGATCAGGGAAGCGGCGTCCTGGTCGGACACGTCCTCGCCCTCGGCCAGCAGGCCGGCGGCGCGTCCCTTGGCGCGGATGCGTGCGAGATCGAGGCCGGCGCCGTCGTCGGCGACGCGGATCACCACCTCGTTGCCCTGCTGGCTCACCTGCACCAGCAGCTCGCCGGTCTCCGGCTTGCCGGCTGCCGTGCGGCCGGCGCGCGGCTCGATGCCGTGCACGATGGCGTTGCGCAGCAGGTGCTCGAAGGGTGCTGCCATGCGTTCCAGCACGCTGCGGTCGATCTCGACCGCGCCGCCGCGGATGTCCAGGTTGACCCGCTTGTCGGTTTCCTTGGCGGTCTGGCGCGCCAGGCGGAACAGGCGGTCGGACAGGCTGGCGAACGGCACCATGCGGGCCCGCATCAGGTCGCGCTGCAGCTCGCGCGTCAGGCGCGATTGCGCGGCCAGGTCCTCGCCGGCGGCGTCCACGGTACGCGTCAGGCTGTCGTGGAAGGAGCCGACGTCGTTCACGCTCTCGGCCATCATGCGCGTGAGCTCCTGCAGGCGCGTGAAGCGGTCGAATTCGAGCGGATCGAACTCGCGCTCGCCAGCGATCGACAGGCGCGAGGCGATCTGCGACTCGGCCTGCATCTCGATCTCGCGCAGCTGCTGGCGCAGGCGCGCCAGGTTGTCCGAGAAGTCGGACAGCGCGCCCTTCAGCGTGCCGACCTGGGTCTCCAGCTTGGAGCGCGTGATCGACACTTCGCCGGCCTGGTTGACCAGGCGGTCGAGGATGTCGGCGCGCACCCGCACCAGCGGCGCGCGCGCGGGCTGGGCCGGCTCGTCGGCCGGCGCATCGGTGTCTGCCGCCGGCGCTGCGGCTGCGGGGACGGCGTCGGAGGCGGTTTCGGATGCCGACGGCGCGACCGGCTGCTGCAGCTGCTCGAACAGCAGCTGCGCCTGGTCGTAGTTGGCCAGCAGTTCGTCGAAGGCGGCCGGGCTGGTGGTGCCGGCGTGCAGCATGTTCTCGATCTGGGTTTCCAGCGCGTGCGTGTGCTGGCCCAGGCGCATCGCGCCGGCCATGCGGGCGCTGCCCTTGACCGTGTGCAGCGCGCGCAGCAGGCCGTGCGCGGCCGCGGTGTCGGCCGGGTTCTGCTGCCAGCGGCGCAGGCCGTCGCCGATCTGCGGCAGCAGGTCGGTCGCCTCTTCCATGAACACCGGCAGCAGGTCCGGATCGAGTTCGTCGGCGAACACCGGCTCGGTCGCCAGTTCGGTGTCGGCCACGCTGTCCAGCGGCGCGGGTTCGGGCGCGACGGCCTCGCTGCCGATAGCGACGACCGGCTCGGGCTCGGGTTCCGGTTCGGGCTCGGGTTCGGGCTCCGGCGCCGTTACCGGCTCGGGCTCCGGCTTCGGCTCGGCAGGCGGCATCGCGAAGACGGGTTCGGATTCGGGTTCCGGCTCCGGCGCCACTGCCGGCTGCACCTGCTCCAGCGACGGCGCCGCGAACGGGTCGTCGAAGTAGCTGTCGAACAGGTCGTCGACCGCGGCGACCGCCGGATCGGCCGGCCGTTCCTCGAACTGGCGCGGCGCCGGCGCGGCAACTTCCGCCAGCGGCAACGGACCGCCGGGCAGCGGCGGCTCCGCCAGGATGCTTTCGTAGGCGGCGGCGAACAGCGCGTCCAGGCGCCCGGCCAGTTCGGCATCGGCGTCGTCGAACACGGCGTCGGCCTTGTGCCGTCCCAGTTCGTCGCGCAGGGCTTCCAGGCGCGCCAGCAGCTCGGGCTGCGGCGGCGCCAGGTCGCCCAGCGCGAATACCTGCAACATGACGCGGATCCGTTCGACGGCATCGTCCAGCAGCGCGAACTGCTCGCCGGACAGCGGCGGCGCCGCCATCTGCAGCGCCGCTTCCAGCGCCACCGCGATGTCGTGCAGGGCGGTGAAGCCCACCGTGGCCGAGGTGCCGGCCAGCGTGTGCGCAGCCGCCAGCGCCTGGCTCGACGCCGCGCGCTGCGGCGCCGCACGCCAGGCGTCCAGGTCCGCCGCCAGCGTGTCGAGCAGGCCGGCGGTCTCGTTCAGGTAGATGTCGTACAGCGGCTGCGCGATGGCGAGCTCGCCGACGTATTTGACGCTCTCATCCTCCGCGCTGGCGGTGATCGCCTCGTCCGCTACCGGCGCGGCGTCGGTTTCCTCCACCGGCGCCGCAGGCACGTCCGGCGCTCCGGCTTCCACGCCGCCCTCCACGGCCTCGAACGCCCCACCCTCCTGCACCCGCGCGGCCGCTTGCGCCAGCGGCTCCCCGCTGCGCGTCGAGCGGCCCGTGGCCGCCAGCTCCGCGACCCAGGCCGACAGTTCGCTGCGTGCATGTTCCAGCAGCGCCAGCAGGCCCGGCGTGGCGGCGCGCGCGTCGGCCAGCCACAGGTTCATGGTCTTTTCGATCGCAGCCGCGCCCAGCGCGAACTGCTCCAGCCCGACCATGCGGCTGCTGCCCTTGAGCGTGTGGAAGGAGCGGCGCAGGCGAGTCAGGGTTTCCTGGTCGGCCGGATCGGCCTGCGCGGCCGGCAGCGTCTCGCCGACCAGCGCCAGCACGTCGCCGGCTTCGGTGATGAAGATCTCGAGCAGCTCGGCTTCGATACCGTCGTCGTCCTCGGCCGGCATGGCCTGCGCCACCGGCGCCGGCAGGCCGGCCGCGGGCACCGCCACGGGTTCGTCCGCCACGGGTTCGTCCGCCACGGGTTCTGCCGGCATGGATTCAGGCAGCGGCGCCGATTCCGGCACCGCTGCGGCGGCGGGCGCCTCTTCCTGCGCCAGCACTTCGAACGGCATCTCGCGGAACAGTTGCGCTGCCTCGTCGAAGCGGAAGCGCTTGCGCGCGGCGTCGACGTTCTGCGCCATCGCATCGGTGAAGAAGCCGAGCGCGCCGATGTTCTGCGCCAGGTTGTGCAGCGCGGCCTCGCGTGCCGCCGCGCCCGGGTCGGCGAGCGCCAGCGCGCGCACCGCTTCGCGCACATGCACCAGCGCGCGCGACGCGTGGTCCTGGTCGAGGATGGCGAGCGCGCCCTGCAGCTGGTGCAGCAGCGGGTCGGCCTGTTCCAGCGCCGCCGTGCGGGCCGGGTTTTCGTAGTATTCGTCGACCAGCTTTTCGATCTGGCGCAGGCCGGTACGCATCTCGCCGGCGAGCACCGCCACGGTCTCGCCGTCGTGCAGGTCGCGCGCCGAGCCGGGCTGCCATGCCGGCAGCGCGGGCGGGGTCTCGCCCTGAGCCAGGGCCAGCAGACGCTGGCCGACCGCTTCGGCATGCTGGCCGAAATCCTCGGGCAGCTGGCGTACCTGGTCCAGGCCGTGCTCGACGAACAGCATGGCCTGCGCCATTTCCATCTGCAGCTGTTCGCTCGGGGCGCCGGCCACCGACTGGCTGGCGGCCAGGCCCAGTTCGCGCAGCAGCTGGGCCAGCGCGGGCGCTCCCAGCCTCTCGCTGGCGCCGGCCAGCTTGGACAGGGCGGCATCGAAGCCCTCTTCCAGCGCTTCCGCCGGACCTTCGCTGACGATCCGGTCCAGGCCCTGCTTGGTTTCCAGCAGCGCTTCCTTGGCATCCTTCAGCGCGGCCGGGTCGATACGGCCGTAGCGCCGCTCCAGGTAGTCGCGCGGCACCTGGCCGTCCAGGCGCCAGGCGTCGCGCAGCAGGCGCGCGTCCGGCGTCGGATGGTCCGCCATGGCAACGAAGAACAGGGCGTCGCGCAGCAGCGCTTCGGGCAGGCTGCTGTGGCCCTGGACCATGCGGCGCAGCTGCAGATTGACCTGGCCGAACAGCTGCTTGACGTAGATGTCGCTCGCCACCTGCCCCTGCGCCACCAGGTCGGCAGCGGTCTGCAGTGCCAGCCAGAAGGCGTGGCTGCGCGGTTCGGCCTGCACCTGCGTCACCGGCGCCAGCGCGTCGCGCATGGTGCCGGCCTGGCTGCGCTGGGTGTCCGGGTCGGTGCTGCGCAGGAAGAACAGCAGGGCCTTTTCGAACTGGGCGCGGCTGGCCGCGTAGTCGGGCGCCGGTCCTGTCGCGCCGCCCGGCAGCAGCGCCGGCGCCAGGTCGAGCGCCAGCATGTCGCCCGGGTGCACGCGTTCGGCGCCGAGCAGTTCCTGCAGCGCGCGGTAATACGGGAACAGGCGCACCGGCTGCTGCGGCGCGCCTTCCAGCAGCTCTTCCAGGTATTCGACCAGCGCCCGGTAGGCTTCGCCGACCACGCCCGCCCTGGTTTCGTCGAGCGCCAGCGAACCGTCCTTGAAGCGGTCGATGGCGCTTTCGGCGGCGCCGGTCAGGTGCTCGACGCCCTGCACGTCGACCATCTGCAGCGCGCCGTGCGCCTGGTGCAGGTGCGATTTCGCGTGCAGCAGCAGGGTCGGCTGGGCTTCCGGACTGCGCCCGGCCGCATCCTGCAGGGCTTTGGAGGAACGCTCGAGGGCATCGCGGATTTCGCCCACTACCCAGGACAGGGGGCCGGTATCGAACTGCGCTGCGGAGACGGTCTTAAAGTCGGTCATGAATCGGGGCGTGGAGTGGCATCAGGCGGCGACGCGGAAGCGCGACACCGAATTCTTCAGTTCCTGTGCGAGCTCGGCCAGCTGGCGGATCGACTGCGCGGTCTGCTGCGTTCCGCCCTGGGTGTGCTCGTTGACGGCCAGGATGTGCTGCATATTATGCGCCACGCCGTTGGCGGAGGTGGCCTGCTGGCCGGTCGCGATCGAAATTCCCTGGATCAGCTCCGCCAGGCGGTTCGACACGCGCGAGATGTCGGCCAGCGCGGCGCCGGCCGCATCCGACAGGCGCGCGCCTTCGACCACGCCCTGGGTCGACTTTTCCATCGCGGCGACGGCGTCGTGGGTATCGGTCTGGATGGTGCGCACCAGCGCGCCGATCTGCTTGGCCGCGTCGCCCGAGCGTTCCGCCAGGCGCTGCACTTCTTCCGCCACCACCGAGAAGCCGCGCCCGGCCTCGCCGGCCGATGCGGCCTGGATCGCCGCGTTCAGTGCCAGCACGTTGGTCTGTTCCGTGATGTCCGAAATCAGCTCGGTGATCTCGCCGATCTCCTGCGAGGATTCGCCCAGGCGCTTGATGCGCTTGGAGGTTTCCTGGATCTGCTCGCGGATCTCGCCCATGCCCTTGATCGCGTTCTGCACCGCCGCCGAGCCCTGCTGGGCCGCGGCAACCGACTGGCGCGCCACCTCGGCCGACTGCTTGGCCGAATCGGACACCTGGGTGATCTCGCCGGCCATGCGCAGCACGGTCGAGGAAGCGTCCTGGATCTCGCGCGACTGCTGGCCGGCCGCGACCAGCAGCTCGCCCGAGACTTGATGCGCGTCGTCGGACGCGGCGTTGACCTTTTCCGCGGTGTCGATCACGCGCACCACCAGGCCGCGCAGTTCCTCGACGGTGTAGTTGACCGAGTCGGCGATGGCGCCGGTGATGTCTTCGGACACGGTGGCGTGCACGGTCAGGTCGCCGTCCGCGACTTCCTGCAGTTCGTTCATCAGGCGCAGGATCGCGGCCTGGTTCTGGTCGTTGGTGGCCTTGGCTTCTTCTTCCTTGGCCTGGGCCAGCAGGCGCATCGCTTCCGCTTCCTGGCGGCGCGTGTCGGAGGCGCGGGTGCGGTTGCGCGAGTCCTGCAGCATCACGCGCGAAATACTGCCGGCCATTGCCAGCGTGAAGATCGAGGAGGCGACCAGCACCCAGAACCAGGCGCTGCCGTTCTCGCCGCTGCGCAGGCCGGCCTGCAGCTCGGTGAGCTGGCCGCGCAGCGCTTCGTTGTCGCGGAAGATGGCCTGCTCGGCGGCCTTGGCCGCGGTCAGGTCGGACAGGTGGTCGAGGAAGGACGCGACCACGCGCTGGCAGACGTCGAACTTGGCCTGCACCTCGGTCAGCTTGGTGCGCAGCTCGGGATCGCGCAGCGGCACCAGGCCGAGCGCGTCGTTGCCGTTCAGGAGGCCGTCGACGGTGACGCGGAAGGTGGTGGTATCGCGCCCCATCTGGAACGCGGTCTCGGGGCTGATGCCGCCCGAGGTCAGGAATTCGCTGGCGCTGCGCGACAGGCGCTGGGTCAGCATCATCAGGCGCCCGAGGGCGGCCAGTTCGCGCGGGCTGCCGCCGTGCGCGGTGCGTTCGGTCAGGATCTGCTCGGTCAGCGCCAGCATTTCCGGCGCCAGGATGTCGAGCTGCTTCAGGTTCTTGTCGAAGCCGATCAGTTCCGGCTTCATCTTGATGATGCTGGCGGCGGCCGAGGACGACACCGCCCACGTGGCGCGCACCTTGGCCAGCTGGCGGTTCAGGTCGGCGCCGGCAGCGGGAATGTCGTTGCCGTTGTAGCTGCCGCCCTTGCCCAGCAGGTCGAGGTCGCGGCCCAGCGCCACCCAGCTGTCCTGCAGCTGGGCGAAGGCATCGGGGATGCCCTGCATCGCGTTCGGCGCCGCCTTGCCCAGGCGCTGCGAGTGCATCAGCGCCTCGCCGGCGATCTGGGTCTGGCCGGCGGCCACCGCGCCGCTCTCCGCATTGCGCCACAGCGACAGGATGGTGAGCAGGATGCCGGCCGCGAACGCGATCAAGAGGATGCGCAGCTGGCGCGGCAGCGACAGGTGGCCGATCAGCGGCAGGCTCAGGTTCTCGTCCGCTGCGCCCTTGGCTCTGGCCTTGGCGGCCGCGCGCTGCTTGCGGCGCGTCAGGTTGCCGAGGCGGAGCGCGGCATCGTCCGCGGAGCCGGTGCCGGCACTGCCGGCCGGGCCGGACGGCATACCGGCGGCATCGGCCGCCGCCGCACTGGCCGCCGGCAGCATGCCGATCCCGAACTGGGTGTCGGGCGAGGCCAGCACGGTGCCGGCGTCGTCCTTGTCCTTCGGCAGAAAATTCATCGAGAGTTTTGATGCGAATCCCATACCAGCTCCAGTCAGAACCTGTCGTGTCTATGAAGTGTTTGTGTGTCGTGTAGGGCGGGCACTACAGGCCGACCTGCAGGAAGCGCTCTTCGCGCACCAGCGCCGCCAGCGCCAGCGGCGTCCAGGGGTTGTCGTCGGCGTCGCGCAGCTGCTGCCCGTCCGGCTGCATGTCGGCCGCGTGGCGCAGTCCGTACACGCGTGCAGCCAGCAGGCCGCACGGCACGCCCAGCCCCGCGGCCAGCGTGATGATGCGGGCGGCGCCGGCCGGCGCGCCGGCTGGCTGCGCCGGCTGTTCGAAATACTGTGCCAGGTCGATCACGCCGACCAGGCTGCCGCGGATGTTGGCCAGGCCCAGGTACCAGGGCCGGGTCAGCGGCACCCGGGTGAGCGCCGGCACCGGGACGATCTCGCCCGCTTCGGTCAGGTCGAGCAGGTAACGCACGCCGCCGATGTCGATGCCCAGCTGATGCGCGCGCGCACCGCTGCTGGTGCGCGCGGCCTGCATGCGCTCGAGCAGCTGCTGCTGGTAGGCGCGCAGGCGGGCGCGCCGCGCCGACGGGTCGGCGCCATGGCCGGCCGCAGTCGCGGTCACATTCGTGGCCACATCGCTGGCAGCCATGGTCAGGCGCCGAGGGTGGCGATCCTGGCCAGCAGGAGCGCCGGGTCGACCGGCTTCACGAAGTAATCCTTCGCGCCCTGGCGCATGCCCCAGATGCGGTCGGTTTCCTGGTTCTTGCTGCTGCAGATGATGACCGGCACCGAGGACAGTTCCGGATCGCGCGCGATCGAGCGCGTGACCTGGAAGCCGTTGGCGCCGGGCATGACGACATCCATCAGGATCAGTTCCGGGCGCTCGGCGCGGATCTTGCTCAGCGCATCCTCGCCGTTGTCGGCGGTGGTTACGGTAAAGCCGTTGCGCACCAGGATGTCGGTGAGATAAAAACGTTCGGTCGGGGAATCGTCGACGATCAGGATCTTTTTAATGGCCACGATGGCTCCGGCATCAATGTTGGTTCAAGCGCGGGGACGCCCGCGTGTCGTCATGCGCCCGTGTGGTCGCGCACGGTGGCAAGCAGGCTGTCTTTGGAAAACGGTTTGGTGAGATAAGCGGACGAACCGACCATGGCGCCGCGCGCCCGGTCGAACAGGCCATCCTTGGACGACAGCATTACCACCGGCGTCGTGCGGAATCGGGCGCTCTTCTTGATCAGGGCGCAGGTCTGGTAACCGTCCAGGCGTGGCATCAGGATGTCGCAGAACACCAGCGCCGGATGATGGTCGTTGATCTTCGCCAGCGCGTCGAAACCGTCCTCGGCCAATACCACCCGGTACCCGGCCTGGGTCAGGAAAATCTCGGCGGAGCGACGGATCGTGTTGCTGTCGTCGATCACCATGATCGTCGGGCCTGTCGATTGCATCGTCATATTTATTTCACTTCGGCATGAAACCGCACGATAGCATAGGGAAATGCCCTTGTGCGCGAAGTGTTGCTATGCGTCAACTCGACAAGAAACAAATCTCGCCGGAATGATGTCAAGCCGGCCAGACTCGTTGATGAAATGCTCAGATCGCATGAAGATCCGAGCAGTTTGGCATCAGATCTCGGTCATTTCGAAATCGTCCTTGCGCGCGCCGCACTCCGGGCACGTCCAGTTCATCGGCACATCGGCCCAGCGGGTGCCCGGGGCAATGCCGTCTTCCGGGCTGCCTGCGGCTTCATCGTAGACCCAGCCGCAGATCAGGCACATCCAGGTCTGGTAAGCCTGCGTTTCATTGCTCACGTTTCGGTTCCTTCTATCTAGTAAAATGTGAAGTCAGGTATCTTAATCTAGGCGCTGTGCAAAACCAACTGTCTCCACTCATCCTTACGTTCGGGCCGGCAGACCCGGTGGGCGCGCTCGGCATCCAGTCCGACATCGCCGCCTTTTCCATGCATGGCTGCCACGGGCTGTCGGTGGTCACGGGCCTGCTGGTGGCCGACTCCGCGCGGGTCGACGACCTGCAGCCGGTCGACTCGCCGCTGGTCGCCGCGCAGGCGCGCATGCTGCTCGAGGACATGCCGATCGCCGCCATCAAGGTCGGCACCATGGCCAGCCTGGAACAGATCGCCGCGATCGCCGAGATCGTCTCCGATTACGCCAACCTGCCGCTGATCATCGATCCGTTCGCCTCCGCCCTGCCTGATTGCGGCATGCGCGACGACGACATGCTCACGCTCATCCACCAGTTGCTGGCGCCGCAGGCCACCGTGCTGATGCTGTCGCAGCCGGAGCTGGCGCGCTTTGCCGACTGCTGGCGCGACCCGGCGTCGGAAGCGACGGTGGAAGACGACGTGCTGGAACTGACCGCCTTCGGCTGCGGCCACGTGCTGGTCACCGGCACCGGCGGCGGCGACGGCAGCCGCACCAACAACCTGTTCGACGGCGAAGGCGTGGTGACCAGCCTGCCCTGGAGCCAGCACCTGAAAGGCCCGTTCGTCGGCGCCGGCTGCACCCTGTCGGCCGCGCTGGCGGCGCAGATGGCGCGCGGCGCCTCGGCCGCCGACGCCTTCCGCGCCGCCCAGGACTACACCACCGGAGCTTTGGTCCACGCCTGCCGTTTCGGCATGGGCCGCCTGGTGCCGAACAAAATCTACAAAGCGATTCCATGACCACCGAACACACTTCCAAGAACGACATCCTGTTTGCCCGTGCCCAGCAAAGCACCCCGGGCGGCGTGAATTCCCCGGTACGCGCCTTCCGCTCGGTCGGCGGCACCCCGCGCTTCATCACCCGCGCCGAAGGCCCGTATTTCTGGGATGCCGACGGCAAGCGCTACATCGACTACATCGGCTCCTGGGGCCCGGCCATCGTCGGCCACGCCCACCCGCAGGTGGTCAAGGCGGTGCAGGATGCGGCCGCCAACGGCCTGTCATTCGGCGCCCCGACCGAGGGCGAGATCGAGATCGCCGAGGAAATCTGCCGCCTGGTGCCGTCGATCGAGCAGGTGCGCCTGGTCTCCTCCGGCACCGAAGCGACCATGAGCGCCCTGCGCCTGGCGCGCGGCGCCACCGGCCGCGACAAGATCGTCAAGTTCGAAGGCTGCTACCACGGCCACGCCGATTCGCTGCTGGTGAAGGCCGGCTCGGGCCTGCTGACCTTCGGCAACCCGACCTCGGCCGGCGTACCGGAAGACTTCGTCAAGCACACGCTGGTGCTCGACTACAACAACGTTCCGCAGCTGGAAGACGCCTTCGAGTCGATGGGCGACACCATCGCCTGCGTGATCGTGGAAGCCGTGGCCGGCAACATGAACCTGATCCGCGCCACCCCGGACTTCCTGCGCCGCATGCGCGAGCTGTGCACCGAGTACGGCGCCGTGCTGATCTTCGACGAAGTGATGTCGGGCTTCCGCGTCGGCCTCGGCGGCGCCCAGGCGCTGTACGGCATCACCCCGGACCTAACCGCGCTCGGTAAAGTCATCGGGGGCGGCCTGCCGGTGGCGGCCTTCGGCGGCCGTGCCGACCTGATGGAAAAGATGGCGCCGGTGGGTCCGGTCTACCAGGCCGGCACCCTGTCCGGCAATCCGGTCGCGGTGGCGGCCGGCATGACCACCCTGAAGATCGTGCAGCAGCCGGGCTTCTACGAGCACCTGTCCGCCCAGACCGTGAAGCTGGTGGACGGCTTGAGCGCCGCCGCCAAGGAGGCGGGTGTCGACTTCTGCGCCGATGCCGTGGGCGGCATGTTCGGCATGTACTTCTCGACCCACATCCCGTCCAGCTACGGCCAGATGATGGCCGGCGACAAGGCCAAGTTCAACAGCTTCTTCCACGGCATGCTGGAAGAAGGCGTGTACTTCGCGCCGGCGATGTTCGAGGCCGGCTTCGTGTCGGCGGCGCACGACGATGCGGTGATTGCCGAGACGGTCGAGGCGGCGCGCCGGGTGTTTGCGCGCCTGGTCTGATCCCTCCGGTCTGATACTTCGGGGTCAGCGTACAAATTCGGGGTCAGAGCACATATGCCCTGCCCCGGCTTGTCTCTTGCTGACCCATCTTTCTACGCATATCACGTGTCGCTAGCATCGATTTCGTGACATTGACGCATCAAACAAAACGCCGAGAAATATCTCGGCGTTTTGCTCTGACCCCAAACTGCAGGGGTATTGTGCTCTGACCCCGAATGGGGTCAGGCTTCGCGCAGTACCGCCTGGCGCTGGGTTGCCGCCACAGCCCGCGACGCCCGCTTGCGCCACCAGATGATCACCCCGGTCACGCTCAGCATGGCCACCACGATGCCCATCGCCGAGATCAGGATACGCCCCGGCAGTCCGAGGATGCGCCCCGAGTGCAGCGGAAACTGGGCCTGCACGAAGATGTCGGCGGCGGTGCCCTTCCATGGCTGGCGCTCGCCCAGCAGCTTGCCGTTCACGCCGTCGTAATACAGCAGCGCCGGGCCGACACCCCCGGTGCCGTGGTCGTTGCCCGGCTTGAACAGGCTGACCATGTAGATGCCGAATTCCTGCGAATAGTAGATGCCGCCGACCGGGTCGGTCCAGCCGCGCTGCCGGGCTTCCGTGCCGGCGCGGCCGGCCACGTCGGCGAACGGGACGCTGGGCGCGATCAGGTGCTGCCGGTCCTGCATCGGACGGGTGTCGAAGGGCGTCGGCGTCACCTGCGACACCTTGCGCATCACCGGATAGAAGATTTCGTTGTACAGGTTCAGCGAGAATGCGGTGAAGGCGAGGATGAACAGCAGGCCCCAGGTCCACAGGCTGAACGCGCGGTGCAGGTCGAAATTCAGTTTCGACGAACCGCCCTTCCAGCGTACTTTCCAGGCCGGCTGCCAGCGCTGCCACCACGATTTGCCGACCGGACCGGCGCCGGCGCTGCCCGGCGCTGCGAACGCCGCCGCGGCCCGCTTGCGCCGCACCGGCAGCGTCAGGTAAAAGCCGACGAAACTGTCGACCATCCAGATCATGGCGATGCCGCCCATCAGCCACAGGCCCCAGCGGTCGATGCCCCACATTTCCGGGATGTGCAGCGTGTAATGCAGGCGGTACAGGAAGGAGACGAAGGTCTCGCGGCTGATCGGCCACACCGCGCCCCACTCGCGCTTGCCCAGTTCGGCGCCGCTGACCGGGTCGACGAACACCTGGTTGAAGCCGGGTTCGGTGAGCGCACCGGTGGCGGCGTCGTAGCGTGGCGAGACGCCCAGCGCCAGCGACTCGCCCGGCTCGACGTGCATCGGTACGTAGGACACGCGGATCTGCGGGTAGCGCGCCTCGACCTGCTGCGCCAGCGCCAGCGGTGCCTGCGGGGTGCCGGGCGTGTGCGCTTCCATCAGGTGCGGGTTGAGCACGTCGTCCAGCTCGTGGTCCCACGAGATGATGGCGCCGGTGACGCCGCTGAGGAACAGGAAGCCGGCCGTCAGCAGGCCGAGATAACGGTGGATCGGGGTCCAGAAAGCGCGCATGCCGGCCTCGCGTCGAGTAAGGGAAAAGCCCATGAAAAAGGCCGGCGCAAGTGGCGCCGGCCCGTCGGATCAGAAGCGGTAACGCAGGGTCAGCGACGCTCCGCGCGGCGCCATGTAGTTCACGCCGCCGTAGGACGCCGACATGCCGAAGTGCTTCTTGTCGAATACGTTGTCGACGTTCAGCTGGGCCGACAGCTGGCGGCTGAATTCGTAGCGCGCCATCAGGTTTACCAGCGCGAACGATTCCTGCTCGAGCAGGCCGTTGGTGGTGGCCGGGGCCGACGGATCGATGGTCCAGGTGCGGCCTTCCCAGTTGATGCCGCCGCCGATGCTCAGCTTGTCCCACTCGCCCGGCAGGCGGTAGGTGGTGAACACGCGCAGCAGCCGGCGCGGATAGATGGTGTTGACGTCGGCGCCGGCGGCATCCTTGATGCGGAACTGGGTGTAGCCGGCGCTGGCGCTCCAGCCGCGCGCCAGTTCGCCCGACAGGTCGAACTCGAAGCCTTCGCTCTTGGCGCCCTTCGATGCAACGTAATACGGTTCGGCCAGCGCCGGACCGCTGCCGTCGCGGTCGACCGTGCCGGCGGCCTGCGCCAGCCCGTCCTGCTTGATCTGGAACACCGCGAACGAACCGTTCACGCGGCCGTCGAGGAATTCGCCCTTGATGCCGGCCTCGTAGTTCTTGCCGACGATCGGGTCGAGCGGATTGCCGCTCAGGTCCAGCACGTTCTGCTGCTGGAAGATGTCGGTGTAGCTGGCGTAGACCGAATAGGTCCGGTTGATGTCGTAGACCAGGCCGGCGTACGGCGTGACTTCGCCGTCGTATTTCAGACGGTAGTCCGGCGCGAAGCCGCCGGTGCCGCTGCGTTCGTAGTTGGTGACGCGGGCGCCGACGATCAGCTTGAGCGGATCGGCCAGCGAGAAGCGCGCCACGCCGTATAGGGCTTCCTGCCTGGTCCGGTTGCCCTGGTAGAAAGCGAGCGGGCCCCAGTTCGGCTGCGGATAGGCGGCCGGGTTCCAGCTATTGAAGTCGCCGACTTCCGGGAAGATGTCGGCCGCGCGGTTCTGCGAGGTGAATTCCTGCTTCTGGTGCATGTAGCCGAAGGCCGCTTCATGCCGGCGGCCGCCCAGGTCGAAGGCGCCGCTGGCGTGCAGGCCGAAGTCCTTCTGCGTGGTGTGCGTGTTGTACGAACCGGGGAAGGCGCCCAGGCCTTCGCCGGTCACGCGGTCCAGGCTGCCCGACAGGTAGAGCAAATAGGAATCGCTTTCGCGGTTGCCGTGGTTGTAGACGGCGCGCAGCTTCCAGCCATTGTCGAAGGTGTGCTGCAGGTCGACGAAGGCGTTGTCGTAGCTGGTCGGCCAGCGGGTCCAGGCGGCGGCGGTGGTCTTGGAGACGTCCCAGTCCGTCAGGGTGCCGTCGCTGTACCAGTACGGCAGGCTGCCCCACATCGGGCTCTTGGCCTTGCTCTCCTGGTGGCTGTAGCCGGCCGACAGCAGCGTGTGCGGGGTCAGGTCGGCCGACACGGTCGCGTACACCGTGTTGCTGCGCATGCCGCCGTAGTCGACCCAACTGTCGCCGTCGGTATATTCGCCCACCACGCGCGCGCGCACCGAGCCCGACGCGTTCAGCGGCGTCGACACGTCGCCCAGCACGCGGCGTCCGTTCCAGCTGCCGACGCCGGCCTCGACCCAGCCGGTCACCTTCTTGCTGTCGGCATGCTTGCGCACCAGGTTGATCGCCGCCGACGGGTTGCCGGCACCGGTCATCAGGCCGGTGGCGCCGCGCACGACTTCGACGCGGTCGAACAGCGCCAGGCTGGTGGCGACTTCGCCGCCGCTCCACTGCTGTTCGTAGGTGGTCGGCAGGCCGTCGATCTGCAGGTTGTCGATCTCGAAGCCGCGCGAAGTGAACTGGCCTCGGTTGGTCTCGTACTGGTTCACCGACACGCCGGTGGTGTTGTTGACGACGTCGGTCACGGTCTGCAGGCGCTGGTCTTCGATGCGCTGCAGCGTCACCACCGACACCGACTGCGGCGTCTCGCGCAGCGACAGGTCGAGCGGCGTGGCGGTAGCGGCCGCGCCGACGGTGTACGAGCTGGCCTGCTTCTGGGCGCGCACCTCGACCTTCTGGACGCCGCCTTCCGCCTCCGGGGCTTCCTGGGCAGTCTGCGCCTGGGCGAGCAGCGGCACGGCAGCGCTCACGAGTACGGCGAGTCGGTTGAGGGTCAGACGCCGGACGGCGGCGCGCGCTTGCATGTTCATCGGTATCCCATCGGTTGAGCGAATCGGTTGGTCCGCTGTGTTGGTGGACAGCGGAATCTAAGTGCGAATGATAACGATTATCATTTCAAAGTCAACTGAAAGATAGTGAACAGGCTATGTGAGGGAAGTTTGCATTGCCAAGACCGTCGTTCCCGCGCAGGCGGGAACCCATGCTGCGCTGCCAACGCCGATATGTCTGAAGCCCCGAAGTGCTTCAAACGCATCGAATTGTGTTATGCAGCATGGGTCCCGCCTGCGCGGGGACGACGGCTGGTTGCCGGGCTTACTTGAGCCAGCCGCGGTGCCGGAAGTACAGGAAAGGCGCGATCGCACTGACGACCATCAGGCTCAGCGACCAGCCATAGCCCATCTTCCAGTGCAGCTCGGGCAGGAACTCGAAGTTCATGCCGTAGATGCTGGCAATCAGGGTCGGCGGCAGGAAGGCGACCGAGGCCACCGAGAAGATCTTGATGATCTTGTTCTGGTTGATGTTGATGAAACCGACGGTGGCATCCATCAAGAAGTTGATCTTGTCGAACAGGAAGGACGTGTGGCCATCCAGCGATTCGATGTCGCGCAGGATCTGGCGGGCCTCCTCGAACTGGTCGCTGTTCAAGAGCCGGCCGCGCATCAGGAAGCTGACCGCGCGGCGCGTGTCCATCATGTTGCGGCGGATGCGGCCGTTCAAGTCTTCCTCGTGGGCGATCGCGTTCAGCGCCGCGGCCGCGTCCTGGTCGGTGAATTCCTTTTGCAGCACGCGCTGGCTGACCTCTTCCAGGCTCTCGTAGATGCCCTCCAGCGCATCGGCCGAGTACTCGGCGTCGGTCGCGTACAGGTCGAGCAGCACGTCCATGTAATCCTCGATCGACCCCGGCCGCGAGCGCGCGCGCAGGCGCACCAGCCGGAACACCGGGAGTTCGTCGTTGTGGACCGAGAACAGGACTTTTTTGGCCAGGATGAAGGCGACGGTGACGATGCGCGACGGACCGTCTTCTTCCTCGCGCAGGAAGTCGGTGCGCAGGTGCAGATCGCCGTTTTCGCCCTCGTAGTAACGGGCCGAAGCCTCGATGTCCGAGACCTCGTCCTCGCCCGGCAGGATCACGTCATACGTCGCCTTGACCCACGCGCGCTCGTCGTCGGTCGGATCGGTCAGGTCGACCCACACGGGCGCCACGTTCTCCAGATCGGCACGGGAAGCGATGGGTACCTGGTTCAGTCGGCCATTTTGTAGGACAAATACGTTGATCATGCGCTGCTTTCTGGGCCGGGATTCGGAAACAGCGCAAGTGTACCCGTAAGCCCTGAGCCCGGCCACCCCGTTGGCAAGAATTTTGCCTGTTTGACCACCCTCAAACCGGGGGCAGAGCCCGGTTTTTGGCAAGGTCTCCAATGCAACCCCAAATTCGGGGTCAGAGCACAATTCCGCGCCGATTCGGGGTCAGAGCACAATCGAAAGCAATAGCTCCGTGGATAAATTGACGTGTTCGCGCCACCGATTCGCGGATGTGCTCGCGGATGCATGGCCAAACTGCCGGGGCCAGGCACAGCGGTCAAATGTGCTCTGACCCCGAAGTGCAAGCAGATTGTGCTCTGACCCCGAAGTGCGGGAAGGATGTTGCCAAAAATCGGGCTCTGACCCCGGTTTGATTCAGGGCAGATCGGCGGCGTTCATGCGGCGCTGGATGATGGCGGCGCGGCGTGCCAGGTAGTTGGTCTGGCGGTGCGCGTCGTAGTAGCGCGGGTTGGGCAGCATCACGGCCAGGCGTGCGGCCTGGGACGGGCTCAGGCTGGCGGCGGAAGTGCGGTAATAATGACGCGCGGCGGCTTCGGCGCCGAACACGCCGCGGCCGAACTCGACCACGTTCAGGTAGATCTCGAGGATGCGCTGCTTGCTCATCACCGCTTCCAGCATGTAGGCAATCACCAGTTCCTGGCCCTTGCGCAGGTAGTTGCGCGAGCCGGACAGGAACAGGTTCTTGGCCAGCTGCTGGGTGATGGTGGAGCCGCCGCCGACCACCTTGTGGCGCTTGTTGTTGCGCTCGTAGGCCTTTTCCAGCGCCTCCCAGTCGACCCCGTCGTGCTCGACAAAATTCGAATCCTCGGAGGCGATCACCGCGCGTTTCAGGCTGTTCGAGATGCGCGCATACGGCACCCACGCCTGCTCCAGCTTCGCGTTCGGATTGGTCTCGCGCAGCGCCGACAGCTGCAACCGCATCATGCTGGTCGACGACGGGTTGAACTGGGTCCACCAGCAGATCATCAGGAAGAAGTACAGCTGCACCAGCACCACCGCCAGCAGCGGCCCGAGGACCAGCCATTTCAGCCAGCGCCGTCCGCCCGCTTTTTTCGCGCGCGATGCCGACGCGCCCATCTTCAGCGCCGTGCTCATAATGCCGCGCGCAGCTGGACCAGCACCGGCGTCGTCTCCGGACGCACCCCGCGCCAGATCGCGAACGCTTCGGCGGCCTGTTCGACCAGCATGCCGAGACCGTCGCGCACCGCGGCGCCATGCAGGGCCGCGAATTCCATGAACTGGGTCGGCTCCTTGCCGTACATGATGTCGACCGCCAGCGTGTCCGGCCCGAAGGCGGAGGCCGGCACCGGCGGCATGCTCGCTGCCAGGCTGGCCGAGGTCGCATTGACGACCACGTCGAAGCGGCCAGCATCGGCCAGCGCGTCGAAGCCGCAGGCAGCCAGTTCCGTGCCCGCGGCCAGCGGCGCGAACTGCGCCACCAGCGCCTCGGCCGTGGCCACGGTGCGGTTGGCGATCACGATGGCATCCGGGCCCTGCGCCAGGAACGGCAGCATGATGCCGCGCGCGGCGCCGCCGGCGCCCAGCAGCAGCACGCGCTTGCCGGCCAGCGCCACGCCCGCGTTGTGCACGATGTCGGCCACCAGGCCCGGGCCGTCGGTGTTGTCGCCGACGATCTCGCCGTTCTCGAAATGCAGGGTGTTGACGGCGCCGGCCAGGCGCGCGCGCTCGGCCAGGCGGGTGGCGATGGCGGCCGCTTCCAGTTTGAAGGGCACCGTGACGTTGGCGCCGCGGTAGCCTTCGGCGACCAGGCGCCGCACCGTGTCGGCGAAGCCGTCGATCGGCGCCAGGCAGCGTTCGTAGACCAGATCCTGCCCGGTTCCGGCCGCAAACAAGGCGTGGATCTCCGGCGACTTGCTGTGGGCGATCGGATTGCCGATCACGCAATAGCGATCGGTCGAATACTGGTCTGTCATCTCGTCACTCTCCGCGCAGTTCAGCCTGCAGTTTTTCTTCTCGGGTAAATTTGAAACGGGTGATCACGATCCACAAATCGTCCTTGTCGGACGAGCGCATGTTGGCCGGGAACTTGCCGAACGGCGCAGAGCGCCGCACGATGGCCAGCGCGGCCTTGTCCAGCGCCGCGTTGCCGGAACTGCGCTCGATGCGCGGACCGCCCTCTTTTTCGTAGATGCTGCCATCCTGGAACACCGGGATGTACACCACCAGTTCGCCGTACAGCTTGTTGCCGTTCTGCTGCGGGAAGTTCAGCGTGCCGACTTCTTCGACGCGCTTCTGCATCGCCTTGTAGTACATGGCATAGCCGACCTCGCGCGTGCTCGGGCTGATGAAGGTCTTTTTCGGGCGCTTGTTCTCGTCCGAGATGCGCTGCGTGATCTCGGCCGACATGCGCGCGATGGCCTTGGTGGTGTCGATGTCGTCGGCGCCGTTGCGGGTCGGGTCCGGCCGCACCTGTTCCGCCACCGGGGCGGTGACATGGTTCGACGGACGCACCTGGCTGAGGACGTTTTTCTGCTGCTGCTCGAGTTCGGCGATGCGGCGCTGCAGGGCCTTGATGCTGTCGCCGTTCTCGATGCGCTTCAGGTCCGGCAGCGGCGACTGCGCGCGCCCGGCATCGGCATTGCCGCCGCCGTCGAGGTTGGCCTGGGCCAGCGCCTCGGCCTTGAGCGGCGCGCGTTCATGTTTGGCGTTGACCAGGATGACTTCGAGTCCCGGATCGGCCGGCTGCAGCCGGAACGCCTCCGGCGCGGCGAACCGGATCGCCAGCAGGGATGCATGGGCCAGCACCGAGACGGCGACGGCAATCATCAGGGGACGTTGTTGTCGGGAGTACTTCACGCGCTGCAGGGTGGGACGGTTGGGATCAGAGAATTGCCCATTCTACCGTGCAGGCTGCCGACTTTGCGAGTTTCCAGGAAAACTTATCGGCGGTGGGTGCAACAGGGTTGGTTGCTGATGAATAGTGGATGCCAATGTGATCACTACGATAAGAACTTGGGCCCCTGCCTTCGCAGGGGCGACGCGCCAAAGGCAGCGGGCCGAAACAGCGTGTGCCGGCTGCGGACCTTGGAGCCGTCGCCCCTGCGCAGGCAGGGGCCCAAGTCTTCACCTCGACACGCAGCTCAAGCCGCAGCCTGCGGCGTCCCGGTCACATCGGTCTGCGTCTCCGGGTCCACCACGGTCACCGAGCCCTCGGCCTCGGCGCCTTCCTCGGCCGCGGCCTCGCCGGTATCCGTGCCCTCTTCCTCTTCATCCTCCAGCGCCACCTCGTCGGAAGGCGCCGCCGCCACTTCCAGCAGGCGCGCTTCCAGCGACAGGTCGACCTCGTCCCAGCGCACGATGTCCAGGCGCACCTGGGCGCCGCGCGCCACCTGCTGCATGCCCGGCAGGCGGATCACCAGCGGGATGTCGACCAGGCGCAGCACTTCGTCCTTCAGCACCACGGCGTCGACCTGCTTGGCATCTTCCTGGCCCAGCCAGCGCAGGCACCAGTAGCGTTCCATGTTCTGCTGGAAGTCGTTGTAGGCGGCGTAGGCGGCGTCGAAGCTGGAGACGATGGCGAACAGCGTCGCGTCGCGGTGCTTGAACGGCGCCACCAGCGGCGCGGTCACGCCGTGCGACGCGCAGGCCAGGATCTGCCACTGGTTGACCAGGTCGGTGTAACGGCGCAGCGGCGAAGTGCTCCACGCGTACTGGTCGACGCCCAGGCCTTGGTGCGGGGCCGCGTGGGTCACCATGCGCACCTGGATCTTGGCGTTCCAGCCGCCGGCGCCCGGTCCCTGCGAACGGTAGATGCCGGGCACGCCCGAGTCGTGCAGCAGCTTGCCCCAGGTGCTGTTGGCGAAGATCATCAGCTCGGCGACGATCTTGTCCAGCGGCGCGCCGCGCTTGCGGCGCACGATGGTCACCACATCGTCTTCGACATAGAAATTGAAGTCGACGCGGTTGGCCTGCTCCGGCTTCAGGCCGAAGGCTTCGCGCTTCTTCATGCGGCCGGCTTCCAGCTGCAGCGCCCATTGCCACAGCAGGCCGAGTTCCGTTTTGTGCGGATACTCGCCTTCGCCGCTGGCCAGCGTCTCTTCGTTGACCAGTTCGTCCAGGTCGTTGTGGCGCAGGTTGCTCTTGATCGGCACGCGTTCGGCGCGCGTGGTGGTCGAGATCACCGACCAGTCGGCCGGGTTCAGCACCGCGTACAGCGACAGCGCCGGGCAATCCTTGCCCTCGGCCAGCGTGAAGGCGTTCACGACCTCGTCCGGCAGCATGGTGATCTTATCGCCCGGCATGTAGACGGTCGACATGCGGCCGCGCGCGATCTTGTCGATGGCGTCGTCCGGACGGATGCCCAGGCCCGGTGCCGCGATGTGGATGCCGACGCGCACGGTGCCGTCGTCCAGGGTCTCGACCGAGAAGGCGTCGTCGATCTCGGTGGTGGTCACGTCGTCGATCGAGAACGCGGCGACCTTGGCCAGCGGCAGATCCTCGGGCGCCGCCGGCACGTCGACTGGCGGGAAGCCGGCGCCGCGCGGGAAGTGCTCGAACAGGAAGCGCCCCATGTGCAGTTCCTTGGCCGACGCGATGCCCTTGGTCGCCAGCATCAGGCGCGGCTGCGTGGTCTGCAGCTCGCTGGCGGCGGTGTCGAGCGCCTTGTATTCGATGCTGTTCTTGTCCGGCTTGAACAGCAGCTGCTGGACCAGCGGCCGCAGCGCCTCGGGCAGTCGGCCTGCCTTGAGTTCGTCGACGTAGGACGCCTGCACCAGCGCCTGCTGCTTTTTCTTTTCGATGCCGGCCAGCGCCGCGCGCAGCGACTGCTCGGGCGCGCCCTTGTAGCGGCCGCGGCCCTTTTTATAGAAATAGATGGGCGAGCCGTGCAGGGCCAGCACCAGGCCGGCGGCTTCGGCCGGCAGCGGCGCGTGGCCGAAGTACTCCGCGCCGAGCTCGGCGAAACCGAATTCCTCGTCGCCCGCGACTTCCCACAGGAACTCGAGATCGACCTCGAGCGCGATGGCCTTGGCCTGCTCAAGCAGCGTGGCCGGGTCCGGCTTGTCGAACTGCAGCAGCACGTCGCGCGACTTGACCTTGGTGCGTTTCCCGCTCGGCATCTCGACCTGATAGGCCTCGCCGGCCTGCGACAGCACGGTGCCGACCTTGAAATCGCCGGACTCTTCAAAAAATACGTTCATGTCTGTTTCGTGTTCATGTTGGTTGCGGCCGGCGCCAGATCGAGTACCGCGGGCAAGAATACCTCGGTGACCAGCAGCAGGCCTTGACGGCGGCGATACACGCAGCGCCGGGCATAATAAGTCGCATCATCGGCCAGCGCCGCGGCCTCGCCCGCGAGCGCGGCGCGCACGCGCGCCAGCAGCGGGTGGCCCGGGCGGATGCGGGCAAATTCGAGCTGGCCGCGCCGGACCAGCGGATCGTAAAACAGGGTGGTGCCGAGCGAACGTTCGCCCAGCGCCGAAAACAGCGGCCAGTCGTGCGCCGTGGCGCCGGCCGGTACCACCGTGTGGCCATACACCGCCGGCCGGCCGTCGCAGCGCAGCAGCACTTCGCGTTCCCACACGCGCTGCGGCCGCGCCAGGCCGATCGCATGGGCCTCGTCCGCCAGGCAGACGGCGCTTTCCTGGCGCACCTTCTGCACGCGGAAAGCGCCGCTGTGCGCGACCAGGCGCGCCGTCAGCGAGCCGGGCGTGGTCAGCCAGTCGCGCAGCGCCGCCGGGGCGCGCACGCCGTCCGGATGCGCCAGCCAGCGGGCCCGGCGCAACGAAGCCGCCGTCCTCACCCGGGCGTGTCCGATCCGGCCGCCGCCTCTGGTGCTGGTGCGAGTACCGGCGCCTGCAGGCAGAATGCCATCACCTCGTCCACGTAGCGCTCGAAGTCCGACACCGCATGGTCGCCGCCCTGGATCACGTGCTGGTGCGCGCCGGCGTAGTGGGCCACCATGTCGCGGTAGTCGAGCACCTCGTCGCCGGTCGCGGCCAGCAGGAAGTAGCGTTCCGGACGCGTGATCGCCGCGACCTTCAGGTCGGCCAGTTCGTCGATGTATTCGCGCCTGAACTCGAACGGCTCGTCCGAGTGCCAGGCGGTGGTCACGCCGACGTGCTTGTCCAGGTCCTTCAGCGGATCGACCGCCGGGTTGACCAGCGCCGCGCGGCAGCCGAAGCGCTCGGCCAGCCAGGTCGCGTAGAAGCCGCCCAGCGAGGAGCCGACGATGGCCAGCTGGTCCGGTCCCCGCTTCGCATGGCGCTCGGCCAGCGTCAGCACCAGTTCCATCGCCGCTTTCGGCGAGGCCGGCAGCTGCGGGCAGATCAGTTCGTGCGCACGCCCGAGCCGGGCCATCCAGGCGTGCACCACGCGCGCCTTGTAGGAACGCGGCGAGGAGCGGAAGCCGTGCAGATAGAGGATCACAGGCCGGCCGGCGGACCCCGCTGGACGTTCGCTCATTGCGGCAAGGCTTCCAGCAGTTTCTGGTGCACGCCGCCGAAGCCGCCGTTGCTCATCACCAGGATGTGGTCGCCCGGCTGGGCCGCCTGCACGATGGCGCTGACCATGTAGTCGATCTGGTCGAAGCTGTGCGCGATATTGCCGAGCGGTTTCAGGGCGTCGGCCAGCGACCAGCCCAGCGCCTGCTGGCTGCCGAAGCCGAACACCAGGTCGGCATCCTTCAGGCTGCCCGGCAGCGCATCCTTCATGGCGCCCAGTTTCATGGTGTTGGAGCGCGGCTCCAGCACGGCCAGGATGCGGCCCGCATTGTTTCCACCCGCGCCGATCTTCTGGCGCAAGCCGCCCACCGTGGTCGCGATCGCGGTCGGGTGATGCGCGAAATCGTCGTACACGGTCACGCCGCCCACCACGCCGCGCACTTCCATGCGCCGCTTGACGCTCTGGAAGCGCGCCAGCGAGTCGATCGCCTGGCTTGGGGGCACACCGACGTGGCGCGCCGCGGCGATCGCGGCCAGCGCGTTGGTGCGGTTGTGGTGGCCGGTCAGGTCCCACTGCACGGTGCCCTGCAGTTCTCCCTTGAACAGCACGTCGAAGCTGGAACCGCCCGGATGCTCGACCAGGCTCCAGTCCACGCCGTCCGAGGTGCCGAAGGCTTCCTTCTCGCTCCAGCAGCCGCGCTTGAGCACGCGCGCCAGCGAGGCTTCGTCGCCGTTGACGATCAGGCGGCCGACGCCGGGCACGGTGCGCACCAGGTGGTGGAACTGGGTCTCGATGGCGCCGATGTCCGGGAAGATGTCGGCGTGGTCGTATTCCAGGTTGTTCAGCACCGCGGTCTTGGCGTGGTAGTGGACGAACTTGGAACGCTTGTCGAAGAAGGCGGTGTCGTATTCGTCGGCCTCGATCACGAAGAAGTCGGACTCGCCGTTTGTTCCACTATTGCCCTGCAGCCGCGCCGAGATACCGAAGTTCATCGGCACGCCGCCGATCAGGAAGCCCGGCGCATAGCCGGCATCTTCCAGGATCCAGGCCAGCATCGAGGTGGTCGTGGTCTTGCCGTGGGTGCCGGCCACGGCAAGCACCCATTTATTACGCAAAATATGTTCACCGATCCACTGCGGGCCGGACACATACGGCAGGCCGCGGTTCAGGATCTCTTCGATCAGCGGATTCCCGCGCGTCATCACGTTGCCGACCACGTACAGGTCCGGATTCAGGGCCACCTGCTCCGGACCGTATCCCTGGATCAGTTCGATGCCCTGGGCTTCGAGCTGGGTACTCATCGGGGGATAGACGTTGGCATCGCAGCCGGTGACGCGGTGACCGGCTTCCTTGGCCAGGACAGCCAGCCCACCCATGAATGTGCCGCAGATGCCGAGAATATGGATGTGCATGGTGGTCGGAATAGATGGTTGGAAATAAGGAATACGCGATTTTACCCGACGCGATGCCATTTTCCGTTCAAGAGTATGATCTGAGACATGATGCCGAATTCAAATGATGACCTCCAACAGTTGCGCGTGCGCATAGCCGCAACGGCTGCACGCATGATCGCCCAGGACGGCGCCGACTATGCCACCGCCAAGGCCAAGGCCGCGCGCCAGGTGCTCGGGGTGGACCGCCCTGCGCCGAATTATTTGCCCGACAATCTGCAGGTCGAAGACGAGGTGCGCCGCTACCAGTCCCTGTTCCAGGGGCCGGCGCAGGCGGCGCGCCTGCGCCACCTGCGCAGCACCGCGCTCGAGGTGATGGACGCGTTGTCCGAGTTCCGCCCCTACCTCACCGGCGCGGTCCTGAACGGCACCGCCGGCGAACACGATGACATCCACCTGCAATTGTTCGCGGAAAGCGCCAAGGAAGTCGAAATCTGGCTGCTGGGCCGCAACGTCAATATCGAGATCTCGGAAACCCCGCACTTCAAGGGCGGCCGCCACGATCCGGTTGAAACCGTGAGTTTCGTGTGGCATAAGGAGTCCGTGCACGCCGAACTGTACGAAATGAACGATTTGCGCGGCGCCCTGAAACCGCGTGCCGACGGCCGCCTGCAGCGCGTCGACGCCGCCGGCCTGCGCGCCCTGATGAATACTGATGAAACCCTGGAGCAAGATGAATAAGAAGGTGAACAAGAAGCGCCTGGCCGGCTACGTGCTCGTGGCAGCCGCCTTTACCACGCTGGGCGCGATCGCCGCCGTCAAGCAGGAAGCCAAGACCCCCGCATCGGCGTCGGCACCCGCCTCGGCCGCCAATCTATATACACAGTCGCTGAACGACCTGGCCGGCAAGCCGCAATCGCTGGCGCAGTGGAAAGGCAAGCCGCTGCTGGTGAACTTCTGGGCCTCGTGGTGCGCACCGTGCGTGCAGGAGATGCCGGAACTGTCCGCGCTGGCGGCCCAGGACGGCGGCAAACGCTTCCATGTGATCGGTATCGGCATCGATTCACCCACCAACCTCGTCCAGTTCACGCAAAAGACCAAGGTGGCCTATCCGCTGTACGTGGGCGGCATGGGCGCGACCGACCTCGCCCGCGGACTCGGGAATGCCAACGGCGGCCTGCCCTACACGGTGCTGATCGGCGCAGACGGCAAGGTGATCAAGACTTACCTCGGGCGCCTGAAATTCGACCAGCTGAAGGCGGACCTGGCCAAGCTGTAAACGCGTCGAACGGTCGTTCACTTCCCCTGGCTCATCCTTATATCGCTTGCCAACACGTAACGTTGGCGGCAAAATGCCTGTCTTTCGGGCAAATAGACGGTTTTATCATGGCGAAAAAGCTATTGCTGCTCAATGGCCCCAACCTGAATTTGCTGGGGACGCGTGAGCCTGCGGTGTACGGGTCGACGACCCTGGCCGACATCGAGCAGGCCGCATCGCACCAGGCGGCAGCAGCGGGAGCGAGCATCGCTTGCTTCCAGAGCAACCATGAAGGCGCGCTGATCGACCGCATCCATGCCGCCCGGCAGGAAGCGGTGGACGCCATCGTCATCAACCCGGGCGGGCTGACCCATACCAGCGTGGCACTGCGCGATGCGCTGGCGGCAGTGGACATTCCGTTCGTGGAAGTACACCTGTCTAATATTTATAAGCGTGAGGAATTTCGACATCACTCGTTTTTGTCCGGAATCGCGCAAGGCACGATTTGCGGGCTGGGCGCTGATGGATATCGCTTTGCCATCGACTTTGCGCTCAAAGAGCGTTAATCTACGTCAACTTCACGCATTCTGTGCGGATTTGCGCCCCACCTGACGCGCCGCATTCAACAACTAATAATTCCAAGGGGTTTCACATGGATCTAAGAAAACTCAAGACATTGATCGACCTCGTCGCCGAATCGGATATCGCTGAACTCGAAGTGACCGAAGGCGAAAGCAAGGTCCGCATCGTCAAGTCCTCCGCAATCCCGCAGAATCAGATGGTCATGGTGCCGCCGCAAGGCGTGCAGCAATTCCAGGCGCCGTCGGTGGCCGCGCCTGCAGCCCCGGCCGCAGCCGCACCGGCAGCAGCGCCGGTCGAAACCGGCCATGTCGTGAAGTCGCCGATGGTCGGCACCTTCTACCGCTCGTCCGCGCCGGGCGCACCGGCCTTCGTCGAAGTCGGCGCCACCGTGAAGGAAGGCGATACCCTGTGCATCATCGAAGCGATGAAGCTCCTGAACGAAATCGATGCCGACGCCTCCGGCACCATCACCAAGATCCTGGTGGAAAACGGCCAGCCTGTCGAATTCGGCCAGCCGCTGTTCGTGATCGGTTAAGCAAGACAGCCTAGCGCCCACGCGCAAAGTCCGGAGCCTTCCGACGGGAGCCTCCGGACTTCTGCCCTCCGCCTCACCGATCCAGTTGTTCCCGGCCAACCACCGGCACTCACAGAAACATCGAACTTACCATGTTTGAAAAAATCCTTATCGCCAACCGTGGTGAAATCGCGTTGCGTATCCAGCGCGCATGCCGTGAAATGGGCATCAAGACCGTCGTCGTGCACTCCGAAGCCGACAAGGACGCCAAGTACGTGAAGCTGGCCGACGAGTCGGTCTGCATCGGTCCGGCGGCCTCGGCCAAGAGCTATCTGAGCATGCCGGCGATCATCAGCGCAGCCGAAGTGACCGACGCCGAAGCAATCCACCCGGGTTACGGCTTCCTGTCGGAAAACGCCGACTTCGCCGAGCGCGTCGAGAAATCGGGCTTCGTGTTCATCGGCCCGCGTCCGGAATCGATCCGCCTGATGGGCGACAAGGTTTCGGCCAAGCAAGCCATGATCAAGGCCGGCGTGCCCTGCGTGCCGGGTTCGGACGGCGCCCTGCCGGAAGATCCGAAGGAAATCATCCAGACCGCGCGCAAGGTCGGCTACCCGGTCATCATCAAGGCGGCCGGCGGCGGCGGCGGACGCGGCATGCGCGTCGTGCACACCGAAGCGGCGCTGCTGAACGCCGTGGCGATGACCAAGACCGAAGCCGGCACTGCCTTCGGCAATCCGGAAGTCTATATGGAGAAGTACCTGGAAAACCCGCGCCACGTGGAAATCCAGGTGCTGGCCGACGAGCACAAGCAGGCGGTCTGGCTGGGCGAGCGCGACTGCTCGATGCAGCGCCGCCACCAGAAGGTGATCGAGGAAGCGCCGGCGCCGGGCATCCCGCGCAAGCTGATCGAGAAGATCGGCGACCGCTGCGCCGAAGCCTGCCGCAAGATCGGCTACCGCGGCGCCGGCACCTTCGAATTCCTGTACGAAAACGGCGAGTTCTACTTCATCGAGATGAACACCCGCGTGCAGGTCGAACACCCGGTCACCGAAATGATCACGGGCATCGACATCGTGCAGGAACAGATCCGCATCGCCTGCGGCGAAAAGCTGCGCTTCCGCCAGCGCGACATCATGCTGTCGGGCCACGCGATCGAGTGCCGCATCAACGCCGAGGATCCGTTCAAGTTCACCCCGTCGCCGGGCCGCATCACCAGCTGGCACCCGCCGGGCGGCCCCGGCATCCGCGTCGATTCGCACTCGTACGCCGGCTACTACGTGCCGCCGCACTACGACTCGATGATCGGCAAGGTCATCGCCTACGGCGCCACGCGCGACCAGGCGATCCGCCGGATGCAGATCGCGTTGTCGGAAATGGTGGTCGAGGGTATCCTGACCAATATCCCGCTGCATCGCGAACTGATGGTCGACGCCCGCTTCATCGAGGGCGGCACCAATATCCATTACCTCGAGCAGAAACTGGCCCACAAGCCGGACCTGCCGAAAGACGGCGCGCTGGGCGCCAAGGCGGAAGCATGAGCTGGACCGAAGTCGTCATCGAGATCGCCCGCGAGCACGCCGAGGCCCTGTCCGACGCGCTGATGGAGTCGGGCGCGCTGTCGGTCTCGGTCGAGGATGCCGACGAAGGCACCGAGGACGAAAAGCCCCTGTTCGGCGAGCCGGGCATGGTGCCCGAGCAGGCCGCCTGGGACCACAGCCGCGTGGTCGCGCTGACCGATGAGGATGCCGACCAGGCCGCGATCGTCGCGGAAGCGGCCGCCTCGATCGGCCTGAAGGATGCGCCCACGTTCACCACGCGCAGCGTGGCGGACGCCGACTGGGTGCGCCTGACCCAGTCGCAGTTCGAACCCATCCACATCGGCAAGAACATCTGGGTCGTGCCGAGCTGGCACGAAGCCCCGGATCCCGATGCGCTGATCCTCGAAGTCGATCCGGGCCTGGCCTTC
>Ga0308163_10000465_pt1 | contig 72004 bp, 80 predicted proteins | sample PhyTR1_FD_201037 | JGI IMG/M metagenome (GOLD analysis project Ga0308163, IMG submission 201037) | Phyllosphere microbial communities from UC Gill Tract Community Farm, Albany, California, United States - DLSLT.R1 | ecosystem: Host-associated > Plants > Phyllosphere > Unclassified | place: USA...
AACACGACAACACGACAACACGACAACACGACAACACGACAACACGACAACACGACAACACGACAACACGACAACACGACAACACGACAACACGACAACACGACAACACGACAACACGACAACACGATAATACGATAATACGATAATACGATAATACGATAATACGATAATACGATAATAAGACGATCCGATAGTGTGACGTAATATAGTTGATATAAATTAACTAGTTAATTTTCGCATTCGGCAATTCGCTCCAACGAGTTGTATAAGCGGGGGAGAGCATTTCCCTTTTCATCTTCCAACCTTTATCGATGCCCTGTCCTGCAAACCACACTTTCCCCATGCCTGTTGTGTTGATGTGATCGAGTATGCCCATCAGCGCCTCGCTGTTGGGACGGGGCGGCGATTCGTCAAACATGTCTATTTGTCCGGGCTTGTCACAGAAGTCGTTCAGCACAATCCCCGCCTTCTGAAAACGGTAGCCGTCCCGCCCAGATGCTGTCTAATGCTCTCATCGCTGCGGCGACAATGTCGCGTGTATCCTGCGTGGCCAGCATCAGCGTCTGGTTGGCGTTATTCCCGTACTGCGGCTCGTTGGCGTAGGGGCTGGTTCGCAAGAAAACGCTGACGTGTTTGCAGTACTGTCGTTCCTGGCGAAGCTTCTCGGCGGCGCGCTCGGCGTACTGGCACACGGCCTGCCGCATGTCCTGCAGCTGCGTGATGCGTTCACCAAAGCTGCGGCTGCAGATGATTTGCTGTTTGGCGGGCAGGGCGTCGATAGATACGCAGGAGACGCCGTTGAGTTCCCGCACTGTGCGTTCAACCACCACGCCGAACGTCTTCTTCATCAAATTCATGTTGGCGTCCGCCAGCTGCAGCACCGTCTTAATGCCCATCGTGGTCAGCTTCTCTGATAATTTTCGCCCAATGCCCCACGTCTCATTCACCGGCAGCAGTGCCATCAGCTTACGCTGGCGGTCGCGGTTGCTCAGGTCAACGACGCCGCCGGTGGCCGGTCAGGTTTTTGCTGCGTGGTTGGCCAGCTTTGCCAGCGTAAGCGTCTGCGCAATGCCGATACCGCAGGTCAGTCCCGTGCGCTGCCGTACCGTTGCCCTGACGCGCTGGCCAAAGGCCTGGAAAGACTCGCACGCATCAATGCCGGTGACCTTCAGAAACGCCTCGTCGATTGAGTAAATCGTCAGCTCAGGGGCCATTTCTTCTAGCGTGGACATGATGCGGGCTGACATGTCGCCGTAAAGCGCGTAGTTCGAACTGAAACAGGTTACCTGGTGCCGGCGGATGATGTCCTTTGCCTGAAAGTAGGGGGCAAAGCGTTTAATGCCGAGCTTTTTGGCTTCTTTGTTGAGGGCCACAATCGCGCCGTCGTTGTTGCTTAAAACGATCACCGGTTTACCCTTCAGGTCGGGCCTGAACAGCTGTTCAACGCTGGCGTACATCGAGTTGACGTCACAGAGCAGGTACATGGTGAGTCACTTAAACGAGTGGATGGCGTGAATGACGACGCCGAAAATGTCCAGGTCGTCCGGATTAACAAATATCGGCGAGTAAGCGGGGTTCATCGGCTGAAGGCAAAGCATCGGGTGGATGCACAGCCGTTTTACCGTGAACTCACCGTCGACGGCGGCAATGACGATGTCACCGTGCGAGGCCTTTTCTGCCTTATCCACAATCAGCAGGTCGCCCGACATTATCCCGGACTCGACCATCGAATCTCCCTCGGCTTTGACAAAGAAGGTCGCGGACGGGTGGCTGATGCAGAACTCGTTTAAATCCAGCGTTTTCTCAACGTAGTCAGTGGCCGGACTGGGAAAACCAGCCTGGCAGGTGTCGACAAACAGCGGGACCTGCAGCCGTGAGCCGGTCAGGGGGGAAATGATTTCTGCTTTCATAGTGGCCTTATGGTGCTGTATGTATATACAGTATTATGGTGGGTGTTTTTGGCCGTTGGCAAGCAAAGTCTGAGGGATTTTGGTCAGATGCCTGTTTTGTCAGCGGAAATACTTTGACTGAAAGTTATCCACAGATTCGGTGGGTAACGCTGTGGAAGGAGAGGGATAACCCGGGCGTCCCCTGACGGGCGGGCTGTCGTAAATAGAGCCAGCGCGCTGTCTCTCCCCTGCGGGCTATGCCCGCGGGCTTCCATCCTTGACGCAACACCACGCTTACAGCGGCCATGGCCGCGTCGTTTCACTGGCCTGCGGTAGGGCAGCAGGCCGCTGTCGGGCAACAACGCTTCGCTGCCGCTCCCCGTCGTTGCGGTGATATCCGCTACATCCGTGTCGGGTGCCGTCTCTCCTGTTAGGCCCCTGTCGCCTGGGCTGACCAAAACACAGCCGCTGTCGCCCGTCCAGGGTAAATGTACGCCCCCAAAACTTTTCCTCGTGCCTCAGAAAACTTTCGTGTTCGCCCCGGACGTTCGCCCTCGTCGGTGTTTTTTACGCCCTCGCGGCGAAGGAACTCAACTGGAGATGTGGTAACACCCAGCCAGAAATTCAGCCGGATACCACAAAATGTCAAGGTCGCGACAAAGCGAATCTAACCGAAGATATGGGCTAAAAGCCCTGAAAGATAAGGAGAGTCATCATGGCAGAACGGGGAATTAACAAAGTCATCATCGTGGGTAATTTAGGGCAGGCACCGGAAATCCGCTACATGCCGAACGGCGGCGCAGTGGCGAGCCTGACACTGGCCACCTCCGAAACGTGGCGTGACAAGGTCACCGGTGAACAGAAAGAGAAAACCGAATGGCACCGCGTCGTCATCTTCGGAAAGCTGGCCGAAATTGCCGGTGAATATTTGACCAAGGGCGCAAAAGTCTACATCGAGGGTCAGCTGCAGACCAGAAAGTGGCAGGACGGGAAGGGCGTCGACCGTTACACCACCGAAATCGTCGTGAAGGCCAACGGCACCATGCAGATGCTGGGCAGCGCACAGGGCAGCCGTCAGTCTGAGGGCGAGGCTCCGGCATCACAGCAACAGCAGACCACCGCGCCGTCACACTCTGGGTCACCGGCACCGGCAAAAACCAAACGCGCAACCGGCGGTAAGAAAACCGCCAAAAATGCACCAGTGCAGGAGCAACAGCCCCCGCAAAGCGGTGAGTTTCCGCCGATGGACTTTGATGACGATATCAGGTGAATCTAACCGTTCTAGAGTTGACCTGAAAGTTTTTTTTGCCCTGCGGCAGCGGGGCATCACACACGGAGTTGTATGCCATGAAAACAGAAAACCACGTTTTACTCCCCGACGACACATTTACCCGTAAACGGGCCGAAGCTGTCGCCGCCGCTTACGCGAATATCGCCATCGAGGACGATCAGGACACGCATTTTAGACTTCTCGTGCGCGTTGACGGGCAGATGGTGTGGCGGGCGTGGAATTTTGAGCCTGAAGCAGGAGCGGGTCTTAACAGATACATCACCAGATGTGGTGTGAGAAAGCAGTAAAAGGCAGTGAGGTGCCGGACGCTAGGGGCGTCCGGCAGACAAAATTACTACCAAGCAAAGGACCATAATTATGTCAGTTACCGAGTCTAAAGCAGTACCTAAAGCGAGTAAATCTACAAAACGTACTAAAAATACCGTCATTACCAAGGTCGTGGAACAAGCACTGGCAAACGCGCCGGTGGACATGGTGCCGTTCAGCCAGCTGGCTCTGTCTCCGCTGAATGTACGCAAAGCAGAACCGGATCCGGCAGAATTGCAGGAGCTGGCCGGCAGCATTAGAGCCGTGGGCGTATTGCATAACCTTATCGTTCACCGTCTGCCTGATGGTCAGCTGGGCGCCGCCGCCGGTGGCCGCCGTTTCCGTGCGCTGAGTATCCTGCTTAACGAGGGGGCGATCGCACCGGATTACGCTGTGCCGGTGAAAACCGTCAGCGATGACGTGGCTGAGGTGGTTTCTGCCATCGAGAACTTCCAGCACGAAAGCATGCATCCGGCTGACCAGATTATGGCGTTCGCCCGCATCAGTGCCAGTGGCAAAACGGCGGCAGAAATCGGTGGCCTGATGGGGTATAGCACCAAACACGTCCAGAAATTCCTGCGCCTTGCGGGGATGGCTCAGGCACTGCTTGCTGAACTGGCTGAAGACAAAATCAACGTCGACCAGCTGCAGGCGCTGTCTGCCTCTGATGACCATGAGCGTCAGCTGGACGTTTGGAAAAATGCCTATGGTTATTATCGCAATCCTAAAGAGCTGCGTGAGGCGGTGCTCAGGGGGGAAGTCTCCGCAGAAGGTCACCGTTTGCTTGAGTTTGTCGGTCGGGAGGTTTACGAACAGGCTGGGGGCGGGTTCCGCTTTGACCTGTTCACGGACGAAGGATTTATCAGCGATACCGTTCTTCTCGACACGTTAACCCGCCAGAAACTCACCGCATTCGCTGAAGGTATCGCACAGGCCGAAGGCTGGAAATGGTCTGAGGGGCGTGTGGACGGCGTCAGCACCTACGGCGATGACGCCGAACGCTACCTGCTGCTTAATCAACCCGCGCCGGTATTTACTGAAGAACAGCGTGTGCGTCTGCATGTTCTGGAAAATCAGCTTGATGGTCTGTCGCAGAGAAGCGAGCAAGATCAGGCCGATCATGAAGCGATGGATTACGCCGAAGCAGCCTGCCGCAAGGAAGTCGTGGACATTGAGGCCGTCGCGCTGATCCACGCATGGTCTGACGACGTGCGCGCAAACGGCGGGGTGGTGGTGTCCCTGAAGGGGCGCGGTATCAGCGTGCGCCGTGGCGTGATGCTGCGCAGCGATATTCCTGAAGTCGAGAAAAAAGCCGGTGTGAACAACACGATTGCCAGCATCCGCACCGAAGACGGTTCTGAAGAGTCAGGGCAACCGAAACCGCTGTCGGCGGTACTGGCCAAAAGCCTCTCCAGCGAAAGAACGCTGGCAGTACAGGCCGCGCTGGCAGAACAACCGCAGATGGCTCTGGTTATTTTTGTCCACGACTGCCTGAAGTCCACCTTCGACCACCGGTCTTATACTCTGTCGACGCTCAAGGTGACCCTGCATGCCAAAACCGGCCTGATGCTCGACAATGCGCCGACGTCTGCTGACGGTCTGGCCATGCAGCATCTTACCGCGATGCACGAGGCGTGGCAGAAACTGCTTCCGGAAGACTGGCATAAAAGCTGGGACTGGCTGCTGACGTGGGATACGCCGCAGCTGATCGCCATCATGGGCTATTGCCTTGCAAAAACGCTCGACGGCGCATCAGAACGTCTGAGCGACAAAGGCGGCAAAGCGGGCAAAGACCTTGAACCGGTCGAAGCGCTGCTGAACTTCACGCTGCGCGACTGGTGGCAGCCGACTAAAGCCAATTTCTTCGGGCGCATCAGCAAAGAGCTGATTTCTGACAGTCTGTCACAGGCCGGTCTGGGCGGGGCGTCGCGCGATGTCCTCAAGATGAAGAAGGGTGATGCCGCCGAACGGGCTGAAGAAGAAGTCTCGCAGACCCGCTGGGTGCCTGACTGTCTGCTGCCGGTGACGGATACGCCAGTATTGCCGGAAAGTGACGCGGTCACGGCCGCTGACAGCGATGAGTCTGCAGCCGCCACGCAGGATGCCGAAACACCTTCTGAATCCACCCATATTGCCGCCTGACAGGGAGCGCCGCTCCGTAAGGGGCGGCAGTGATGCCATGATCCAATTTGAAAAATTTACGTTTGCCGAGTTACACGCGATGTCAGGCAGTGAACTGGAACAGTACGCAGAGCGCGGGGAGGCTTTCCGCTGTGACCTGAGCCGGGGCGTCATCCATTACCTGAGTTACCCGGACAAATGGTTGTGCGACATGGAGCACGGCTGTGAGTTCGGCGCCGGTGCACCGGTTAACATCAGGCTGACCCTGAAAGCCCGGATGAGCGTGACCCTGTGTTTGGCCAGCAGCAGCGACGATGTGCCCTACTGGCAGATGTATTTACCCTTTGACGGCGGTGCGTCCGTGGCGTGGCTTTACTGCTGTCAACGCCAAGATTTATGACCGTTTTTCGCCATTTTTAATGTCCACTATTTGATCACTTCTGTTGTCCGCTTTCCGCCATTTCATCATCACTGATTGGCGTTACGTTTTTGGCCAACACTCCGGCTTTGCGTTTTTCCTTCAACCGGTAGCTTTCTCCTTTTATATTCACTGTCGTTGAGTGGTGCAGCAACCGATCCAGGATCGCCGTTGCCAGTACGTTATCGCCGAACATCTCTCCCCAGTCTGCGAAGCCTTTGTTTGATGTCAGGATTATGCTCGCCTTTTCATACCTGCGATTCAGCAGGCGGAAGAACAGGCTGGCTTCCTCTCTGTTCATCGGCAGATAGCCTATTTCATCCAGGATCAACACCCGCGCATAGCTCAGCTGTTGTAGCTGACGCTCCAGCCGGTTTTCCAGTTTCGCTTTCATCAACGTCGCGACCAGCCTGTCGAGCGGCATGAACAACACCCGGTGACCCGCATCCGCCGCTTTCACGCCGAGGGCTACGGCCAGGTGGGTTTTCCCCACGCCGGGAGGCCCCAGCAGGATCACGTTCTCGCACCGCTCAACGAACGACAGACCGGCAAGCTCCCTGATGACCTTACGATCGATACCCGGCTGGAAGCTGAAGTCGAACTGCTCCAGCGTTTTGACCCATGGCAGACGAGCCTGTTTCAGCCGGGATTCCATTCCACGCTGATGCCTGCCGTTCCATTCCTGCTGTAGCGCCATACACAGGAACTCCCGGTAGTTCAGCTCTTTTTTAGCCGCCTGCTCCAGCAGGCTTTCAACGTGATAGCTCAGGTGCTCCATTTTCAGGCGACTCAACAGCGCTTCAAGTTCATGCATCACAGCAACTCCTCATACGCACTCAGTGGGCGATGCTCCACCACGCTGACCTGCTGCCAGAGCGGGGCATGATGTTCCGGCACCGTTTGCCAGCCAGATGATGCTGAACAGAGGCGGTGTGATGCTATCTGCTGCTCATTACTGTAGATCCGCAACTCATCATCCAACGATATGCGTATCGAGACTGGCTGGCCACACAGCGCTTCAGGGACACTGTAACGATTGCCGCCAACCTCGATATAGCCGTCCCAGGACACATGGCGGATGTCGAAGTAGCTGGTATCGAAGTCCGTATCTGGTAACGGCTGCAGATGCTCTTGCTCGAGTGCGAAGCGTTGCTCTGGTGTTTGTCTGAACTGGCGAAGTTCCCGTTTGTGAGCCACATCAGCTATTCATTGCTCCAGTTGCTGGTTAACATGGGCGAAGCTGTCGAACTTGCAGTACCGGACGAAGAAGTTCTCCTTGAGATATTTCACCATCCGCTCCACCTTACCTTTGGTTCTGGCCCTGCGCGGACGGCAGGCTCTCGGCAGGAAGTCATAGTGGTCTGCCAGTAACAGGAACCCGGAGTTGAACACCACTTTACCGTTGTTATTTTTCAGCACCGCCGCTTTCTGGTTATCAACCAGCACCGTTTTCACACTGCCACCGAAGTAGCGGAAGGCGCGAACCAGCGACTCATAGGTATGTTCAGCATCCTGCTTTGGTGCGGCGAAGACATGGAAGCGACGGGAGAACCCCAGCGTATTAACCGCGAAGTTGACTTTGCATCGCTGCCCGGCGACCTCCACCTCAACTTCGCCCCAGTCGTGTTGCAGCTGGTAACCGGGCTGGGTTTCGAAGCGGACCGTTTTCTTCGATGGCCGCATTTTGCGTTTAGGCTGGATGTAATAGCGCAGCATAGAGCGTCCGCCGGTGTAACCCATCGCTTTGATTTCTGCGAGGATAACCTCGCCATTCCAGACATTTTCGGCCAGACGCGTGTCGATATAGTCCATGAACGGCTTCAGTTTGGCCATTTTGTGGCGCGTCTTTCTGGCCGGTGGTTCAGGGTATTTAAGATACCGTCTGACGGTGCGTTCAGAGCACCCCACCTGAGTTGCAATGTCGATAATGTACGCACCCTGCTTGCGCATTTGCTTTATCATGTAAAAGTCCTCTCTGCTCAGCATGTCGATGTCCTTTTTGGTGTGAGAACCTCAAGGAAACAACATGTTGGGTGGAGCGGACAAATCAAATGGTGAATTACCGTCTTATATCATTGGCGCTAACAAAACGGAAATATGTGATTTTTTAGGTTCTGTTTTCATGGAGCTTGAGCTGGGTTCCGGCAACTGGGGGCAGTTTTTTACACCCTATTCGGTGCAATCACTCATGGCTCAATTGCTGTCACCCGCTATCGGGGAAACGATCGGCAAACAGGGCTGGGTAGACCTCAGTGAACCTTGCTGCGGTTCCGCTGGCATGGTGATTGGTTTTGCTCAAAAAATGATAGAAGACGGTTTTAATCCCTCCCAGCAGCTTTGGGCATCCTGTATCGATATCGATCCGAAAGCAGCTGACATGGCCTATATTCAGCTGAGTTTGCTGGGTATCCCTGCCGAAGTCATAACCGGTAATACGCTGACGATGGCATTCAGCCGCACCCGCTTCACGCCCGTGTATTACCTTAACGACTGGCCTGAAAAGTTTGCATTTCGTGATCGCGTGAAGGCGATGAAAAAAGTGCTGTCTGGATTTGCCGCGTAGTTTATTAGGGCAGGGGGAACCCTGCTTTTACTGCTGAAAAACCTGCGGCCGATGGCCGCGAGTTGGGAGATGGCTGCGCCACCTCTTTTCTCCGTGCCGATTCGGCTCCGTATCTATTTTTTGCCCGCTTTTTCTCTCCGGACTTTCCGCTGATTTCTGTATTTGGTCATTATCCCCGGTGATCGGCTGCTCTCTCCCTTGATTAAAACGACTCACGTCAAAGCCATGGCCCCCTTCGGCTCCCGACCCGCTGCGCGGTCCGGTCGTCAGCCGGCAGCTGCTGCGCACCTGCCAGTCTCCGCCGAACCCCTGCGGGTTTCGTCCCTCCCGGGTAGCGTCTGATGGCAACGTCTAGGTCAACCCCTGCAGCTGGCTGACGCCAGCGCTTCACCGCCCCGTTGGGGCTTTAAGGGACCGGCCAGCCGGTCTTTCTGGCGTTCCCCTTTATGCAGGTGTTCGCTGCGGGGCTTCTTTCTCCGTGGCAGACACTGGCACGGGGCGCTTTGCGGTCAAGGGTACGCTTCGCCGGCCTGACGCCGCCCCTGACCGCCTCGCTGATACCCCGTTCCGGTCTTTTCCCACGGAGCCAGACTCCCCGCGCTGCGTGAAACCCAAAGGGTGACACCAGAAAAGAGACTGGAGAGTTGAGAAGCGCGTCAGCCTGACGCTGTGTATTTTTTGATGAGGAGATCAGCATGTTGAAGTTTACTGCCAAAAATCTGTTACCTGTCGTGGCTGAAATACAACAGTACGATGCGGCCATGTTACTGGTTAAAGATGAAGGGATTTATGTTCTGTCATCCGAGGGGGAAAGTAAGGGCGGGCGGCGCACCGTTGCTTATGCTGAAGGTTATGATCCGGCTAAGTTTCCCGACGGTGGCGAATTATATGATGCCTGCGTCGATGCCGTTGGTGGCGACGATTTTGCCGAATCACTCCCTCTTACCGACGACGTTCTGACTGCGTTAGCCGAAGGAAAACATGATTTGCTGATAGTCGTCACTGAAACTCAGATCCGTATTGATTTGGCTCTGGTCGGGAAGGCGTCATGAGTTAATCCGCGATGGCCGGTGGCGGTGGGTGCTCAGTCCGTTAGAGTGCCGAGAACCTGACAGATTTCCGCGCTGTTTTTACCTGAAAGCGCGGGAAGCAATAAGGAAAGTGTCAGCGACCGGGTGGCCAGTTCGACAATACGGTCTATAGCCTGTGATTTCTCGTAGGCTTTGTACGTTCGCAGGCATTTCCCAAGTTCTTCCGCTGCGCGCTCCTGATCCCAACCCATGCCTTTACGCCATAAACGCAGTTCATAACCTGTCATAATTATCTCAAAAGGTGCAATTGTTGCACTTTTTTATATTTTTATTTGGCGATCGTACATCGCTGTCTATTCGTACCGAGTACGAATAAATGTTGTAATTCGTACTCGGTACGAATATAATAATCTCACGGTCAGCAAGGGACGAGCGTTAATGGAGTATCTGGAATTCATTGAGACCCCCGTATTTAGCAGGCGAAGAGCCGAACTGCTGCCAGATGATGACTTCAGAGCTTTACAGGAGCATCTTCTTAAAAACCATGATCTTGGCGATACAATAAGTAAAACTGGCGGATGTAAAAAAATCCGCTGGAGTCGTGAAGGCATGGGGAAGCGGGGGGGAGTAAGAGTTATTTATTACGTTATAACCAAATCGGGACGCCTTTATCTGCTACTGGTCTATCCCAAAAACGAAAAAGACGATCTGACTGAAGCCGAAAAAGCTGTCCTGAAATCGATAAGTCAGCAAATCGAATAACAAGCCCCCGCACTGCGGGGCATTATCTACCTGAGAGGGGTAATAATGAAAACTGAACTGTTTAATGATCTCGTTGAAAGCATGCAACAGATGGTTGCTTTTGAGAAAGGCACGCTCTCTGTTCCGGCGGAAAACATCCATCGTCATCGACTGCCAGATGTAAAATCAATGCGCGAAGCGAGCGGTCTTAAGCAAAATGAATTTGCGGATGTAGTGGGGGTTTCTGCGTCTTTGCTTCAGAGCTGGGAACAGCATCGTCGTATTCCATCAGGTTCATCTCTAAAGTTGTTGATGATGATTGAACGTGACCCAGCTGTTATAGACTCACTGCGGTCACTTTAAAATGAATTAAGTGTAATTATTGCACTTTTCTGAGCCGCTTTTCGAAGCGGCTTTTTCATGCGCGTTCGCCCAGGACGCGCTTTGAGCCCGCCCAGGGCGACGAAATACAACAGCCCGCTTGCAGCGCCCACAGGGCGCGCCGCTCTTACTGGCCACTTTCGTGGCCGCTAAGGATGCCGTCCATGTTGTCCGGCTTCTTTCCGGTGTCAGCCTCATATCTGCCGTTAGCGGTTTCCCTTTTGCAGTGACAGACACTTGCACGGGGCGTTCAGTTAACCAGGGTAAAGGTTGCACCCTCCGTCCTCACCCGTTCGCAGTCGTTCGTTCCTCTCTCCTTTGCGCTGCGGCTTGCGGCGTCGCCCTTGTTTCCTTCACTCATCCCCGTGCCGGTCTTTGGTCACAGCAACGGGCTCCCCGCGTTCAACATGACAAAGGGGAGACACCAGAAAGAAGCCGAAAGGCTTACCCAGTGACCTGAGAGGAGAATAATTTATGCGTTTAGCTTCCCGTTTTGGTAATGCCAATGTGATCCGCCGTGACCGCCCGCTGACCAATGATGAGCTTGCCCGCTTTGTGCCAAGCGTATTTTCAGAAGAAAAACATGAGTCTCGCAGCGAACGCTACACCTACATCCCGACCATCACACTGCTGGATAAGCTGCGTAGTGAAGGCTTTCAGCCTTTCTTCGGATGTCAGACGCGTGTGCGCGATCAGGGAAAACGTGAGCATACAAAACATATGCTGCGCCTGCGCAGGGAAGGGCAGATTGCCGGTAAAGAAGTGCCTGAGATTATTCTGCTTAACAGTCACGATGGCTCAAGCAGCTACCAGATGATCCCCGGTATGTTCCGCTTCGTATGCATGAATGGTTTAGTGTGTGGCGATACGTTCGGTGATATTCGTGTCCCGCACAAAGGAGACGTCGTTGGTCAGGTCATTGAGGGCGCTTACGAGGTGCTCAACGTCTTTGACAGCGTTGCTGAATCCCGTGAAGAAATGAAAGCTATCACGTTGCGACCGGATGAGCAGCGCCTGCTGGCGACTACCGCACTGAACTACAAATATGACGGCGCACATATACCGGTGGCTGCTGAAGATGTATTGCTCACACGCCGTCACGAAGACCGTAGCCCTGATTTGTGGACAACCTATCAAAAAGTTCAGGAAAACCTTATTAAAGGCGGACTGAACGGACGCACTGCGAAAGGCAAACGCTCAACGACCCGTGGTGTTAATGGCATTGCTGGGGACGTCAAACTTAACCGCGCCCTGTGGGAAATGGCGGAAAACTTCAAGAACCTGAAAAGTTAATCACAGCCGATAACCAGCCGTTAAACCGGCTGGTTATCAATGAGTACGATAATTTTTTAACGTCATTCAATACAGGGTATCGATATGTACAGTACCTCTCCTGAGTTTAAAAAATGTCTGGTATGTAGCATCGGGCATATGACGCTGGCCGATTCAGTTATTCTGAAAGAACGTTCATGGGAAACGGCCAGCTGGGTTGCAGAATCTGATTATGGTTTGATGATTTCATTGTGCAACGGAAAGAGAACGCTTCTTCACCTGAAACATTTCGGCCTGTCAAAACCCCTGCGGAGATTCATTCTGAAGATGATACAAAAACATCATGTCCACATGATTGAGTTCGATCGTGATGGTGATGCTATTGATGGAGAAGAATTTTTCGAGTGGTAATTTTTGTTCACAGCCTGACGATAATATGTCGGGCTGTATGTGAATTTCTTCAACCGATCACCATTTTCAGCGCGTTTCACCACGCAGGGGATTGACCCCTTTGCGGTGAAATAACACACATCACATTAGCAGCAGCGTCCCTATCAAGATGATTTTGGTTCTGCCTGCTCATACGTGCTTGCATTTGTTGATTTCTGAACAACCGGTTTCTTTCGACTTTTCACCGTGCCGGTATCAATCGCCTCTTTTATTGCTTTAACGCTGACAGTTATCCCAGCCAAATCCAGCGCTGATTTTATCTCTGCTACCGAATAGCCTTTTTTCACAGATAGTTCAATAAGCTGTTCTCTCAGATGTGAAAGTACATCTTTTCCTTTCATTCGTGATGCATTCAAATCAGGTAATTCAGCGAGCTGCATTTTTGCCAGTTCAAGCTGTTCCTGTGTGTAAAAGCTGTTTGCAGCCATGTCCATATCCTTTTGTGTTTTGCGAAGAGTCAACTATCCAATTATACCCTCGTATTCGCCCAAGAATCAAAGAGACCCCATTCCACATCTGGCGTAATGACATTACAAAGAGAATCGGCCATAATGGCGCATACCGATATGAAACATGGGACAGGGTATGTTTTGTAGCACCGCCTGCACGCAGTCGGTCCCACAAAACGACCTGGTCAGGACTCCGTCCCGACACCCTACTTGCAGTGCCCGCCTCAGCGGTTAAGCAGGATTGAAGATGAGCAAGAGTGAAAAACGCCAGAGAACGGCTTTGCTGGGCAGCGTGCGATGCTTCCCTGAAGAGAAAGAACAGATACAGGCCAGTGCCAAATCAGCCGGTCTGTCTACCGGTGAGTTTCTTCGGCGTTCAGCTCTTGGTCGCCGTATTGTGGCTAAAGGCGACACACGGCAGATGAATGAGATACTGAAGCTGGGGGGATTGTTGAAGCATCTCTACAGTGAGATGAAGAAAGACGGTGTTATGACGACGGAAAGAAGCAAAGACTTTTCTGACGCTCTGATTGCGACAAAGGTTGCTTTGATGAAGTTCAGAGCTGACAGCCTGAACAATACTGAGGACTAAGATGCTTGCGGTAGTCGCTGAAAGAAGGCGTGACGGTAAATCCAGTTTCGTACAACTTATCTCTTACACCATCCTGCGTGATGATGTGGAGATGAGCGAAACGCTGTCGCCAGAGAAACCGTTTATTCGTAAGTCCCGGGCGGAAGATAAAATTTTCAATGACCTCGTTGGGTACGCGACGCGTAATGCGCTGCCTGATTCGCAGGATATTATCGCAACGTTCCCGGACGGACGCCAGCAGGTGCGTTGCGATAAAGTCATCTGCGAAACTAACTGTTTTTCACTGGAGACTTCGTCTACGGAAATGGACATGGTTGCCATGCAAAACACGCGCTGCAATGACCCTGTCTACCACGCCATCCTGTCCTGGCCGACCTCAGAACGGCCGACGCCTGACCAGATTTTTGAGTCAGCAAGGTATTGTCTTAAGCGTCTAGGAATGGAAGATCATCAGTATGTTTTCGCCATACATGATGACACAGATAATGTGCACTGCCACCTGACCGTAAATCGTGTCAATCCGGCCAGTTACAAAGTCGCCGCCCCCTACAATGATTACTTTACCCTTGACCGTTGCTGTCGTGAGCTGGAGCTGAAAAATGGCTGGAAGCATGACAATGGACCTTACATGGTTAATGGCGACGGTGCGATTTCCCGGAACCGCAAGTTTTACAAATCAGCCCCTTCCGCTGCACGACAGATGGAGCACTTTGGCGACAAGGAAAGTCTTTTCTCTTATGCCGTAGATAATTGCAGGGAGAAGCTGAATTCTTTGTTTATGCAAAGTGATTACAGCTGGGATGACGTGCATGACATTCTGATTGCTGCCGGGCTTGAGCTACGTAAGAAAGGTGAGGGCCTAGCTATCTATGACGTTGCCAATGATGAGCAATGTTCAGTTAAGGCCAGTGATCTACATCCGGAACTGACTCTGAGCTGTCAGCAGGAATTGCTCGGGAAATTTAATCCAGCATCCATTGTTCGTGAAGTTAACAAGGATGGTAAAGATGTACTGCTGAGTACAGTGAACATTGATTCGCAGTATGACAACCGCCTTCACCGTCGCGATAACGGGGCGAGAGCTGAACGTCGTAATGCGCGTGCAGAGGCAAGACAGGATTTAATTTCCCGCTACAAGGCATACAAAACCAGTTTTGTCCGGCCGGGAATTTCTGCTGATGAATCCCGGACCCGATTCCGTGAACTGTCGTCCAGTTATCGCATTCGTAAAAATAATGTCCGCCTGAATGAACGTGATCCACTGCTGCGTAAACTGATGTTCCGTGCGCTGGAAGTTGAGAAGATGAAAGATATGGCTGCGCTGCGTCTCCAGCTTCGTGATGAGAGAAAGGCTTTGAAAGAGAGACCAGATGCCCGTCCGCTGTCATATCGTGCCTGGGTGGAAGTGCAGGCAACGCAGCATGATGCTGCCGCTATCTCACAGTTGCGTGGTTGGGCTTATCGCGAAAAGCGTAAGAACCGCACAGCGACAATCTCCAATAACTTCATTCTTTATGCAGCGGCCGATGATATAAAACCTTCGCAAATTCGCGGCTATGATACGCATGTGAACCGTGATGGGGCTGTTGTGTATTCGTCGGGAGGTAAACCTGTGCTTCTTGATCGAGGATTGTTTATTGAAGTTGCCGACGCACCGGCAGAGAAGGGCAAGAATCTGGCGATGGCATTGCATATATCGGGCCAGAAAAGCGGTGAGAAGGTTGAGGTCCGGGGTGATAAATCATTTGTTCAGAGTACGATGCAGTTCATACCTCGCTTCAATGCGTCGTCAGGGAAAACCGTTCCACTGACTCATCCAGCTCAACGTAGTATGGCCGGTTATGATGTCCCAAAAGCCCAACAACGTGCGCCTGGTCAAAGAGTGAATTCGTCACACCCTGATACACCGCCAAAACCGCGCTGACGTTTTTCTCTGATGTGATGTAGCCGCATAGATTTAGGCCGAAAGATGATGCACCAATCGCCAGACCGCAGAAACAAAAAAACCGCCAAAAAGGCGGTTTCTTTGTACTGGGCAGCTTAAGGTAAGCTAGGTAGCCGTCCTTCGGGACAGCTTTCCTTTGGGGTGTTATCAATGAGCTGTCAATATTGACCGCTGATGGGTACGCAACTGTAAAATACAGCACAAAAAATAGCCCCTAACAGAAATCCGGCCATGTAACGCCCCTTCAGTATTTTACCCTCTTTGCTACGGCTCATTGAGCTGGCTAAGACAACACCAGTAGCCGTCGCCATGAGCAACCATGAAGGTGGCATGCTGATCAGCCCTGTATTGGAAAAAATAATCGCCAACACCGTTACGACACACAGTATACCGATGTTCAAAATTATCAGTTTTGCTGGATATTTCATTTTCTGTATTTCCGCAATGATGGTGAGTATCTGATGGTTGCAATGGAGAGATAACTAAATAGCATTAGTACGAAGACTGCCAGTCGCTTCCTAAATCCCAGCGAGACTGCCAGTGTGCCAGGTATGTCTGAGCCAGCGCAGGCATCTCACGCACGACCAGAGCATTCTCTGAATTCGACCGTGCCGCTGCCCTGCTATAATTAAAGCTACCTACCTCAACAGTCTGATTATCAACAATTAAAACCTTATCGTGCATAATTTTATATCGGTTAACTGTCCTGACAGGAATATCGGCATTAACCAGCAGGTTCATTGCTGCCACACTGGCTTTACTACTATTGCCTTTCTCATCGAGCACTACTTTTACATCAACTCCCCGACGCTTCGCATCCGTTAGAGCTTTAACTACTTCTGGTGACGTAAAGGAATAGCCCATCAGCCGAATACTCTGCCGGGCATCATCTATGGTCCCGAGTACCAGTCGTAATGCACTGCCTTCTGGTGAGAAACCCGCCTCGATCGTCGGGGCTGCAACGGCAGAACTGACAGCCAAAAGCAGAACGCCGGCCAAAGTAATTGACCGTAATGTACGGTTAGTCATTTCTTGTTCCTTACTGATTAAAAATTGAGCGCGTTTGAGACAACTGTTCAGACAGCTGCTGCTGAAGGAACATGGGAGGATTTAGCATTGCGAAATATTGGCAGGGGTAACTCAGTGGGATTGGAATTAACTTGCCGTTGAATATTTTGAAATAAATGAATCCCATTCAGCCCTGCTACGGGGATCAAACAGCAACGTTAAAAAATCAGGCAGTGAGAGTCCTACAATACGGCGGTCTTTCCGACCGATGTCTTCACGATACATTTCCGCTTCGCCAAGAGTTGTTGAAGGCCACGAATATAGGGTGGGATATTCCTGTTTAATTTGTTCGCCACGCCGTGCTATTACGGAACTATCCCTGCTTAATCCATAATCAGGGATAACATGTTGAACTAGCCTTGGGCTTATATCGTCATAATTCAGCGTGATTTTTTTCATCTTATTATCCTCATTATTTGGTCGGAAAATCTTATCGGGTATTCCCGCTGACGGTAGTTTGCTGTCGCTAAAGTCGCAGGGTTCGAACGTCCTGCAGTCCTGCCAGATGAGCTTGCACACTGGGCAGGTTACTTTGCCGTCGGCTGATATTTCGGCCTTTTCTACCATCTCCGCGAGCATTTCAGAGCAGCACAACGACTCAAAGCCGTGAACGCCAGTGGCGATATGCGTATGTGTTTCATCACGCACTCTGTCCTGCCAGCGATACACCGTGCGCTGGGTCACCATTTTAGGCAGTGGATACCGCACGGTGTGGCGGCCTGATGGGTGAAGGGATGAGTCGGGAAGAATAAAATGCCCTTTCCCCGATGTTGGCTCATAGTGAAAATCAACAAGGTCTTCGCATGCTGGATGGGCCTTCATTGCCGTCTCCAGCTCCCAGCCGCGCAACTGCGGCACCGTTGTAAAACGAACAAACTCACTGCCAAAGGTTTTAAAGAACCCTGCATAAGGGGCTTCAAATATTAGGGTGATTGTGCTCATGGATTTTTCCTGTGGGAATAGAGGAGCTGTTTTTCAAACTAAGGGATAATTTCTAGGTTTCAGTAAGTAAGATGTTCAGTGGTGTTATCAAAATCATCAGCAAAGGACTGGTCTGCCAGATTTTCATAATAAGCGTCCTGAGTATCGTAATGTGCCGTTGGCGGGGACGGTGCCCTTTGTGGTTGGCCAGATTCGGGGACTCCCTGCACGCTGGTATTATTCTGGTGTGCTTCTTCAATCCGTTTCTTCGATATGCGGATATTTTCCTGCTCTTTCAGCCAGCGATAGCGTCCTCCCGTTTCTTTCAGCGCATCGATGGCGGTTTCAAACAACAAAATACCCCGTTCTTCAGGGGAGTAGGTCACGTCATCGCGGTTATCGAGATCGGCAGCCAGGGTGGTCAGAGCCATCAGGGTTTTGTCAGCTATGCGGGCATTCAGCTGGCTGTTCCACTCCCCAGGAACGGTAGAGCGGCAGATATCCAGGATATGAGAGACACGTTCCTGAGAGACGGGACGCCGGCGTGCAGCTGCAGGCAGTTCACGGCAAAGGTCACTGAAGTCGGGACGCCGAATAGGTACATACCGGTTAATTTTCACATTCAGCTTTGAGATTTTTTCATCATCAGGGATGTATATCGAATTACTACGTATCTGCTGGTCTTCAAATACGATGATGCCTTCGCCGGATTTTAAAGCCTTTAGTTCCGACAGTTGGATATTGTCCCGATCGCGGAATTCCACTCTATCGACGTCCTGATAGCTCCCCATACCTGTGCGATCCATCGTTCTTTGCTCAGCATACTGGCCTGTACCACCGACGGCCCGGATCATCTTCAACGTGTCTTCCGTATCTTCGGTTTTCATGAAGTGTTTAGTGCCCAGGTTTGCATTCACGGAATGTACCTCTTTACCGTGTTTAAGCATGGCCTGAATATCCTGTGCCAGGATAACCAACATATAACGCAGGCTTCGCATTTGTGCGGCCAGCTTGGCCAGACCCGGGGCAAAGTAATAACCCACCTCATCGCAGATGATCATGAAGGGAAATTTGCTGGCAAATTTTTTCACCGTCAACGTGTGTTCCGGAGAACCATCAATCTTGTTCCCCAGGTCTTTGGCTATATTCATCTGAATATCGGAGATATATAGCTTTCCCAGCGTGGCTGCTTCGTTGTCAGAGAGTTCCAGGGCGGGAATAAGTACCACCAGAGTGCGATCGTTGTGCAGAATATCCTGCATATCGATGTCGCCGCCGCCTTTCGGAAAAACGTGGCCATAAGTGTCGTTAAACATGCTGAGCATGCGGGTGAACTGCTGGATAAGGTAGCCATGCTGATCCAGTGCGCCTTGCGCCCAGTCGGATGGACGATTTATCAGCTTCATGTCAAAGCCGGCGAGGTTAGCCAGGTAGTTCTCCATCGGCTTGTAACCTTCTTCATGCCACCCGTCGTTCAGTGCTTCCCGATACAAGCCAACGAATTTCACCAGTGGCAGGTAAGACTGGATAACCGCCTGTGTCAGCATAATGTTATCGCGGGCGCGCTTATAACACAGGGCATAAACCAGGGCATTCATCATGGCACGCGCTTTGTCTTTCCAGCCTTCATCGCTGCCGTTCCCTGCCGGCAACAGTGATTCCATCAGCTGAATGATGAATGTCGGACTACCGTAAGCAAACGGATTAGTGCTGTTTGACTGGGGGCGGGACTTATCTCCGAGCATCAGTTTTTTAAACCGGTCATCATTGCCGGTGATGAAGCTCAGCACATGCCAGTCGTCTTCCTGACCGAAACGCCGTGCCATTGACCAGGTGGCTACTGCGAGATCAATCTGTGCCTTCCCGTCGGAAATACAACAGCCACGGGTCATGCACAGTGAGTTCAGGTAAAGAGAGTAGAGCGTTTCTGTTTTACCACCGCCGGTGGTGGCCATGATTTGCATGTGACGCAGAGCATCAGAGGTTTCAAGCCACAGCTCCTTTCCCCGGTCACGACCACGGCCAACGCCGAGACACAATGTACCGGCCGCTTCCCCACGGACAATCTTAGGCAGATTCAGGTTCAGCAGCGGTATGTTCCAGCTCAATTCGCGTTCAGTAGACAAATCAAACCCACCAACGTCCATCGGGATACGCAGCGGTAAACGAAAGCGCTGATCGCTGAACGCGACCAGCAGGATAACGCTAAAGGGCAGGGACAGCAGGAGTGTTGCCGGCCATATCACACCGAAAAAGAGGGAAAACACCATTAGAAACTGCACAGTGAATGGTGCCAGCATTATCCGTTCGGCGAGTCTCCCCTGCACCTGCCGGCTTATGAGCTGATTTTCTACCGGGCCGTGACGTCCTTTTAAATCCATTGGTCGCTCCTCATTGCGCGCTGTTCAGGAAAGCCTGCAGCGCGGCATCGCTTGTCATTGCCTGCAGTGGGATCATGCGGCCGTCATCACTGATAACGGTCGGAGTGCCCGGGAGGTGATAAAGCTCAAAAGCCATATCATTACGCGCCAAAGCGTTCTGACCCGCTTCGCAAGAGGCTGGTTGCGGCTCTGATTTAGCAGTCGGGTTCAGCATGCCGGCGCCAATATCAAAAATGCTGCGCCACATATCGGCGCGTTTATCTGCAGGCGCACACAATAAAGGAACCACTTGCTCAGCTGTTCGGGCTTTACCTATCAGCGTAACCGGAAATATTTCCACGTTGTATTGCGCGGAGAGGGCCTGCACGGTCGGCTCGAATATCCTGCAGTTAGGGCATTCCGGATCAGAAAAGATATAAAGGGTTCTCGGATGGCCAGAGGACAACTTGATAGTGAATTCCTGCTTTGCGGCACCGTTCTTCAGACGTGTGGCCAGCATGTGGCGGGCTTCGGCCGCTTCTTCGGGGGATAGCGAAACTCGTTGCGCTGGCGTATTCACGGCAGCTGCTGAAGATGTGCTGACGGATCCGGTTGGGGCTGGCATCACTACAGACGGCGGCAGAAGTGTATTTGCTGCTGATTCAGTGGTTTTCACTGGAGACTGAAACGCGGGCACTGGAACCGGTGGCCGTGTCGGGTGAGGGGTGTTAATGAGCCACGACGCCCATGCACCCGCCAGAAAGATAAACATGACGCCAGGAATGAGCCAGTGGCCTCCTCTTTTGTACAGCGGTTTCACTCTGGTTTCGTTCATGGCCATACGCTGCAACGCATCTGCTGTGGTGTTCATTATGTTGCTGGCAAGCTCAGGGTCGTCGGTGGTAAAGAGTCTGGCGAAGCCGTTGCAGGACTGCCGCATCCAGATCGTGTACTGACCAGCTTCCTGCTCAAGCGTTAGCTGATAACGATCGTCTAAAGGGCGATGCAGATTAAACAAGCTACGGCCGTTCAGCCGTACCTGCAGATGTTGTCCATGAATTTCGGTCGATGTTTCGTTAACAGTTTGTTCTGACATGGAATTATCTCATTTTAGGGCGAAAGGAATGTACGTGGCGGTGAACGTGTTGCTCATCAGAATTTGTACCCGGCTGCGTCGGGTTGTCTTCGTCGTCATCGTCCTCTTCTTCATCATCAACAGGTCGCATGGGCGGTGGCGTGTCATCGACCACTGCCCCGATATTTCTCAGGTCTGTTTCGAGTCCATCAAGGGCGAGTGACATAATGGGTTTGCTCAATTTGACGCGATAACGGGCGGCCAGTTTTTCCCAGTGGGACTGACTGATCACCCCGGCGCCTTCAACGAAAGGCCAGGGGCGACCGGTGGACGCCAGTGTGTACCAGAGCGTGCGGTCGAGTCCTTTCAGCCAGCGGTATCGGCGGATAGGAAGGTGGAGGTCGTTATCATGCAATGCGGCGATAGCGGTGCGGACATAACCGTATTGCCTGATCCAGGATTGCGCGGCTGGCGTTATGGCCACTTTTCGAAATGCTTTGTCTGCCAGTGACAGATTGGGATAGCCGATTTTATTCCGGTACTTGCGGTCTGATTTCAGCGTGGAGCGGTTTAGTGCATCCAGCAGCAGCTCTGCCTCCTTGCGTTTGTCCAGAAAGTGCTGCAGGCCAAATATGGCGAACATGGCACGTTCATGGTCACTGAAGTGCTTAAATTCAGGGAGTAACTGACCCTGTTTCGCAACATAGCCATTCTCATGAGGTAATGGCTCACCAAGTTGAGCAATAAACTTCTGCTCAGCCAGCTCCCGGCGAAGGCGGCGGTTAACCACCAGTTTGTGCTCGATAGCAAATTCATCGGGGGCCTGTGCGCTGCGGTGTTCTTCCGGATCCACATTCAGCAGCTGCGTCTTCTTATCGCCATAGGCCAGGGCCGGCACGATGGCCGGAGAAAATGACGCCATGATGCGGGGAAGTGAGTGAATGGAAATATTCCGACGGGTTCGGCTCACCTGATGGCGGCGAACGGAGATGGTGCCGATAACAACAAGCGGGAGCAGGGCAATCAGCAGGATGCCTGCTGTTACATCCATGACTGAGAAGAATTCAGACCAGGATACTGCCTCCGCATTGTTGTGGGTTGAAGCCAGAAGATTAATACGCCAGGCAGCGTCAGCATGGAAGCGAGGGAAATCAGCCAGACTCCATAGCCAGTAGAGCATGGTGGTGGTGCATTCAATGGTTAGCTGCCGGAAAAACAGGGCTGCGACCATCAGAGTAATAAACAGGCCGACAGCGGCCATTGTCCAGTCATTACCTGACTGGACGTCATTGCGAAAGGGTTTCGCCATAGGGGAGACCTATAAATATTTTACGGGTGCAAAAGAAGAGGCACCTTGAAAAGGGTGCCCCGGAGTCGGTACTGTGGGTTACTGCAGAAGGGAAATTAGTTTGGCGGCAGGATCAGGTTCAGTCCCTGCTCGTCGGCAATACGTTTTGCCTGGTGTTCAACGTAACCGGGTATGTTGTTCTCATATGTCCAGGTTTGGTTACGCATGGCATTGATTTTTTCATACAGCTGACTGGCTTTAGCAGTAGATATAGCGACAGACGGCAGCTCAGGTATACCGGTGTAAATTCTGAGTGTATTTCCTTCGACCTCAATAGATTTCCAGTCATACATGCCGAACCCCATGACACGTATATCTTTAGGAAAGAAGAAATTAAAGATAGTGGTATCGGGATGATTGATATAAAGCAGAGTGCCTCTCTTGGTATCTAAAGCCAGGTAACTCAGACCTGTCCATGCTTTTGCTATATTGGAGGGTAAAGGAACGTTTGTTTCAGAGCGTTCAAAGTAAGATGTAAACGATTTTATGTTTTTGTTCTGACGATATATGGCATATGTAGTTAACGAAATAACTACTAATAGTGATGCCCAGATAAACCAAACCAACGGTATGTCTTGTTGGCGAATACCGTAGTCCACATCATTGCGGTATACGTATAGCCAACTTGCAAAGATGAAATGAAACGGGAGTATGAAAAATAAATACATCCCTGATAATGTGCCAGCAAGTGCCACTGACCACTTTTTTGAATATGTATCTGTATATTTTACTGTCATAAATATCATCCTGATACTTTGTTATCTGACCCATTTCTGTTTGATCAGCTCAACCAACCCCTGATCACCAATGTGCTCCAGCATCTGTTCATACAGCTCTGCGGGTACGCAGTAGAATGCTGGCTGGTTGCGATTCAAGATTACCACCGGGTAGCCGTCACCGGCACTGACAGTAGCCATAGGATTCTTTTTTAGTTCACTGACACTGGCAGTCACATGGCTATGAATGATGTTTGGCATATTTTCCAATCTGAGACCTATTAACTGGTCTAATTGTATGCTGAACGGAGACCAGTTAACAAGGTCTTTAATAGGTTTCATCTCATAGGTGTAAGTGACGTCACATTACTTAAAGCCATCAGCATTACCAGGTGATTGGCTCTGTTCCATTTTTTTGATGCCCGGTGTGTGGCCTGCTTTGCCCCCAAAGCCGGCAAACATGTTGCGGGCAGACTCTACTGCACCTTTCATCATTTGCGCAGCCTCACGACCTCCCAACCATGCAATGACGTAATCAGGTAGATATACCTGAAGGCTGAATGCCGACGAAACCAGCGTCGTACAAATTCGCGCGTAAATCATCAGAATACCTATGATGCTGACTAATCCAGTGATGGAGTCTGCTTGGACATTCGCTAGTGCTGGAATAATTAGAATATTCAGCAAGGTACCTATAGCAACGACAACCAGACTGGCAAAGAAAAAACCAAACACCATTAGGGAAGGACGGATAGCTGCATCAATCAAGAATATGTAGCCGTAGTTTGCGCGACTACCTTTATCTTCCTCTGTGCCTATATGTGTTGCAGCCCATAGCGAACCAGCAGTTGTGCCAATTAGGACGCTTCCTAGCCATGAGGTACAAGCCGTAATCCAGTAAATCAGAGGTATGAATGGAAGAAATATAGAGAGGGAAAATCCGACACTCAGCAGTATAAACAGGATGAAGTAGACAACTGGTGCTATGGATCCAATGATACTTTTGGCTATATAACCCGCACCTGAAACAGCATTAACCAATTTCCCTACGCCAGTTCCATTCCCCCAATCAACAATGGTTTTTGCGATAGTGAATGCTGAAAATGTGGTTTCAGCAATGCCCAGCGTATAATCACCTATGGCTTTCATTTTCAACAATGGGTTTACTTGTTCTGAGCTATCCTGATTGCCCCCTGTCATAACTGTATTGGCAATCCAGGCAGTAAATTGCTGCATTTTTGGCATTACTTTAATTATTGCTGAATTAGCAGATTGCACATCATCAAGGTTATCGTTCCCTGGCATATTTGCTGACCCAAGCGGCGGTGTAAACGTTGAGTTTTTTCTTTGCGCCAACAGTGCTGTTTTTATTTCCTCTTGTAGTCGGCCGACCCCTACTTCTCCGATACTTGACGGCCCGGTCACTATTGGGCTCTGATGCGCTACATCATTTACTTTCTGGTTAGCGGTGGCAAAAGATTGATACCAGGCACCGAGAGATATCCAGCCGCTTTGTTTGAGATAATTAGCAAGTTCTCCCCTTATAGTTCCTTCATTATTTACGGCTGAGGTTGCAGCGTTGATGGTGTCTTCATATTGCCTTGCTGCCTGCTGAATTTCTGATTCAACATCGGGGAGCTGGGATTGCGCGCCATCCTGATAGCTGAGCCAGGCATTAACAAAGTTTTCCGCACTGGCTGAAAGCGTACTGTTGATCGCGGTAAAAGCTGTGTTCTGTGCATTCTCCAGCGGGCCTGAGTTGATGGGAACGCTAAATGAGAACCCAGAACTATTCTCTGTTGTTTCAGGTAGTCTCGCACTGCCACAGATTGCACTACCATTCGTTATGCGGATTTCCTTCCCATCAGTCGAGTGCTGAACAGACATTGGCGGTGTGCTGCTGCTGCCGTTCTGATGCATCTGTGACTGCTCAGTATTCAATGCCACCTTGCAAAGATACATATCAAAGATGCCCCGGGCGGCTGTGATAGTTTCACCGGAGACAGGCTGCATGATCATCGACTGACCGTCCATGATCGTATCGGCAGCTTTATCAGTGAGCAGATTAGCGCTCCCTACACCCATAATCGAAGCCATCCATAAAAACGCCAGATTGGAAATAGACCAGCCGGACGGTGTCGGGACGAGGGCCATGAAACCGGCCAGGGAGGATACGGGGGCCATCATTGTGGTACCACGACCAAAAACCTTTCCCCGGTTGCCTGTCAGGACGGTAGCCCGAAGTGTGACACCCATAAACCAGATAAAGGCGAGTCCGGCGATGATTCCATTGAATACGCCGTAAAGTTGACCAATAAAGCTGACGTTTGCCGGTTGAAGCGGATTATTTACCACGTCGCCAAACACCATAACTAACATCTGGCGGGACAAATCTGAACTGCGTGTGGCGGCAGAATTTATTGTGTCAAAAGTAACACCGTCAGCAAATGCTGGCAGCGCAATACAGGCCAGCGCGATAGCTGACATAAAGAGAAGGATTTTTTTCATGGGGAGTTTCCGTAATACGGACAGGTGTAGTTCCCGGGGAGGGAGTAAGGCAATGCGAGATTTAGATCAACGTTGCTGCCAGCTGAAAATGTCCCGTAGCCAGTTGCCAGCGGCTTTCCATTCCGAGAAAGTTCCAAGTTGGCGGGTCTGCAGCTGCCACAAGTGATATTGATTTTTCAATGCACGGACGAACATCAGGCCACTAAATCCTGCCAGCATGAACGACATGCTCAGGGTCCGGCCGAAAAGCATGCCTGAGGAAGGTATGCCAGAGATGAGCATCGCGACTGGCAGGAACAGGGCAAGCAGTGCCGCACTGCCAAAAAGCAAAAGCCAAATGCGCTTACTCCGAAGGTGACGGCTTAAAAGCACCTCCCGGGTCTGGCCACTCGCCCTGACTGCATCATCAAATGACAAGAGTTCGGTTGTCGATTCATCCTTTACCTGTTTCAGACGGCGGGCTTGTTCTGCCAGCTTCGCGCCCGAATATTTCATTGCCCGCAGTATGCGGGCTGTTTCAGACAGGGGAAGCAACACATTGGCAGCATGGTAAGTGGCCTTGGTGAATTTTTTCATCAGCGGGTTGCTCCTGCAGAGGCCTGTTGAAGTTTCTGTGCCAGGCGGGGTTCATAATACTGTGCGCTGCTCAGACTCAGTTGCTGGCCAGACAGAATGGCGTTCTCCTGAAGCTGCTGTTTAATGCCCAAAAGAAGGGCATTTTGCAGGCTCTGAACGCGGATGGATTCGCGCATCAGATTATCACCGTCCATATTTTGCAGATCCGTTTGATAGTCGGTGTTGGCGTAGCGGCGGTTCACTTCAAAAGACTCAAATTCACGCAGGGACATCATGCCGGCACGTTTGGCTTCAGCGGAGGCGTTCTGGTCATACCATGCCTTGCTGGAGGGAGTTTGCAGGGTTTCAGCCAATACGTCTTTTGTCGCCTCATTGGGCTGACTGGCGGCAACCATCGCCAGCTGTGGCTGCTCTGCCGCGCTCTGAATGGCGTCATGCTCAGTCATCATACCGATGTACTGGCGGCCGCTGTCTGTCTTGACCTCTCCTTTCTTCAGGGCGCGTCCCACATCGCGCCGCGATGAATTTTTCAGGTACATCATGGCCGCGTCGGTCTGTTCCTGGCTAAACGTCAGTTCCGGGGCTTTGTCTTCAGCACCGGCACCGGCGAGTAGGGAACGAACCTGCTTGTCACCGCCGGGGAGGTCGGACACTCCGTTGCAGAGTTCCCCCCAGGCATCCGCATCTTCCTGTGTACAGTAATTACGATGAATATCAGCCGTGGCAAACTGGCTCAGTTCCGGTGCGGCAGATTTTGACGATAGAACTTTTTTAATCGCAGCGTTACTGACCCCGCCGCCACTGGCCAGGCTGTTTTGTTTTGCTCCCGCCTGTCGTGCTATCTGCGAGGCTTGTCCGGACGCCGACTCACTGCAGATGGACTCCGGAACGGTGTAGCTGCGTCGTGCTGTCTCCAGGTTTTGCACCTGTTGTGCGTAAGTAGCGTATTGCTGCATGTTCTCTGTGGACTGCTGGATCATGGCGGCAATTTTGTCGTTTCCGGAGCTGACTGCCCCACCAATTTGCTGGTTCGTTGACAGAATGCTGCCCAGCGTGCCGTTCGCAGTGGAAAGCTGCGGGACTACTTCGGTAGTGATTGGGAGGCTTTTTACCACTTCAACTGTATAGGCTTGCGCCTGATACACAGGTAGCGTCACACCGCCTATGCAGGCAGCCAGTATGAGTTTTTTCATGGGAGTCTCTGTATTAGATTTGCAGGCCGCGAGCGGCAATAAGCTCGCTGGCCAAACGGTTAATCACGTTGCCGTGGTCGGTTTCTTTGGCTTCTTTCTGGCGTAAATCAATCAGCTTTATTGCACTACCGGTTGGGAAGGCTTCGGCCAGAATGGCGCGGGCCGTTCGTCCGTCGAGCAGGTCATAAAGCTGATCGCGTAGCGCGGCATCTTTTGGAGTGGAGTTCAGTGCCCAGAGCTCTTTCGGACCCAGCGTGTTTTTGAGAATTTGCACCACCCGGCCCGTTTTCAGACGGAAACACGCGAGGAAATGGGTACCGCTGCCATCGGGGGATGCGCCGGAACCGATGTGCCGGAATGCCTGTGCGGTGTGCATCGGTACACCAAAATGCTCCGTCAGAAGCGGCAAATCTTCATGACTTACCTGCATCAGATAAAGACTGTTGGCGGATTTCAGGATCTCATGCGGGAAGTGGTTCAGGTACTGTGAGCTGAGGACCGTCCGGATGAAGAACTTACGGTTTTCCAGGTCTTGGGTGACCAGCTTACTCATAATGAAGGGAATATCTTTTGCGTTATGGAGTTCGTCATAGATTTTGGTTTTGACCTCCTGTGCCAGCTGCGTCAGGCGTTCATGATGAAATGAACGGTACATTTCAGGAAGGTGACCCATCAGCTCGTTGCGGTACTGTGGCAGTTCAAAGTGGCCAGCTGCCAGCTGCCCAGCATAAAGGTACATTAGTCCGGTTTTCACCTGACCGGCGCGGGTTTTGCCGCCCACGACGTTGTTCAGGTCGATGGCTATCACACGCGTATCCGGGTTAAGTTCAAAGACCGTGCGGCCAGCCAGCATTTTATACGTGCGCAGCGCATCAGACAGGCAGCGCTCAATATAGTCCAGCAATGACTCGCCACTTCTTTCACGGGTAATGGCTGCGTATCGGGCACGGACGTCGGCATCGTTTAGGTAGACCTGCAGATCGCTCAGCTCAGGCATGGCCTGATAGTGCGCCCGTGAGGCGGCTTTTATCTCACCTTTTTCAAACAGTAGATCCCGGACTTCGAACCAAGTCGTCTTCTGCCACCAGAGTGCATCGTACTCATGGTTCAGCCCCGTTTTTTCCAGTGCCGAATCTACAATGGGCTCTATCGTCGGGGCATAACGTACCGGGTCCTTGTCGGCGTTGTTGTCAAAGGCGGTTTCGATAACTGTCGTCAGGATCTGCCGACAATCCTGAGCGTTGGGCGGGGTACCGGTCTCCGGGTTAACGCAGAGCGCTTCACAGATATTGACCATAAACTCTAATTCGGGTGTCAGGGGGTATTTCATACCCAACTGGACATCGAACGGGTTTTTGCAGTGCTCACGGCTGTTTTCCAGTACGAGGCCGATGACCTCATGCTTGCGATGAGGGGGCAGCGCATCGCGCACCAGTCTGACCAGTCCCTGTGCGGAAAACCCCTTGTCCACATAGGACAGAAACGGCAGGCTGCTTTGCCCTGAAAACAAAATAGCTTCACTAAGCGCGCCCAGCGCAACGGACTTACCTGTACCGGGCTCACCGGCTACAATTTCGGTAAATTTCGTTTGCAGGTTACTGGCCAGCTTCACCGGGAAAGGCTTCCCATCCGGTGTCGCAAATACAATGCTGGCGTCATCTGCCCAGGGGGTTGCCGGTCGCTGCAGAGGCAGTAATGCCAGTGCGGCTGAAAGCGGAGGAAACATCAGCGACGGAATACTCAGTGTATTGGCACCGGTGAGTGTTGAGACCCATGCGCCGATGGGATCACCAAACGTACCGGTCACCTCGCAGACTCCCCAGGACTGTAAACCCTTCTGCAGCAGCGTGCGGTTACGCTTAACCACCTCTTTTGAGCGACCCCACGTACTGGCACAGACCGTCATGACGCACACGGGATCGCTTTTGTCTGCATGCTCCAGCCACTGAACGGAGTTATAGACAGAACGAAGCGGAGGTAGAAGGGCAGCCATACCCAGTACCATTTTTTTACCGCCGAGAACTTTTAGCCCATTGGGCATCAGATCCATGCGAATACGCCAGGGAAGCCGGCGACTCATTTTACTAAACAACTCGCTGAAGGTTTCCGGCTGCTGCGGGCCGAGGGACAGTGCAAGCGTCGCATGCCAGTGGCCATCAAGATGAACAAAGCTACCATCAGCCTCCGGTTCGCTGTTAAACAGCTGGTAGTTAAGGTGCGGGGCCAGCATTATCGAGTGATCCTGGCTTTTGGGTAACCCATGTGGCCATTTTATATCGCCTGGCAGGAAGGGTTTCCAGTCTGGCGAGGTACTGTCACGTTCAACCTCTTCGCGCAGGTGGAAGCCAAATTCGCGGGCATTCATCAGACGAATACGCGTGCCAAAATCACCGTTGCCAAACTGATTTTCCAGCGTGGTCACGAAGGTATCGTGGCGGATTTTCAGGCCTTCCAGCTCATAGAAAAACGGATTCTGGCCGTAACGCGCACCCGGCGCTGCTTTCAGTATTGCATCCCTGCGTTTCTCCTCATCCCTGCGTTCGGATGTGGCCAGCGCTTCTTTCGAGGTGTACACCACAAGAAAAGCACGCTCCCGGGCGACGAACGGTGCCAGCTTCTCAATACGCTCGTCCAGAATGTCAGTCAGGTCGAGATTCATACGTCGGAGGCCCCGGTATTGGTGTGCCAGCAGTTTATGCAGCTCTTCGCGTGCCTTGTCGGGATCACGCTCAAACACAAAGCTGAGCTTATGGCCTACGGTCTGAAACTCGCTGGTCAGCAATGTTTGCAACCGGTCAATGTAGCTACTGAACAGCGCATTATCGCGCTTTTCTTCTTCGGTAATGGCCTGTTGTTCGTTGAACTGACAGTAGGTCCCTTCAATTTCGAACACGCTGGCGTAATGCCCAGTCTCTGTCACAAAGATATAAGGTGCCGCCATATCCGGACGGCGTTTTTTGTCATCGTCGGTGAGACCGATTGTGGTACGCAGATCGCAGTAGCGCGTAAAGTCCTGCCCCAGCGCGTAGCGGGAAGCATAAGCCAGCGCCTCTTCCACGCATTCAAGCGCGGAGACTAATGGATTTTTCATAGGTAGTTGTTCTCGGACGATGTCAGTTCTGACTGCGGTACTGATTTAACAGGGAAAGCCAGGTCGATGGCTTTATCGAATCAGCGGTGATATTGCCGGAAATTAGCTCAGGGTTGGGGATAAGTGCGATGTGCCTGAGACGTTGTTGCAGATCTTCTCCCAGGCGATCCCGTGCCTGCATAAGCGCCTGACCAAACTCACCGGGATGACAGGTTCCCCAGAAGGCTTCGGCTTCTGCGTGATGCTCTGCCAACCAGCGGAGAATCGTTGTAGCGCCTTGTTTCTGGCGTTCATCCCCCTGTTGTCTGGCGATGCTCACCGTTCTGAGCAGATGACTGATGTCTGCCGGCGAAAGCTCCGGGAGGTAAACCATGACACCATCATTAGCCCCCAGGTTATTGAGGTGACGACTGCAGGCGCATACCGGACAAGCTACGCCAAGGTTGGTGTCTGCCGTATCCTCCGGATTACTGTTGCGGAATATCAGGGAGTTATGCTTACTGCTGTAGCCGCAAAAGTCACAGCAGTCACCGGTCAGCTTGCGGGCACGGCGCCTTAATAGCGGAGAATGAACCGTGCTTTCATGCCCCCATATTTGCTGCTCAATGCCAAAATTTTGCTGTCGGCGCGGCAGCGTCAGACGCAGCAGTTCGACATTGATATTAGCCCAGCGGCGAAAAGCCTTCAGGAGGCGTTCTGTCAGAGGTTCCTGCTGGGCACTCTGTTTTATTGCCTTCAGGTGCTCTTTGAGCGGTGTCAGAGGTAAAAGTACAACGTCGCAGTCATAGCCTTCCTCATGACGAATCATGCCGCAGTAATAAAAGTGGCTGACCAGCGGTGTGAGCAACTGGCAGAGGGTGAAGTTATCAGGTTCATCAAGCTGGATAGCTGGGGTGTCCGTGTCGCCGTCATCACCGGGCAGACAGGGCTCCAGCGTAACGGGGAACAGGGCACTTACGCTTTCCGGGAACAGGTTCACTTGTTTGGACTCCTTCTGTCTGATTGAAACCCCGGTGCAGATGCACCGGGGGTGGCGATTTAGCCCACATCAACCGGATTTAACTGGATAGTGCTCTGGCCTTTCTTGATGAACTGATCGATGGCAATCAGGATGAAGCCAGCACCAAACGCTGTCAGCACCCAGCCCCATGAGATTTGAGGGTTTTTCTTTTTAGCTACCCAAAGGATCACCCCTACAATTACAAGGCCAATGCCACCAAACTTGGCCAGTTTCAGCAGGCTTTTTCCTGAGTTATCTGCACCATCAGCTACGCCGTCCAGCATTTCGAAAATACCGTCGGCAGCATGGGCTGGCAGTGTCACAGTACCCAGACCCGCGACGAGTGCAGATGTCAGACGCACTCGCAGGGAAGACAGTGCCAGCCAGAGACGGACGGAAACAAACAGAGAAACATTACGCATTTTTACTACCTCATTGTTGTTGAATTAATTCCAGGTCAGACCCAGTGTTTTTTGCAGTGCATTAAGTAATTCGGGGTTACAGGCCAGCAGGATGCCGGTAATGGCCATGACCAGGCCTGTGCCGATGTCTTCCCGGGCTGACAGACCTGTATGGCCGTCAACCAGAGAACGCCGGGCGCGAACCACGCCCATGTAAAAGAACAGAACTCCCACAGCACGCAGCAGCGTGAGAACCGCATCAATAGCCAGTTTTGCCTGCCCCATGGAGTCCGGGGCATACGCGATCGCGTCGAATGACACATCACCAAAGCTCAGCGTGTGCGCGGCCTTGTTCATCATCTGTTGCAGGGCGATAAGTGCGCCGCCCAGACAGACCGAGGCCAGCACTTTCACGCCGCTTGAGGGTTTGCCGCTGCGTGAATTGCGGACGGCGGATACCAGCGTGGCAATACACCCACCCAGGCCGAACATAAATCCAAGCGCGAGAACAAGTCGTATTCCGCTGGTCTTCAGGCCATCAGCCACGTGGACAAGGATTTGAATGGCGTCCATCAACCCCCCTGGCGAATTACGCCTTTGTCAGTGACGACAACCCGATGCTGGGTATCGATGCTGCGAATAGTCATGCCTTGCAGAACGTCACCAGCCTGAACGGACCAGGTACTCCCGTTGTGTGTTATCCACGCCATGCCGGGGTACACCGTGTTAACCCGCCAGCCGGTAACACCGGTGGTTTTGGAAAGTGTTGATGGTGTGCGGGAGGATTTTCTAACCGGCGTCACTTTTCCGGTTGTTGTTGGGGTCGGTGGTTGTGCTACGGGTTTAGCCGCCAGTGCATGCAGCTGAGCTTCCAGTGCGGCCAGACGTTGTTCTACATTGCCTGTGCGTCCATTCAGTACCGTAATCGCCTCCCGGTTGGCAGCGCTGTACTGCTTCATTTCCTCTGAGTCAGTGATTGTGAGGGCTGGTGACTCCGGTGTGGTTATGGGGAGAGGGGGCGCTGACGTAACTGGCTCAGAAGTCGAGGCCGGTGCGGGTGACGGTGCCACCTGCTGTGGACCCTCATCCGGGATGAATGCCCGGGAGGGCGGTGAGTCTGGCCAGACGGCGTACACAGAGAGCGCAATGAGGGCCGCGCCGGCAACCAGCAGCGTGCTCAGGTCATAGCCGAAAAACTGGCGTTTCTTCGGTTTTTCGTCAGGTACCTGAGGGGCAGATGGTGCGGGTTCTTCTGTTGCGATGGAGTTATCTGTGGGCAGCAGGGAAGCGTCCGGAGCAAGGTCCGGATCAAAATAGTCTTCTTTCATGGCGTGTCTCTTCAGGGGTGTGTTGCGGGGGTAAAGGTTCCGGCTGGCTGGATGCGCAGGCCTGTTGATGCGGCACCTGCCGTCGTGTTGGTTTCCTTATCGCTCTCTTTGACTGCGGTCATAAAGAGCAGGGCGACACTCTGGCCGCGATCGACGAGAACCTGCTTAACCGGCAGCTTCTGGGCATCACTGGCAATGACCTGACCAGCCTGTTGAGCGGCACCGCCGAGGACTGTACCGGCAACGGCTGTTCCGTTTGGCATGCCGACGCGACCTTCGAGGGTGTTGTAGCCATTACTCAGGATCTGCGTATTAGCGCTGGCATAAAGTTGTCCACCCAGCCCGAGTCCGTGAGCCAGCGCGGGTAGCAGAATACGCGTGCCGTATCGGTTATTTACACTGGATGCCACCGATGACTGCAACGTATCAGGCATTGCTGCCCAGACATCGATACGCCATGTGTCCTTATTCCAGGTCATTTTGGTGAAATGAATATTGACGCCGTCACCGGCCAGTTGAACACCATTGGCCATCAGCGTTGCCCCGGCATAGGGGCCCGCAGGGATGTGGGCCAGCACCTGAGAGCTGGTGTTGTCAGAATCGACAGCCGTATCGATAACCCCACCTGGTCGGCTTCCCGCTGGGATCACCACATTGTCGTTACCAGACGGGCTTCCTGATAGTGCCGCCGGCGTTAGCGTCGGTGCCAGGCTGTCCGTCCAGCTTGCGTAAACACTCACCGGGGTTCCTCCCGGATTGCCTCCTGCCTGACCGCCGGTCATGCCGGTAATGCTGGCAACCTGTCCCGCAGGTGCGGCTCGCTGGATAACAAGCTCTTTCAACATGGCTTCCAGGGCCTTCTTGCGGTCCGGATCGACACCCGACGGTGCGGACTGTGATTGCTGAGAATACCCGGACGGTGGCGGTGTCTGTGGCACGGGCAATGGCTCCTGCGATATCGGTGGAACCTGCTTTACCGTTCCCGAGCCGATGGAGGCGATGAAGCTGCTGTTAGCCGCCTGCGCGCGCTTTGCGCCATCTGCATTATTCTCACGCAGTATTTCCCGGTATTGCGGACTTTCCGGAGCGACTTTGCCAGCCCCTCCCGCGACCTTATCAACGTTGATTCGGGAGGCCGGAGGTGGTGGCGTGCTCATCCAGGAAACCAGCAGGAATCCGCCGGCAATCAGCGAGAAAACAACGGTTGCGATAATGATGCCGGTTTTTTTTACGTCCCGGCTGACGTCTTTTTCGGCGGACATAGTCACTCCAGTGAAATAGTCAGATACACCGTTTTTCCGGCGTGAGAGAACGCCACTTCTGGCGTCAGGGGCAATTTGTAGAGCCAGGTACCGTCGCCGGAGGCTTGCGTCAGCTCAAATTCGTCACGAATTTCGCTGCGGGAACGGATATAAAGGTCATCTCCCATCTGCCATACCTGTGTGTCCGGCAAATCACCCTGCGTTTTCAGGCGCCGGGCCTCTTTAGGCGGAACGCCATCGAGGAAGGCCTGCAGGGCAGGATTATTAAGACCAATTTTCGACTGACCGGCGGGCATTTTCTTCGCCAGCGGTCCACGCTGTGGAATACGCAGATCCAGACGGTTATCAATAACCCGGGCACCTGTGTCGTTGCCGGCCTCACCGCTGTTGACGTCGATAATCACCGGTACCGCCAGTCCCTTCAGATATGCCGTTACGTTCCCCCGGTCGTACTGGCGTTTTGCCTGCACGGTCATCACGCTGCTGTCCGGTATAAAGCTCACAGCAAAACCATCCGGATTGCCGTTATAGGGGGGTGCAGCCAGCGGCCATGGTGCTCCCGTGTTATCCGTAAACATCAGGGTGCTGGCCTGATTCGTCGTGGTGCGAAGGACGGGAAGGGAGGCACCAGGAGAAAGATTCACAGTCAGCGTGGAAATGCGGGGGACAACATCAGCAGGTTGCCACGCCCGGCCTCTGCTTGCTTCGTCCATCACTTTGCCCACCATTTCAACACCCTGGCGATTATCCAGAGGGTTGGCCTGACTCATTGCCCATGCCTGGGCTGCAGTGGGCGGGGCGGGCGGTGGTGTCTGACGTAACGGAGCGGTGATATCGGTCTGCGGTACTGTGCTTGACTGTGGGGCCGTGGGTTCGCTCTGAGGTGCTGTGGATGTCGGCGCTGCTGGAGTCGCGGCGGTTGGTGTATTACCCGTGCGGGCGGGTGCCCAGTCTGCCGCCAGTGCCGGAACCGCTGACAGCAGCATAACCACTGCAGTGAGAGTGTATTTTTTCATGAGAGTACCTGAGTAAAATTAGCGGGCATCGCGGGTGACGATTGATGCGCCTTCAATACCTTCCGGTTTAACGCTGACGTCGGTTCGCTGGACGCGCACGGTGAAGATAAAGTTCTGTGGGGGCAGGCTGCGGGTCTGACCGTCCAGGCTCAGTGTGACCGGATACTGTATGTCCCACATGTAGGGGCCGTTTTCGCCTTCCCTGCCGCGCCGGTAAATCATCCCCTTGCGGGTGGTGTTGGCTGACATGATCATCTTGTCTGTTTTGACTTTAGCGAACAGGTTTGAACTGGTGAGAGCACTGTAGTAGCTGGTAAAGCCCGCTTCAGAAAATTTCTGCTGTTGGTCGCTAATCTGCGTGCGGTAATTTTTGAAATCGAGCTGGAAAGCATCGCGGATCAACTTATCGCCAAATGCGATGACGTCATCATCAGAATATGCAGGTTCTGAAGTGGGGTGTTGCTCCAGTACGCTGCCTTTATAGGTAGCGAAGTATTTTGTCGGCGGGTTGGCGACTTTCCAGACCAGCCAGGCGTTAACCGGCCACTGCAGCAGGCTCACCGTGGCGGCGATCAGTGCAACCTGTAGCGCCTTTCGGGCAAAGCCTGCGTTGAGCATGTTTCTTTGTTGTAGCTCGAGCGATGCCATGAAAGGGATCATGGCGTCGTCTGGCGGGCGTCTGTCTTCAGACGCACCCGAAGAAGCCTCCGCAGGGGAGGCTGGATTCTTTTTCATCGTTGAATTACTTCCGTCAGTTCAGGGAAATGAAAGAGGAACTGCCGCCACTGGTCGCGGAACTTATCGGTGCAGAAGTGACAGACTGACTCTGTGGGGCGGGCATGTAAGAGCTATATGACGACAGATTGGCGGAGGAGGGTAAATCTCCCCATGGATCAATAGTGGACGGGACATAGTCATTAATTTTGTCTCGTGCCGCCTTGCAGATTTTCTGGCCAATCTGATTCATTAAATCCGCCAGATTAGGAAATGTGGGGGCTGTGATTGTGGTGGAAATATTGCCCAGACAGTCGCCCAGTGACGCCGAGACGTTGTTCTGACGCTGTGACCAGGCCTCAGCTGCGGCTTTCGCCCGATTGTAGCCCGCCTCGCTGCCCAGCTGAGCTGCGGTACCTGCACGGCAGGAAGCAGCATCAGCAGCGGGAAGGCACGCCAGGAATAAAAGTGTGAAACAGAGTGTACGTCGCATCATGACCTCACATTGGCTGTGGTTGGATAGCCGGCTTTACCTGCGCCCGGGGAGACTGAGCTGGTTCTTCAGCCTTCGGTGGCGTATATGCCTGAGAGAACCCCAGTTTGCTGTGCAGGGCCGGCGGGATCTTTTCCGGTGTAACCAGCGGTACGGCAAATTTAGGCGCGTCTTTCCCCTTCATTTGAAATGCAAAAGTGTCGAAATTAGCCGTGCTATTTTTCACCGTGTTTACTGCTGAAGCGTGCCCTATGAGCTGCAGAGCGCCGTTATCCTGAACGGAGTTGAGTGCAAGATAGGTGTTGCCATTATTGCCAGTGCAGATGCGGGCCAGTACGTTTCTAAGCTCACCCTCATGGCGAATAATGCCCTGAAGATAATCACCATGCCCTTTCACCAGATGAGCCAGCAGTTCTCCATCGGCGGCGAGCGCATGCATCACAACGGATCCAGCTGCTTTGGAATGAGAAGGTACGGGAGCATCAACCGGGTGCGTGTCCGGGGCGGACTGACCTTTGCCATCCGGACCGGTGTACAGCAACCCGTGGCCGCTGGCGTCAGGCGTGGTAAGCGGCAGATTTGCGGCCTGAACCATCTGCTGTTGTAACTTCCAGAAAGCGTTACCGTCGTAGGCGGCAAGTTCCGCCGGTGCGACGGCGTTTCTGTCGTCAACAAGCAGCCGGTTGTCCATGGCCGGAGAAACTGTCCAGTGGTTGCGATGGGTTTCGAGCCGTTCAAAACCGGTAACCTTACCGTCGGCATCTTTCACCGGCACGTTCACGGTGACCGGCTTCTTACCAAGGAATTGCAGCTTCACCATATCGCCGGGCTGCTTACCGCTGTCCTTCAACGCCTGCTCAAGCTCGACACCCCAGAAGGTTTTGTTACCGCCTTTGGTGCGCATCTGTACATAAAAGCTGTCGGTTTTGGTTTTATCAAACTGGTACGGCGCTTTGCCTGCATCCAGTAGCTTGCCTGTGAGACCGGTGCGCAGCGTCTCTTTTTCAATCGTGGTCAGCTCCGGTGCAGCAGGTTGGGCGGGTGCTTCGCTGGCCGCTGAGGCCGAAGGGGAGACTACCGGCGAGTCAGCTGCAGCTTGTGCCGGGGCTGGCTCAACAGCGGGGTTTTCGGGACCGATATCCAGTCCGTTCTGTGGCACGGTATTCTCAGCCCTTGATTTCAGCAGTGCCTCGAACTGCTCACGTTGGTGTGGATTTTTGAGGTGTACCTCAATGTTGTGGTCTGCTATCAGCGTCATTGTTCGTTGGATAAACGCTTCGCTGCCGGTAATTTCTACCGCGCCGCGCTGATTGGCTTTCGCGGAAAGCAGGGCAGCCAGGATCATCCGGTCATTTTCACTGGCTTCCGGTGAAGCCATCACAATGCGATCGCCATAATCGCGGAAGGCGTCCTGGCCATCGAGTGCGTATATCCATGTGCGGTCTTCCTGGCGGCTGCTGAGGCCCTGCAACAATTCATCAAGATTGATACGCGGTACCGGGTCTTCCTGCGGGCTGACGTCGCCGGCATGACGGCCAAAAGTGAAGTTAAAGCCGTTCTCTTCGGCAGGTATATCCTGAGGTTCGGTCGAAGAAGTCGTTTTCACTTCTGGTGTTTCCCTATCAGCCTGTACCGGTGGCTCTTCGGGGGCCTGTGTTACGACGCCAACAGGACTCTCGGGGACCTGCTGTGGTGATGGCTCAGGGGATGTCGGCAACGCATCTGGCGGTGAAATATTCGCGTCAGGTAAGGCGGCTGCCGGTTCGGTAAGAGCGTCGGTCTCTGCCGGACGCTGACTGGCTTCAGTTGGCGCTGATTCGGTATCTACGGGCTGCAATGTCGCATCAATCGACGCTATTTCTGCATCAGGTGGCTGTGAAATTGCTATTTCTGGTTCGTTTTCTGCGTTAACCGGGGGTATTTCTGCATCAGATGGTGCAGGTGTGGCTTCAGCAGGTGCTGATACAGCTTCTGCCGTTTCGCTGCTGTTCTGCCCGACGAGGTGGTCTTCACTTCCCGGGGATTGTGAAGAGGACTCCTGCTGCATGTAAGCCGCATATTCTGCGATATCAGCAGGTTCCGGTAGTTGCTCTTCAGGATCGTCCTGTCTGAGGTGGGTGTCTGGCATGGGATGTTCCTCTGTGAAGGTCTGACGCCAGTCAGGGAGTAAAGGGTCAAGAACTGGAGACAGCTGGTCGCGCACGGCATCGAGTCCCCGTGATGAATGAATGTCGTTGAAATCGCTGAATGAACCCGTGCCGGCAAATGCCTGTGCGCGTTCGATTTCAGTAAATTGCGGGATGATATAAGTGCCATCAATGGCCGCTGCGGCCTCCCGGGCTTTATTGAGTCCTTTGTTGTCGGTTTTCGTGAAGTCATCTTCGCCAAGGATGATGTGAGCCGTATCGGGATAAAGAGCCTTAAGGTTTCGTGACACCGTCACCATGTTGCCAGCGTCTACCGTCATCACTACCGGAATCCCTGTGGCCTGATGCAGGCTTGCCGCCGTGGCATATCCTTCGGCATAGAGAATGGGAAGCTGCGGGCTTAGTTCGCCGCCAACGACAAAGAAATTACCGGTCTTCTCGGCATCCTTCTTCAGGTTTTTGGTACCGTCTGGCTTGATGTACTGCAGCGTGCGAAGTTCCCCAGCGGTATTGCGCAGCGGAATGACCAGATTGTCATATTTATCCAGCTTGACACCCGCAGCGGCGGGCACGCTCTTACGTGACAGGTACGCATGCGAGTCGGGCGCGGCTGGCATTTTTGACCACTGGCCTGCCAGTGTTTTCGCAATGCGCGCATAATCATTTTGCGACTTAATTTCTCTGTCCCAACGCTTCTGAGCCGCCAGCGCACGCTGTTTAATAGATTCTGCGGGGTCATACTGATATGCGCCGGTGGATGTCCAGTTCACTTTGCCTTCGCTTGCACGGTGATTTTGGTACCAGCCAGCAGGACGACCATCCATGAATCCCTGATAGACGCCGGATTTACTGCCGGCTTTATCACCTTCCGCCGCAACGCGGTGCCGTTTGCCATCCATCTCTGGCAGGCCGTTATCGGGCAGAACGAACCCGGCCTCGCGTAGTACCTGTGCAAACTCCTCAACAGGTGTCAGGTTTTCTGCGAGGGTATGAGTCTGCCCTGTAATGGTAGTTTCAGGCAGCCAGGGCTTAATTTTCTTTAGGTCCGCCTCTTCCTTCGCAAACCAGAGTTTTTGTGACCTGTCGTATTCAAGGGGATAGCCCCCATCCGGAAGTCGGCCAGCCGCACGCAGCGCGTCCTTTTTGTTGTCCGGCATGATGGTGAGATAAGTACGTTTCTGCATTGCCTTGTTCCTCTGTTATTCAAAGAACTTGCGATACCACCACGGACGACCTGTCAGGCGCTGTCCGCGAAGAAGGTAAATGAGGCGCTGCCAGAGCACCGTGATGGTGAAACCAAAGAAGGAGAGAAGCCGAAAGAAGAGGATGATGCCGGTGATGATGTAGAGCGTGGTCGTTTCCGGCCACTGAAACCATGCGGCATACAGGGCAAAAAGCACGACCGGAATACCTATTATTTCCAGTCGTCGCCCGGCATCCCGCCAGGGGCAAATATTCACATGGACATCCTCCGCTCTAGTTCGCGCCGGGTAATGACGGTCAGCAACTCATGCTGGCTGATGTGGCCCTGCAGATAGAGAGCCCATGCCTTATCACTCATGCGAGCTTTACGTTCACTGAGATGGTTATCGATCCAGTCACGCCAGCGGGTATGATCCAGACGCCCCAGCGCTTCACGAACATCATCATCAAACACCAGATATTCCCTCACCGCCTGACGTTTGCCGTCGGTGGTCCGTAACAATCGCTGGGCAATGATGTACTGCAGATTACTCAGCAGGTTGTGTGCCATCGCTTCCCGAAGTTCTGTCGGAACCAGCATCAACGCGCGGGGAATGGTCTCTCCCGGGGAGTCGGTGTGCATGGTAGACAGGCAGAGGTGTCCGGACTGACCGTTCATGACGGCACCGTAAAGTGTTTCGAGATCGCGTATTTCGCCCACGCCAATCACGCCCGGTGCGCGACGCAGTGAGAGCCGCAGGTGTTCAGCGAAGGAAGCCACATCGCGACCAATCTGCGACTGTTCCGGCATCAGGATGGCATCCGGAAAGTTCAGCAGAAATTCAATCGGGTCTTCCGCTGTGACAATTTTGCGGTCGGGATAGTGCTGGGCGCAGTACTGATAGATAGAAGCCAGGAGCGTTGATTTTCCCGAACCTGTTTCGCCGACAACCAGTCCTATGCCCTTGTGAGGAAGTAACGCCGGGAATAAATCATCTTCCAGTTCAAGGCTTTCGAGCTGCGGAATTACGGTTGGGATGGTTCGAAGCGTGAGTGCCGGCACCATGTCATAGTCACCGATGGTGGCCTGCACGAAGTTACAGCGAAAGCGCAGGCGCTCACCTCGTCCTAGTCCGTAACGGTTGTAAATATCACCGGTCAGCTGAAGGGCGCGGTCGACCCCTTTGCCCGATTTGAGATCACCTTTAATCTGCTCAGAAAAAACATCATCCATTAAGCGGGCCAGCTGAGGGGGTTCAATGCGGAACTCGCTGGCCCGGACCTTGCGGCCATACAAATCAACAACCAGCGGCCCGCCACCCTGCAGAAAAATATCGGAAACATTGTTGCGAGAACAGTGGACAAGAAAGGACCGCAGGGCATCGCCGGTGATGCCACCGTGCTTATGGAAATCAAATGCCGGTAACATCATTGCGCCTCCTTACGTATGACAGGTTTCCACTGTTTTTTATCCACGACAAAGCCTGCCGGATCCTGAATGCGTTTCACCTTGTCACCAATCATCAGTTCATCACGTGTGCCGGTGACGCTCTGCTGGGTCTCTTTGACATCCGGTGCCTGAATAATGCCCTGCTGTAGCAGCGTGGAATAACGGAGCATGCCGGTGTAATCACGGGTCAAACGGTTGAAATTGGCTTCCAGCGTGCGATCGGCACTGAGACGGCCTTCCTCCCAGCCACGACGCACGGCTTTTTCCCAGACGGCCTTCTCCTTGCTGTTTTTGGGGCGGACGCTGGCATCCGGTGCGTCAATACGTTTGCTGGCAAGCCCTGGTAGCAGCCAGGTTCGCCAGCCCGGTGGGTTGCTGACAAAGCGAGCCGGAACCAGAATGTTATAGGTGCGATACGCCGTGCGTATCTGATCCGGTGTGATATGTGCCATGTCGGTCGCGGTGGCTATCACCGGCGGCATATAGCCCTGCCGGCTGATAAGCGGTCGGAAGTCGTACATATTGTTGAGCGTGGTGTCGCGGGCCGTCAGTATCTGACGAAGTTCCCAGGCTCGTTGGGCCTTCCCTCCCTGAAACCCTACGGTCTGGCCAGCATCGTTGAGCATCTGCCAGACGGTATCACTCAGCCCGTTAAAATCATTGACGGTCGGATTGAGGTAGTCCGCCATATCTGCAGGCGGGGCTTCTTCTGCGAATGCAGGCAGCGTGCAACACAGCAACAGGCCCGCAAGTAGCTGTCGTTTCATGCGAGGCGACCTCCTTTATCTGGAAGCGCAAAGTACAGGTGCAGCTCCAGTGGTTGCTGTTTCAGGGTGGCACGCCATCCTATCTGCGTTTCCAGCTGGCGGAGCAGGTTCTCAAACGTGATGTTGTCGACATGAACGCTGACGGGCAGCGGTAGCCGAACCCCGCTGTATGCAAAATTAAGTCCGCGTTGACGGGCGAGCTGGGCGAGCAGTTCAATAGCATCTCCCTCCCAGTTCAGTGAAAGCCTGTCGCTGTTTGCCGCGAAACTACCAGGAAGCCGCGTGGCCTTCTGGTTTAGCGCACCATCGAGGTAAAGCTGCTGCTGTGTGTAGCGTATACGTGAGGCATCGTCTGATGCCTGCGTCAGCGGGACAGTATTATGCGGTTGCTGGGCCTGACAGCCGGACAGCAGAATGCCGGCCAGCGCGGCAAGGTACGTGGTTTTCATCATGAGGATTCCTGAAAAAACACGGCATTGAATGAGCGTTGCCATGTGTAATAGGGGGATTAACAGGGTTTTACGAAACGAGGAGAGATAATCAGAGTTGGAAAAACAGGTTAGTCATTAATTGGGGATCATCCTCATGCTGTCACCGGCCTTTCCCCAGACGGCAATATTTCGATTATGCTGCTTTCCTCCCGGTATAAAATGATGCGATTTTGCTGTCAGCTTAGATAAACGCGTCAAAGCATATTGCAGGCTGGCACTGCTAATTGATGAAGATGCAAGGTGCCCGGTGCTGAGCATATGTAAAAAATCTTCGGCTTCACGTTCAGCCATTTGTTTTTTCATCTATATCTACCTTTTTAATATTTAGGTGTTGTTAAGGAAAAGGGAGGCGTCGCGCCCCCCTTTTATTAGCTACACAGCCTCATGCCTTAATGTTTGTTGTTTTCTCCGACTAGCTGGCCTTTCAATAAATCTATATGACAAGTAGGCCAACCCGATGGATAAAACACATGACAAAGCAAACCTTGGAAGGCCATCGACTATACCAATATCCTCAAACCTTTTACCTATTCCACCATTCATTAGTGTGTGTATGAGATACAGAGAGAACGAGATATCACCCAATGTTATAAAGAATCGAGGAATATATCTCGTTATAAGCGCATCATTTAAAACCACCGCAATAAACAAAATAGACAAATACCATCCTGACATCGTTATTCCATGTCCCCATGACTGAGTGAATACGATGCAGTATCCTGTAATGATTATCGATAAAAGTAATATCGCAATGCGGAACTGGTTATTTAGATTTTTGGTATAGGGATAAACAAGGCCAAAAACGACACCCACTAAAAACAGCCATATGACGGGGTTAGTCATTAGATTTAAGTAAGCTGAATTGAATTGATAGCCACTAACATCCAAGGTCGGTGAATGTCCAGCCAACATAGGGAAAACAACTAAGCTTAACGAAAAAACAGCAAGCAACAGTAGCCATCTGTATTTTGATATCAGACAAACTGCCATTACTAAGTAAAAAAACACTTCGTAATTAAGTGTCCACCTAATGCCATAGACACCGCTATCATCCACATAGAAGGGAGCATGATTGGCATCGATTGGGGAGAACGTGATTGCACTTATGAAGTTATTCACTTTCTCTGGGTAATGGAACGTACTCATAGCTCCAGATAAAAGGAAAGTAATTAGCAGGATAGTAAAGTAGACCGGAAATATTCTCCTAGCACGGTGCTTCAAAAATACCCCAACTGCCGACATCCCAGGGTTTAGTTTTTTGGCTGATAACGTGATAACAAATCCACTTATTATGAAGAATAAGTCAACCCCAATAGCTCCCCATCCGAATAGCTGGTCACCTAGATTAGGATAGGACAAGTTTATATTCCATCGAAAATGAAATAACATGACAACAAGGGCTGCAAGGCCTCTCAATGCCTGCACGCCCTTAAAAGAAGAATTAGTCATAAAAAACCAAACACTCACAGTTTAATCTAATATTGGAAATGCAATGTTACATGTTATTTCACTGTTTTGCACAATTCGCGACAGAAACAAAACAAGATTGTTTGTTTTTATTGTTGGGAGTTGTAATCACCCAACTGTTACTTCCAGGATCTGGGTAGCTGCTATCTGGGTTGTTGTGCGCGCCACCATCTCCCCATCGTGTCATGATCCAGCCACCAGAAACCATCTTTGAACCGGCAGGGCAGACCGCTGTTTGCACGGTTAGGTTCGCGCAAGTGCCGGCGCTTTGAACAGTAAAAGTATCAAGCGGCACGCTCTGTAGCTTCCATATACCATTTTGACAAGAGAGAAGAATGCCCTCAGGTGTTCTACCCACTAAACCATTTGGTGAACAACCGTCACCAGCATTTGCTGTACCATCCAGTTGCAAATATTCACCAACTGACGCTCGACCATCTGCACGAATGGTTCCCCCTTTGAGCTGGCCACTGGTGTAAATTCCTTTGCCGTTTACTGATTTGATCCAGTCATTGTCATCCATATAAAGACCGCCGCCGTGCGCTTCATTCAGCCAGCCTTTGCCTGTGCCTGTAATGAGCCATCCGCTTTTGCTTTTGACATCGTTTTCGGCTGTGACAGTGTTACTGAAGTTTCCTGTTTCACCGTTAACTGCCTTAGCGTTGTTGAGATCATTACTGCCCATATCAATGGCAGTGTGCATCCGGTTCAGGTCGGGACGACCGCTGACCTGATAGCGATACAAACGGTCACTTTCCTGCAGGTCGGTGCCCAGTACATCCGACGAAAGCCAGGTGGCCAGCCGTCCTTTGGCTGCGCTCAGGCCATAGCTGTTCAGGTTCAATTCCCAGCCGGCAAATGCACCTATCGCCATATTGTCTGGCCAGACGTATCCACCCGAGCCATCCACTTTCTGTGAGATGTAGCGCAAACCTTTATAGGAGATCTCCTGACCGCCGGTGGTCAGAACGAAGGCCACCAGTTTTTGATTGAACTTAGGGTCCCGGGCAATACCCACCAGATAAGTCTGTGCGGCCGTATTACGCAGTGAGAATCCTGTCGGTAAATACCCCGCCTGTTGCAGGTCTGCGCCTGTCACGGTCACTGGGGTTCCTCCGCTGACCTGACTCACCAACGCATCGCGGTTATCGCGGATATAGCTTTTCGCAGCGCTGCCTACAGCAGTCATGTTGCTTGCCTCTACTCCCCATTCCATTTCCTGCATGTAGTTGGTATAGCGGGGGTAGCCATATATGACGGCGAGCATGATGATGACCAGCGCAACGAGTATTTCTATTGTTAGCATCCCCCGGTTAACGGGGGACGGTATCTGTTTATTCATGCGATTTAGCCTGTAGATAAAGGAAACCTCTGCGCCAGAATGGCCACGCTGAGGCAGAGACAAAGGTATGGGGCGAAGGGGATTTCCTGTTGTTTGGAGAGTAAGCCAACCATGCTGGAAAGCTGTTGCAGCAAAATGAGGCCAAGCGCTGCAAGGGCAATTACGGCGGCAGTGGGCAAAGTTAGCCAGACGCTCAGCCCTGTGAGCAAATACACATCACCCAGTCCGAATCGCTCCCTGCCATGTCGGTTTGCCCAGAGCCGGAAGAGAAAAAGCATTCCGAACATTGCCAGCCCATCACTGATCGCCATCAATGTTGATATGCCCGACTGTGAAAATAGGGAGAACAGCAGGCCGCTGAAGAGAAGGCTGTTAGTGAACCGCAATGGCAACCATTGCCGGGCGAGGTCCAGCTGGGTAAGCAGAACGCACCATCCGAGTAAGATCAGGTCGCGTAATACGACATGCCAGGGCAAACACAGCGAAAGTCCCCGGGTAGCGACGACACTTGCCAGAACGGCAAAAAGTAACACCAGGAAAGAAGATAAAGGCAGGTGCGTCGGTGCCACCCCTTCCGTTTCACGAATAAATCCGGAAGCTTGCCTTACTAGACTGCGCCCCATGAGAGCAAATACCGGTAAAAATACGCAAAAGGTCAGGACGGACATCATTGTCTTCGTACCAGTAGCCGGTTGTAGTGACCGTATATGAGTCTGGCGTAAATCATCCTCCGCTTTTCATTATTATCAGCAAAACCTGCGTTGTATGAACCCAGACAGCTCCAGCTCACACCGCAGGTCTGCAAATGTTTCGCCAGTATCCAGGCACCGATCTGCACGTTAAGGCAGGGATTATTGAGCAAGTCATCCTTCGAACGAATCACCCCCATTGAGATCAGTTTGGGAATATGTATGGAGTTGATTCCCATTAAACCGTAATCGGTGCTGAGCACTTTGCCTGCCTTATTGCGGTTGGTATTGGTAATTTTGGGATGTCCTCCACTTTCCTGAATAGCCATGGCTTCAAGCAGCACGGGATCAATCTGATAACGTGCGCCGGCCGCCTGAAAGCAGAATGCAAAAGAAGAGCTGGAAGTCAGCAGGAGCAAGAGCAGCAGCACGGTACGTGACAGAATAGTTTCCATATCATCAGTCCGTAAAAAGGGCAGACATTTTGCCTGCCCGGTCAGTGGTTAGCGTGAAGTCACACTGCGTTACGTATTGCTTTTGAATTTCAGCGTGTTGTTACCGTTAGAACCGGTATCGGCCTTACACTGAGAGCCGGCGTTAGCGGCCGTGACTGCGCCGACCGTTGCGGTGCCGTTGATGGAGGTTTCAGAGACGACCGTGGTTTGTGACATTTTGGTGGCCATCGTCACACAGGCTTCCTGTGGGACGCTTTCATAGGTCAGAGAGAATCCAGTGTTATTACCACCGGATGAGGCTTCTGCCTGTACCGTTACGCTTCCGCCCCAGGTATTGATAACGGTCGCACTGCCTGAGCTCTTATCACCAACGAGCGTCATCGAGTTGGGTACGCCACCGAACTGTACCAGCGTGCCGGTCATTTTGGCCGCGTCGCTGAATTCATATCCTCCCTGCGTTTTCAGCAGGGTGCGTGTCTGAGTCATGATTTCCTGCGCATTGCCGAGTTCCATCGTGGTGTCATTCTTGCGGAACAAACTGCCGCTGTTGGCAAAGATGTAAATCACCATAATGACAATAACGGCGAGGATAATGACCAGTTCAATGCTCAGTACGCCACGGTGAACAGGACGCGGCAGTGCCTGTGAAGCTGAGTTCTTCATGAGTTTTCCTTAATTACTGTGAATGGCTGAAATGCCAGTGAGTGTGGGTGGGTAAAGCGTGTTACTGGCCCATCTGGCCAGCCATATCGTTAAGCTGCTGTATGACCTGAACTAACAGAATCATGTAGCTACTGACGATCAGGAACAAAAAGGTGGATAAGCGTGTTGCACGCCGTTTAATGATTTTCACTGCGCGGATTAGCCAGTGCCTGGCGTAGTTTTCAATGATGAGGTCGGCATTATCACCATCAGTGAGCAGGACCAGTTTGTTGACGCAATCTTTTGAGGGGAACTGGTAGCCGGCATTACGCAGTGCCAGCCCCAGATGCTGCCCCTGACGAACCAGACGGCGTGTTGCGTTCAGACGTTCCAGCAACCACGGAGATGCGTTACGCGACAGGATATCCAGAGCATCGAGTGTCTTAACATCTGCCCGCAGCAGGGCTGAAATATTGAGCAGAAAGGCAACGCCCTGAAAATCTTTGTACACCGACCAGGGAACAAGATAGTCAAGCCAGCGCCGAACCTTGCCGGTCAGGTTGTTGAATGACCAGGTTATCCAGGCAATCAATAACGCGACCGAAAGCGAAAGCAGGACGCCATGAATAACGACAAAATCCGACGTTGCGCCCAGCCACCAAATGCCGCCCTCCCAGGTTTCCCGTGGCACGATTTTGGTCAGCTGAGGAATAAAATGTTTACTGACCAGTACCATGATGCCAATTACCGTGGAAATTAACGCCAGTGGGTAGCCCAGCGTGCTGAACACTGACGATTTCATTTCATCAACGCCCTGAACCACCGTCATCGCCCGCCGAAGTGCTTCTGATATCCGTCCATCCATGACGCCGGCGCTGATAATGGCGGCCTCCTGGCGGGGGATCCAATCGGCAAGGGCAACGTCGAGAGACTGGCCGTTACGAATAGCCTTCAGGCAGTCATCCAGCCAGACTGCAGAAGTGGAGGTGCGTTTACCAAAGTCGGTAGCGCTGTCACGCATATTGGTCAGCGCAACTTCCAGCGTACGGTTGTTGTCCAGTAAAAAAGCCAAATCCTCATAAAGCGAAAGCCGGTCACCGGTAGAAAAGGTATGTCGATAAAGCCAGCGGGTCGCTGCCTGCCGGTAAACCGCCAGCCCATGCTTACTCTTTCCTCCCGTAGCCAGTTTCGCCCGCAGTACGTTCAGTCTTTTCATCGGCTGACGTCCTCCTTATTTAGGTCCAGCCAGCGGTCTTCGTCCAGCGGACTAATACGGTCGGCGGCCAGCGGGTCTACCAGACCAGCATTGATGTGATGTAACAGGTGCGTATTTCGGGTGATCCCGCCAAGCGTGCGGTGCCAGTAGCTACGGGCTGCCAGCTTTCCTTTTTCGCGATATATCTGCATAAAGGTGGCGTCGGGACTAATTACTTCAGCAATCACCGTTCGGCCCACAATGCCCATATGACAGCACTCACACCCCTCTGTATTGCGGAAATACAGATTGTCTGCCGCTAACAGTTCCTGCGTTAACAGGTCACGTTCGTCGTCGGTCAGTGTGCTCTCAACGGCAGACCAGGGCTTTTTGCACTCCGGACAGAGCAGCTGGACCAGACGCTGACTGATAAGACCGATCATCAATTGCGGGTCCGTCAGGAGCGCTGGGTTAATGCCCATCGTCACCAGACGTTCCAGAATATTAATCGGGTCATTGGCATGCAGCGTGGACAGCAGCAGGTGGCCGGTCATCGCGGCGGTTATGCTGGTTTGCGCTGAGTTGTTATCGCGCATTTCACCGACTACCAGGGCATCGGGATCTAAACGCAGTGCGGCGGAAATGGAACGAACCCATGCCGTTGATACGGCTGCCGGGTTGTTTTTGTCAGCAATAATGGCGGTTTGTACTGCGCCTTCGATGTGCCCCTCAGGCGGATCTTCGATGGTCATCAACCGCCGCAGGTGCCGGGTACTGTCCAGATACATCGCGCTAAATGTACGTAGCGTTGTGCTTTTCCCTGAACCGGTAGGGCCGGAAAGAATGACAATACCTTCCGGGCGTTGCAGCATCCTTCGCAGGAGCTTTTGCTGTGCTGGCAGAAATCCCAACATATCCAACGTGGGCGGTGCTGCACTGTCGTCGGGAATAACGCGCATGACCACGTACAATCCGTATACGGCAGGGGTATGAGCATAACGGGCGCCGAACAGGTTCAGGCCATGCAGGAAATCTTTTCGTAATCGGCCATCCTGTTGCCGGTTGGGATTGAACTGAGATTCTGCAACATCGCACATCGACAGTACGATGGTGGAGGCCAGATCTTCGCCATCTTCTTTCGAGATGGCATCGACTTTGATCAGGTCTCCGTGGATACGCATCATCACATGCGTGGTTCCACCCTTCCCTATCTCCAGGTGAATATCTGAAGCCTGCAGCTTTGCTGCCTTACGAAAGTAAGCGACAACCTTTTTCTGGTTGTCGCTGAAGTCCTGATTAAGTGTGTCTCTGGGCTGTTTGGCCTTTAATTCCCGTATCTGGTCCAGCGGAAGAAAATTAATGGCTATGGGTTTTTGGTGTTTCTGACGCAGTGAGTTAACAAAGGACTGCACACGTACGTCAGAGCGATGATGTTCTGCGATCATTAAGGAAAGCTGGCCACCTTCTGTTGTAACGGGGTGCAGCCAGTTATCAATGTCGGCAGGAATAGGCGCATCAAGCATAGGAACCTCATTCGGTGAAAGGAAGGGTATGGACTTCACCGGCGGCGGTCGTGATTTGCACTTCCTGCGCGGTAATGTTCTTTACCGTGTCACCGGTACCCGGGATGCGCTGGCCTGCGGTGACCTCGACACTGGCACCGTCGGACAATGCCAGACGGGTACGCAACGCTTTTCCGCTGCCCGCGATCTCAACAATACGCGGCAGACTGGTACGCGCCGGTGGTGGTGTATCGGTTGGCGGTGTTACTCCGGGAGCCGGTGCAATCAGGGTTTGTGTCAGTGGCGTAGGAAGGGATGCGTCATATCCATTGTTTTGCTGCAGGGACTGGAGCGCTTTTGCGCGTGCTGCCTGAGCTTCAAACAACAACGTATCGCCCTGGATGCGTTCAATTCTCGCCAGATTAAGCATGTCGCCAGGCCTTTCATTCACGGCAGGGATGCTATCGACGGTCTTTGAAGTGTCTTCTTCAATTTTGGGTAATGCGGTGGTGGGTGCGGCCTGGCTACTCACCGTGATGCCGGCAAAAATCACCCCCAGCAGGGCGCTACATAATTTAGCGTTGGGCATACAATTTTCCTTCCAGAGAGTAATGCAGCCTTGCGTTACTCAGGCTGACCGTTATTCGCGTCAGACGAACACCCGAGGCATCAAACTGCGCCGGTGCAAAAAGTCTGTCGGGGGGAATGTCGGTGGTGAATGTAAAGCTGAAGCTCCGCCAGGGCAGAGGAATAACCTGTCCCTTAACGCGGGTTGATAATGCTCCGTCTTCAGTCAGGTTCAGGCGGGCACGCAGCTGCTGTGCGTAATTAGTCAGCCGTTGTGTCTGACTGTCCACGCTGGCGACGGTTTCGGGAGCGTCGGGCAGCGGCATGTGCAGTGCCACTGAAACGCCGCCGGTATCGGCTCCCCCGGGGATGTTAAATAGCGGTTTAAGTCCCGGATACCAATGAGCCAGACGCCAGGTGAAATCACCAATAGTACCGCCAGCCGGTTTGCTCCAGGCCAGTCTGATACCTTCCTGCGAGCAGTCGGCGGTATTAAAACGCCATCCTGCGATACTCAGCGGTGCAATCTTCCATTGCTGGCTGCACTGGGTCAGGAAGTCAGTCAGGATTGGTTGGGCTTTCCAGGGCTGCAACGCCGTTGGTGTAGCTGTCTTGATTTGTTCTTTGGCTTTGAGAAAAGCCGCCCTTGCAGCTGCTATCCGCTGAGTTTCAAGGTGTGACTGATATTGCGTCACGCCAAAATAACCGCCGAAGATAACGACCAACAGCGCTGACCACGTGATAAGTGCCAGACGATTTGATACAGGATGAAGTCTGGCGAAACGGGGTACTGCCAGACTGCTTAACAACACATCCAGCGTTTTATCGTCCCCGTTCACCCCCGGCAGAAAACCTGCAGGACAAAAGATGGTGCGGTCATCAGCTGTAAAGGTGTCAAAACTCAGGAACGTTTCAAGTGCCTGCCTGACCGTGTCATGGTTACCAATCACATCCGACAGCACGGAAAGTTGTCCTTCCTGCGTGGCAATAAACCAGTAACGGCCATCATCGAGCGCGAAGATACCCCAACCGTGAGAACCCAGTAGAGGAAGAACGCTTAACGCCAGCGAGGCTGAGTTTTTGGCTTCACGCGCAGTGATGCCGCATTCAGTCAGATTGCCTGAGCCGGTCAGTAACTGAGATTTACCCGCCGGCACAACCGCAAACCTGTCTGCATCGCGGCTTCTGGCCGCACGTCGGGCAGCTGACTTGCGGCGACCGTCAACCAGCTCCCATCGTAACCCTGCAACCAGCGTACGTGGCCCCGTGCGGACAACGTAAAGTGCATTGTCATTATCCGTCATGTTCACCTCAGCAGCGTTGGTGTGATAAGGATCACCAGCATGGTGTCGTCTTTCTGACCGTTAGCACCCCCACCCAGACCAAAGAACGATGCGGAGCCGACACCTTGCTTACCACTGGTGTTATTGACTTGCTGGAAGCCACTCAGTACCAGCGTCTGGCCAGAGCTGAGGATCACACGCTGATTAAAGGTCTTGAGCCGGGTTTTCATCAGCTCAATACTGCTTTCACCACTGGTAAAGGTGCGCGATGTCGGGTCGTCGCTCATGTTGATAGAGAATTGCAGCTCGATTTTGGGTGAGTTGGGCATGATGTACGGCAACATGGTCATGTTAAAGCCGGTGGTGATCGTCGATTTAGTTATGGACGTTGAGGTACCGACATTGGCCGTTGAATCCGTATTGACCTGACTGGCGTAGTCCTGTTGGGTGCCCACCTGAACAGGAACCGCCGACATGTTGGTGGTTGTACTGGCCTGTTGCGTGACCAGCGACACGTTGGCCTGCTCTGCCAGTGCGTTCACAAAGGCTTTCGAGTTCGCAAACTTACCGTCCAGGATCGATAACCCTCCCGTCATGGCACTTGTCGATGCATCGGTAAATGCACTGGTCAGCGAGCCACCGACGCTGCCGGAGGTGAATACGGCATTCCAGTCAATACCCAACTGATCCTGACGTCGTTTTTCGACTGAGAACACTTTGACGTTCAGTACAACCTGCCGGTTCAGCTCCATGTTTCTGTCGTCAATGTAGTGGCCCACAGCATCGAGCACGCGCGGTGTATCGGTGACGGTCAACATGCCTGCAGCTAGGAACAGACGGCCAACACCCGGTGTCAGCATGGCTTTGATGGTATTTTGCAGGTCGTTATAGAGTCCTGAGGTCATTTCCATCGTAGTCGTCTGAGATGTATTAACGTCCCCTGACATTCCTCCACCGCTGCTGCCGCCTGATGTGCCTGATGACGTGGTGGTTCCGCTGACAACCTTCGAGCTGAAGGCGGTTTTGGAGTCCATGAACATCACGGGGAAGGTTTTGGTATTGACATAGAAAATAGAGATGCGGCCCTGCTCGTAACGCCAGGACAGCCCGAGCCGCGTGGTGACGTTATCGAGTAATCCGGACAAAGAACCCTGCCAGTAAACGCCGCGTAGCGTATTGCCCATGCTTCCGGCATCGCGTGTTACCGGGGCACCGCCTCCGATGGCGTTGAGCGGTACCATGCCGCTGGCATCAGGTGCCGGGACGCTCCCCTGAATCTTTTCTGTTTTACCCTGCCCTGTCGTCATTGCCGCCTGTGCATCCGGTGTAACAACGACCGGCAGCTTGCATGTGCGGGTAATGAAGGCGCTGATTTCTGCGAGAGAAACATCACCCGGGCGCGTCAGTGTCAGTGCGCAACCGGGAAGTTGTGCCTGCGTCTGGGAAGGGCTGTTTAGGGGAACGGGATTAATCCACTGCGAAGTGAGGTCCTGCACCGGTGAACCCGATGAAAGCTGGCCGAGATGGCCTTTTGCAGTGCCATAGTCGCTATCAGACTGTGCCATTGTCTGGTTAATTCTGTTCATGCTGGAACAGCCGGACAGCAAAAGGCTGAGCGCGATGGCAGATGCCAGCGCCGTTTGAGTTTTATGCATAGGAGATCCGGAAGGTCAGTTGAGATAAACGAGGTATGTGTCGGGAATAGTGTCAGGTACGGTGACCTGCATATCGTTACCCTGGTTATCAATTAGGCGGCGATTTTTCACATGGCCCAACAACGCAGAGTTGCGTGTCACTGTGGCCAGGGCGCCCATCAAACCGAGGCGGTCTGGCTGGTATACAAACACCCTGTTGCTCTGAATGATGTGCGTCAGTGACGGCACTGATGTGAATCCCAGCACGCTGTCGCTGAGCACGCCGCTGGTTTGCGGATGGTCATAGAGATAGTCATTGATCGTATTGATGTATTGCACGGTCTGCCTGGCCCGCTGCAGGTTTTCACTGACCGCATTTTCCGAAGCCTGGTTTGCATCGCGGTGCGTCATATCGGACGTAAACAGGAATAACGCCAGGAACATGGATAAAAGCCAGTAGCCCAGACCCATCAGCGCACCTCCTTAGCATCCACTTTGAGCAGGCATTGTGAGGTACTGATACCGGCATAAAGAGGAACAGCTGCGGTGGTGTAGAGGCGGAAAACGCCATTGAGGGCATCTTTAAACGAGCCGGAGAATGACAACGGTGCATCTATACGATAATTGACGTCAGTCAGCCAGGCCACGCTCCAGTTACCGCTTTGCCCGCCAGTACATTTTTCTTCTGCAGCCCATGAATAAAGGGTGTCCTTCAGCGTTGAACCCTGAATGGCACGCCAGATTTTCGGCGATGGCACTGCTTTCACTGTCGGTGCTGCGACCTTAACAGGCTGGGCGGGAACCGCTTTATCACGGGAACCACTGAATGGATTGCGCGGGCCTGTCGGTGTTGTTGCTGTTGGAGACGTAGCTTTGTTAGCCGCTGGGATGTTGACTTGATCGCTGGCGGCGCACTGACCGGTTGAGTTGTGAATGCCGGCGTACTCCAGGCAACGGAAACCTGTTTTTTGGGCCAGTCAATCAGCGCAACCCATCCATGTTGGCGTAGCAACCCGTCGAGAACGTACGGCCACTGATCGTTAGCTTCCAGGGTGAGCCGTTGCCTGAATTTCGCTTTAAGGTCAGCAGAGATAATCGCGGTCCAGCCTGCCGGGATAACTTTATACAGCGTTGCCTCCAGATCCAGATTGCGAGACCTGACGCTCACCAGCGTAAATGCTTCTGGTGTGCCGAGAGATTTAATACTGGTCAATCCCCGTAGCGTGCCAGGCAAGCTTTTTGCTTCCGATGCCGATGGTGTGTTTATAGCGGGTTTTGCAGGTGGTGAGCTTGCGGAAAGTGCCGTTCCGCTGGCTTGCTTCAGGCTTTTCTGAGCCAGTTCGATAAGCCGCAGGTTTGTGCTTATCTGGGTATCCACGAATTGCTGAGCATTACTGTCGGCTGGTCGATTATGCGACAAGCTGCAACCGCCCAATAAAACGGGGATCAGCATGGTTGTGTGAATAATTTTCATAGGTTTCATCAGGTAATGGAATAGCCGTACCGCATGACGCGCGTGGTAACGGTATTGCCAGGGTGACGAGAGGGTTTTTAGCGGAGATAGTCTTGCTGAAATTCTGCGATTTGCTCCTCCGCTTCATCGATTAAATTACGCAAAGAAGACAACGTACTGAGTGGCATTTTATCCGGGGCTCTGGCTCTTAGCCGGCAGGCCCGTTTGAACTGAATAACCCGTGCTGCCCGGCGGATATGCAATTCTCGCAGATCCTTTTCGGTGACGGTGATACACATAGTGGTTTTCCTTACTCTTTCGATTGGCGATTCTTTTCTGACCAAATAAGAGGTGCGCATTATCAGTGATAACTCTCCTTCTTCGAGGGGGCTGAGTTTCGCGGAGGTTGCCAAATCCTATCCATGCTGGGACTCCATTCACCGGTAGGTAAAGAAGGGGTACCGATGTGCAGAGTGCGGATGAGACGCCGGTTATCCAGCTCCAGTTCATTAGCCACAACCACCTGAAATCCTTCCGTATGGAATATCAGTTCCGCGTCGTCATTGTTCTCTGCTGTCCGATTTAGCAAAAGTTGGAATGTGACAGGCAGTACCATATACCCGGTAGGTTGGAATGCATTTTCCATGCGCGTCAGTTGGAGCGCATGTTTACGACGGTCCTGCCTGCGTTGCATTAGTTCCGTCGTTATGTTCTCTGGGAATTGACAAATGACTAGACGCCAGCCTTTCTGCATCAGGATATTAAGTGTGGAACGGAAGCGGAAGAGGTCGCATTGTTCTACAGCGGTGGCGTGACTCAGTAGAACGCTAAGGGTTGAGTCAACTGGAACTGCTTTATCACTGGTTTCCAGCAATTGACGCAGCGTGGTGAATTCGGCGTTCATGCCACGAAAACTGGGATTACCGCGCGCCGTGTCCAACCAGTTCGCGATAAAACGTCGGCGAGTTATTTCCGAGGTGAAGGGTTTTTCCTGATCGGCGGTACGAAGGGCAATCAGAATGCACCAAAGCAGATGGTGAACGGTATTATCTGCGGAGGACAAAGGCTATCTCCTTTAATTGAGTTGGTGTACCGAATGCCGGCAATGGTGTCTGTATCTCCTTCCGCCAGAAGGAGTACGCCATAAATGACCAGCCGGTAAAGGAACAGGGGGGATGTCCGTGGCAGGACCGGCTCAGACACCATTGCCGGCATCCGGTATTGCAATAACGCATCTGGGTGAAAAAAGAACCCGACACAAGGTCGGGTTAACTGGTAAATGCCGGGAGAGTAATTAGAACCCCAGCAAACTGGGCTCGAAGACAAGCTTCATTAGCAGCGTCATTCTCGACACCGGTTGGGAATCTTGCTCTATGCGGAGAAGGTACTGGTACTGTGTTGTTGTGAGCCATACCCGGGACGCGGATTCCAGCTCATCCTGCGCCTCTGGACTAAGAGCCGGGTCGGGATGACGCTTCATCAAACCTTCCACGATCAATGGGCGAAGTGGTGCAATTTGAGAACCATTCATAACAAAACCACAAAAGGCTGTGTGACGACGGATATTATCAACGGTCTGAGTGGCCAGATTTGCTTTCAGAAAAAAATAGCCGGGGAATAAAGGTGAAATGCGCTTGCGTATACAGTTGATTTTATCCGTGCGCCGAATGGTTTTGATTGTCAGTGGCGTCCAGGGGGTGATGTGCTGCTCGCTAAGCCAGCCAAAAAGTTTCTCGCGGTTTTTGCCACCGGTAATGTACTGCGCTAGATACCAGGATTGTCCGTTAAGTTCTTCAATATCCATCATGCTCTCGCCCGAACCGATCCCCCTTAGGGGCCATTCTCTGTATCCGGCGGGGGCCGAATACACTGGGCGATAACGCTGAAACAGTGGCTGTCTCACACAGCTCTCTGCAGTTCAGACAGCGGCATCGCTCAGTCTATTCTTGATAATTGTTCACTCTGTCCTCTTGGCGGTAGGACGGGGAACGTCATGCATATTATTTAAGCGGGGACATCAAGTCAAGCATGTTTGATTTGATGGATGGATATTCATTCCAGATGCCCAAGTGGTTTGTATCATGTCCTCTACATAACGAGGTGAGACAGCATGGTCCCTAAGCGACTAAAAGCAGCAAGAAAAGCCGCAGGGCTATCACAAAAAAAGCTGGCTGAACTAATTGATGTAGATGGCAGCAATCCTCGCTCTCGACTATCCAATTATGAAGTTGGTCGGTTCACCCCTTCTTTTGACGTTATCGTCCGCATCGCAAAAGCATTGGATTATCCGGAAAGCTACTTCTACACAATTGATGATGATGTGGCAGAAGCTATCCTGAAATACCATAGGGATAAGAATAGCGATGCCCTCAACCCGTTTTATGACGCTCACGATGATGCACGTAAGTACAAAACATCGCTGGATGAAGCAAAAAAAATGGTTGAGCGTCTTCTTGAATTCATCAGTAAATCAGCAGGATAACGAACATTTTATATATGCGTCTGAGTTTATTTATCTCTGCTCTTGGCGGGGAGAAGAGACGTGTACCGATTCAACGCGTTGAATCATACGAGAACAGGAATGGGCAATATAGTGCCGTCTCGGCACTATTAATTTTTAAAAAGGGATGGCATTATGAAAGGTTTTTATGAAGAAATTGGTAACGCGGTTTATGACCCTGTTGCCGGCATCCGAATTGCGCCTTTGCAAAAGGGAACTGCGCTGAACAGCTTTGGTACCCGCATGGATGAGGGAACAAAGGTTAGTTGTCATGTGCATACGAAGGGTGACGAGTGGTATTCCATGCTGGATGGAGAAGGCGTTATCTACCTTGCCGATCTGGTCGATGGCGGGTTGAAGAACAAACGGCACTATCCGGTTAAAAAAGGAGATACATTCTGCATCTCCGGTAATACTGCGCATCAGCTGTATGCGAAGACACAGCTCGATTTTATTTTCTTATGCCCAGATTCACACCTGAGCACAGACAGAATTGTTTTGGATGACCTCTGCTAAGGTAATATACGGTGATGATGTGTCAGAAGTTGTTCTGGCACATATCGATGCCAACCATTCTCTCTTATAAAATCGATAAGCATCCGTGTATTTGTTACTCCCGCTTTATCATATATCATAGCGATTAGGTTTTTTATATATCCTTCAGAGCGATTTAACTTTAAAGCAATTTCCTTTCTGCATAAATGAGAGCGTAAATAAAATATAATCATCCATTCTGTTTCTGAGAAGATATTACTTGGGAGTGTAAGTAATAATGATTCAGCCTTATCCCCTTTTGTATAAAAGCGCAGGGATAAATGTTCCGCTTTGCGTCCATGGAAAAAAGTCCCAACGGTTTTTCCAGACGAATCAGGGAAAGGCGTTTTATCAAAAAAATAGGCTCTTAACTTTTGGTCTCTTCCAAAAGGGTGGATTTCTAGTGAGCTTCGCCGTTTCCCTGTGTTCTCAACAAGACGATCATGTGCCTGAAACATAGAGGCATACTCAGATGTCGTGGCAGGAAGTTCGCTATCCAGTCGACCTGCGACATTGTATCCCTTGGGCAAGTTGAGTAAATCATGATATGCCTTATTAGCATATACAAATATTGATGACTTATCTTTTATTCCGCAAGGTTCATCCAGATTATCCATATATCTTTGGAAGACGAGGGGTATTTCTACTTGCGTGGTGTTTTGATTGACAAATTCGTTATTTATTTTCCGTGACATATTTTTTCCTTAATTAGTCAGAAGGAAAATAGAATATATAGATTTTCGAATGTGTTTTATTAGTCTTTGTGCCTTAGACTCTCAAATTTATAGCTGTGACTGACAATAAGCCCGATAGTTGCAGGCTAAGGTAAATCAATACGGGGTGGTTATCGTCGTATAGGGGGATTATATGAAGACGGGTAATTAAAAATAGGTGCAAAATGAACCGGTACAAATTGCACCTATTTCCATTTAGGCTAAAGTGGTATAGTTATATGTTGTCTTTAAACAAGATATCGTAGCCGATCGACGCAAATCTGGGCGGTACGTATAAGTGCCATCCTTTGTTGACGCCAAGTTCCAGCAGTGCATCTTTCGATGGTGCGCCTGTTCTCAGAAATAATCGCGAGATAATATTTCTCACTGAAATTTCAGAAATACCCAAAAATTCAGAGATTTGGTTACTTAGTGAGCCGCGAAAAAGTAGAAACAGAACATCCCATTCCCGTTTTGTGAAGATATCCGTTGGGGGAGTGAAAGTTGCCTCACCATAGAATGGCTTCTCTAAAAAGTACCCCATAGAAAGCCGCTCGAATGGCTTCAGATGGAACACCGTACCAACGATTCGACCGGTCTCTTCAAAAAATGGATATTTTTCAAACACAAAAGAACGATAATTATCACCAATTAACAGCGTCCCTACAGCTTCGAGGCGCTGACCTGTCTGCATAACTTTTTGGTCGTGAGCGATCAACCTGCCAGCTAAAGAGGCAAGCGCTGGGACGGCTTCATAGCTGAATTTCGTAATGTCTTTGACTATATCCTCATGAATTTCAAGAAAATTAAAGTATGCCTGGTTGGCGTAAATATAGCGACTTTGGGCATCTTTAACTCCCCATGGTTCCTCACTTTGCTTGAAAAAATGCATAGCCTGTTTGGATATTTTTATTGGAGTCGGTTTGTCTGGTGTGCAAAGAGTAGTCATCGTTTCCCCACTCTTAAGTGAACATGGTGTTGGCATTATTAATTTTAGCTCCCTAAATGTTGATGTGGATCAATATTTAGGGAGCCAACTAGCCTTAAGTGCTGCGTACACAGCGTTTTGAGAGTGCGCGTGCGTGATCTTTCAGATCCATGAGTATGCGCTATGATTTATAAGGATATTTTATTTAGTTAAGGTGATGGAGATCGTTCGGCTGGGATCCATTTGTTGCAAGCGGATAAAAAACGGGTAATATTTGCAAAGATTTCTGCTGAAGTCATCGACTTGTAAGAGGCGGGGCCGAGTGCAGAGGAATAAAAGGCTATGTGGCTTTAGGCGGCATAGTGTAGTTGGATGGGCATATCCTGAAATGCTCAAAGGGAAAAGGTACCGGAACAGCGGGCCTTGAATGCAAAAACCCCCCGATATCTGTCATCAACTTGGCGGAAGGCGTCAGATATCAGGGGGTCACAAAGCAGGCGCTGGCCTGTGAGAGATTATAACTCATGCAATTCAGAAAACAATACCCGAAGACCGCCATAAGTGTCGGCGGGTGTGACTAGCAAAAGTCCAAACAACCTATCTACCGATCCTACCTGGGAAAACATCAATTTCGATGCGCTTGAGCGTGCCGCGACAGATGACACCTATTGGCAATGGATTGACGAACCCCAGACGCAGTCCCCACCAAAACCTACCAAACGCCGAAGAGGTGAGCATTCTACTGCGTGTAAATGCCCTAACCCTTTATATATCCGGCCGGAGCAATACAAACCGTTGTCCGGTGAGTTTGGCCACGGCTATCGTCGGTTAGTTAAACGTGACAAGCAAAGTGGCCGTGTATCGCTGCGCATACGTATCTCCCGTCACCCCTACTTTGTTCAGATGCGTCGGGTTGTGGGACGTTCCCGTGATTTTCGTCCTGATCGGCAAAACCTGCTTGATGCGATTTTTCCCCTGCTTATCAGCGTCGCTGACAGATCAACAAACATCGTTACGATGAATGTCAGCCGGCTGGCCAACGAACTCAGTCCAAAAGACGAAGACGGGAACGTCATCCCGGAAACGGCCGTAACCGTTCGCCGGGTATGCACTCTGATACAGGAGCTCATACGCTTCGGTCTACTGGAACTACCTGAGGGTGTCCAGTGGGACAGTTTTAATCGCTACTGGTATCCGAAGCATGTCGTGTTGTCGGAGCAGTTCTGGAAGCTGGTTGGCGTCAATATCGATAAACTGTATGCGCAGCAGCAGGAACGGCTGATGGCCGAAGCTGATGGCCTTCTTGCTCCCGGAGAGGAAATTAGCGTCAGTGCTGCCCGTAAGCGTTGGTATGAACGTATGCGACACGCAACACTTGTGCGTCGGCGAGAGAATGCCCTGAAGCAGAAGCGTGCGAAAAAACTGGGCAAGCTGGAGTTTGACGACAGGCTCTATGCTATGGCCGATCATTTAACGAAAACGCTTCCAGCCGACGAGCTTTATCAAATGACGCCGGATGAATTCGAGCGGCTTGCGCACATGCGACTGTATCAACTGGACCTCGGGCTGGAACATGCCCCGCCGGACAGCGTTCACTGACCCCTTAATCTACTGAAAAATTCCCTCTAACCGCCGCTGGCGGTTTTCGTGCTGCTCACAGTACGGGTTTCGCTCAAAAAACGCACATTTAAAACACTCACTGACAACCCCAATCATGTTCCCGAAGGCGAACCGGCCTATTTTCTTTTCTAATCCACAATTACCCGCAATCGAGATATGAACCTTATCCGGAAACCAACCATTCCTTACCTGCAATATATTCATAACCCAGAGTTCTTTTTCTTTTAATTAGTAAACTAATTAAAAAGATCTTACTCCGTCCGGCATTTTCTGTGGATTAAGGGCATAAGTGACCGCCCTTGCAGAGAGCAAGCTCGCGCCGGTTCGGAAAGTCGCTACGCGCCTAATAAGTAGCTCCCACCTACGGTGGGCAAACTACAGCTCTCAGCCAGCATAAAGAACGGTAATACCCTTACCCACTAAAAAGCCGCCCCGCCCCGGCCAAAGGCCGGGAACAGAGTGGCTTTATAATGGATGTTGTAACTAGGAAATTCGTATTGCTGGAAGTACGTTTGCTGTAAGAACTGAATACACGCTCGTAGCTTCGCTAACGCTCGCACGCGGAGATACGCCCCTGCTACGGCCAATGGCCTTGCCGGGACCACTCCGACCGCGCACAGAAGCTTCTACATTGTTGTAAGCGGGTATGGCTTATCAGGGTGAGGGGATGGTTAGGCAGAACCTATCAAACCGAAACCGGCTTCGCCGGGCTACCGGCGACCGTTAACAACTGCGTTGTATGAAGCTACTTTTGTCGCCTTCATGCGTAAACGCATAACTAAAAAACCATTTAAAACATTCAGTTAGTGTAAGGATCGCGGTATAATTAACCATATCTGTCATTGTATGTACGGCGTAAAAAATGGATAACGCCAGGGAGACGTATATATCTGTGAGCACTGAATCATTGACGAAAAAATCCGGTCATCTGGCATGGTGTGCCATGGTCGCACTTCAGCTGGCAAAACGTGACGGCCAGGTCAGTTCTGAATCACAGGAAAATCTATTCCTGACTCGCTGGCTGGCCACGGCGCTTAAACAGCACCGATTTCCCCGCGATGTGGCCCCGGATATCGAATGGTTGTTAAAGCAGGGACGGACTCTCGGGGCCAGAGCAAAGATGCTTCAGAAGCTCGATTATCTCTGGCGTTCCTGCACGGGCGAACTACTGGAGCAGAATGATTTATTCCGGCTGACGTACGCGCTCGAAACGGCAAAAGAGATGCACTGGATATACCGGCTCCTCACTGACAGGGAGTGGACCGGCCGAAATGCAGTGCCAATGAATGCCAGTGTTAACGCGATATACCTGTCCCGTTCTTCTCTCGATACGGCTTTTGATGATGATGGAAAACAGATTACGCCGCTTTTGGCCAGAGCTACCGGTAGTGTGGCTAATCTGAATAAACTGCTGGAACGGTACGGTTGGCAGACCGAAGCATGTTCGAAAAATGCTGAACCTTTCCTTTTTCAGCTCATGGCCTCTGCGCTATTGGAAGGCGGTCAATAATACTTATTGTGTAACACAAATGAATTACATATGTAGTTATATGGTGTTTTATTTTACTGTCGGTAAATAAGCATATCACTTGCCTTTCATCTTTCTGTTTCCGGTGTGCATCCAGCAAATCTGATCAACCTGGGGACGATGTATCCGGCAGTGGAACACAACACAACGGTAATCCCCCTAAGCGCAACCTTGCAATAAGACTATATTTAGACTAAATTTAATTCTTTTCGTAAGGGGATAATATATCATGAGAGTCGAAACTATCAGTTATGTGAAAAAAAACGCAGCTACGCTTGATCTGGCAGAGCCAATCCTGGTTACTCAGAATGGCGTTCCAGCATATGTGATTGAATCATACGATGTTCAGCAGGAGCGTGAAAACGCAATTGCGTTACTTAAGCTGCTCACCCTCTCTGAGAAGGATAAAACTGACGGCAAGGTCTACTCCAGGGACCAGCTGCTGGAAGGATTCTAATATGAGCGTTGTATTTCAATACACTCATACCGTAAAAATTTGTATCGACGATATAGCCAGCTATTTACGTCGTACAGAAGCGAAACCCAAAGAAGTGATCACCGCCATTGTTGAGCAATTCGAAAAACGAGTGAGTGATTTTCCTCTTGGGTGTCAGGTCTGCCCGGAATTGCTGAAAATTGGATGTGCTAAATACCGTGAATGCAATACGGCAGATGGCTATCGTGTCCTGTATTCGGTCGAAGATAAAACTATTACCGCTCATGCAGTTTTGTCGCATAAGCAGGATATCCAGCAGCTGCTATTTAAGCGTCTGATAAGCTTTTAAGTGAAAGTGGGATACAAGTGTATTACATATGTAATTCTTTTGTGTTCTATTTCACTGTCAGCAAGTGCGCATATTCCCGGTGATCCATCGAGAATGTCACGCCCATCTGCGGTGCCACGTCCAGTGCAAACACCTTCAGATATACTTCGGTACTCTCGTATCTTTCGTGACCCATATACGCCTGTACGACCTTCGGCGGGACATGGTTAAAGAACAGGTGCATCGCAAAACTATGCCGGAAGGTTTTAGGATTCAGTGCCGGCAGCGCGAACTGAATTCCTTCATCTCCTGCCCTTTTCACGGCCTGTTGTAACCACAGCCAGGCCGTTTTTCTGCTGACATCGAATAGTGGCCGACGGCGTCCGGGCCTGAATGTCGCCAGGTACCGCTTCAGCTGTTCAACATAACTGGCGTCCAGAAGCGGCACTATTCTGGCAATCCTCTCGTCAGCTGACGGTCTTCCTCTGCCCCTTTGCCTTTGTTTGAGCGTACGCAAACGTACACACGGTCGGGGACCATCCAGCTGTACATCTTCCGGAGTTAACGTCAGGGCTTCAGTGGTACGGGCACCGGTGTTCCACAGCGTGGCGAACAGCATGCGCTGGCGTTCATCCGGAAGATAGTGCAGCAGTACGGCCACTTCAGGAGCCAGCAAATATTTCGGAAGGTGTTCCTGCATCAACGCCATCCGGCGCAGGGCTATGGCGGTTTCATAATGCGTCACAGGAACAGGGCGATCACCCGTTATCATCAACATCATTATTCCTGAAATGTATTACAGTATGAATACATATGTAATTCAATAGAATTACGTTTAAGCCCGCCAGGCCCTTTAAACCGCACCACGGCTCTTAGCCTCAGCCATAAATTTATCGTAATGACTTTCGCGCACGACGACAGGAATGGTTCTTCGGTTGTACAGCTGCATCAGCAACAGCGTGCGATGCCGTCCGTCCGATACGCCAAATTGCCTCACTGCGGCCTGCGGATATTCAACGGTTCCTTTAGCAATGTAGGTTTTAATTTTGTGCCACCGGCGCGGATCGATACAAAATGCACCGTCTCCCAAAACGTTGAGAAAGGCCAGTCCGTCAACTTCAACAATCTTCCATAGTTGGGAACGTGGGAACTTAGGCATATAAAACTGCAGGTCCTTAAATAAAGGAAACGTGAGTCCCGAGTTGTCCTGGGGGATCGCATCAAAAGACGGAAAAGGATACTTGGTCATAAAGGTATCTAGCCTGTCCCGTTCGATTTTTGAGAACCACTCAACGTCCGGTAAAAACTCCTTTTCTCTTTCCCGCATGGCTTTAATGCGATCGCCAAATATGTCTTCAAGATTTACCATACCGTTCCGCTCCATTGGATGTAATACATAAGTATTTCATGTGTGCGCTGTGCAAATTCTGGTGGGTAATCCCCCTGCCCGTTCAAAAACATTCGCGTAGCGCAATCTTGCCAGTTTTGTCTATTTTGACAGCCTCAGAGGCCGGACGCCACGGGAATAAATCGCCGCAAGTCAGGTGGTGAGGTAACAAAATTCGAAATATGCGGGTTTTGTCATGTCACATTTTTGCTGAGAAGAGGGGATTGGGACACCAGGCGCTGTGGGCAGGTCTGCTCAGGCCTTGCGTGGCAGGGGCTGACGGCGAGCTGAGCCGGGACGTGGTCAGTGAGACACTCTACCTGTTTTGTCTAATTCAGCTGACAACAGTGAAATTCCGGTTAAATGTAATCTAAAGGACTCACACGTGTAATGCTTATGTATTACATTTTTAATCTCTGGCTAAAACGTACCGCAACGCTGGTCTCAGCGCTCAGTTGCGGTATTCTGGATTGTGAATGGACGTTATTCAGACGGAGGTGAGTTATGGCCAGCTGATTAGATAAAGCCAGAGATAACATGTTGCGATATTCTTCAGGGCAGTCGTGGCCGGCGGTCATGAAGGAGTGGTCGGTCACCGGATCACCTTTCACTCCGGTGATTTTAAAATCAATACCCGCAAGGTTAACGTTGTCGATCAAATTTGGCTTCTTTAACCCTGGCAGTATTACAATATGAGGGACGCTATCCCTAAAAGTCGCCATAAGCAGTTTGACGCATGGTTTATAGAGAAGAAGAACAAGTAGGTAGCTGATATAAAAAGACAGATCATCGCCTTGTGTAATTTTTATGTAATTCATGTGTATTACATATATCAAGAGTTGGCCAGTTTTTGTTGACCACTACAACACGCCGCGACCGGTGATAATGGCCACGCTGCGCCACCTGCGGCCGGGTGACAAGATGGCCCTGCCGGCGCTGCCGAAGGAGACGGACATCTCCTATAAGGAGGCCTTTATTCTGGAGGAGGCGCTGAGCGGTGTGCCGGTAGGCCTCCTGGCCCGGTACTACCGGCGCAACCCCAAGACCCTCTACGGGTGGCGACAGGAGATTGCCCGCAAGCTGGCGGTGCGGCAGCTTAACCACCTGCTCATGCTCCCCGCCGGCCGCCCCGGTGCTATTCTAAATGAAGGCAAGGAGGAGCGTGTTGAACAAAACTGACCGGGCCCGAAGGGGGGATGCTACGGCTGACGGTTCGAGGGGATTATTTACCCTGACTATCGGCGGTATGATTATATATGAGCATAAAAACCATGCAATAAATGCAGTTAATGATGTACAGTATACGAATTAATATTAACAGGTATATTTATGTCAACTATTTAGATACAGTCCATATTTCAACACCTTTACTCTCTTTAGCCTTCTTCGGCTCGGTAATTTTCGTATTGTTTTTTTTATAATTTCAGATATATTTTTCTGGTGGAACTATCCTAGATGATCTTAGTTATCTAGGGTAGCACCTAATTTAAATCCAAATGTTCTCGCAGAGTACTTCCCGTATAATTTTCTTTAAAGATACCTCGATGTTTCAGAATAGGGACAACTAATTCCATGAATTTAGTTAAAGAGCCAGGTTTGAATTCGCTAATGATGAATCCATCAGCAGCTTTGTTTTCAAACCAATATTGCATTTTATTGGCTACCGTTTCTGGTGTTCCAAAAAAATCAATGAAAGATGCTGCGCTTGAATTTGCAACCTGCCTTATGGTCAACTTATTTGAAAATATAGAATCTAATAATTTTGATCGTATAGGGTCACACGTTTCAATTTTTTCACGAAAACATTCTGGAAAAGGATCGTCAAAAGAATGAATGGAAAAGTCATAATTGAAATACTCGGAAAGATAAACAATAGAATCGGAGATGTCATCTAGTTGGTACATTTCATGCTTAAATTTTGAGACTTCATCATTTTCATCAACAATCAAAACACTTGCAGCAAGTAATACTAATAAATCATGTTCATTTCGCTCTACACTAGAAAGTAAAGATTTTGTTTTTTTATAGAATTTGACTGCATTATCAAATGAATCACTCCAAGAAAATATAACATCAGCATGTTTTACAGCTAAATTTATACTTTCATTAGAAAATCCAGCATGGAATATTACAGGTGTATTTTGAATAGAACGATATATGTTTAGAGGCCCTGCTACCTGGAAATTATCTCCACGATGGTCAATAGGGTTCAACTTCATTCTATCAATATATTCACATGTTTCTTTGTTATATAAGGCAGAGTCTTTATCCCAAGATAGCCATAGTTTATTAATAACATCAATATATTCATTGGCAATATCATATCTTTCATCTCTAGTTGGCTTGTCATTCATTGAAAAGTTTTTATATGCGTCATTACATACAGTGGTTACAATGTTACAGCCAGCCCTGCCACTACTTAAATGGTCCAAGCTCAAAACCTGTCGAGCAACATTATAGGGCTCAGTATAACTAGAGGAAATGGTACCAACCAATCCTATTGAATTAGTAACACTTGATAGTGCTGAAAGCAACGTTAATGGTTCAAATCGATTTAATAGGAAAGGAGGGCAAGACGAGTTTGTATACGGTATATCTGCAACGAAAACAAAATCTAAATTAGCCTTTTCAGCATTTTTTGCTAATTTTACATTATATTTTAGATTTACCCCAACATCAGGCACCGCATCAGGATGGCGCCAAAACTGTTTAGTTTTGTATGCCCCTAACAAAAAAACACCCATATGAATATTTCTTTTGAAATCATTAATCATAATTAGAACTCCCTCTATATTTCATTGAGGCATCAATATATTGAAACCCTAATTCGGGTCATGACATTCTTTACTATTACGTACTTCATAATGAAGATAACGTAAGCTATTTCTATAATTCAATGACAATTTAAGATGAATGTTAGTAATCAAACCAAGTTGGTTACAATAAGGGAAGTCAGTAATAATTTTACTTGAAACTAATTTCAATCTTTCATTTTCAAATTGGTTATCATTTTTTATACCAAATGAAAACCCTCTGCTTTTGCTAAACGCCTCACTAAACACATCAAAAATGATACTGGCCCCAGGATAGTTTTTAGATAAAGTGTACATCACTTCTTTTATTTGGGGTTCACTCAAATAAATAAAAAGGCCTTCTATGATAAATATCACACTTTCATTTTCACTTACATCCATTTCATTTACCCAGTTAAAATTTAGAATATCACCTGATATATTAAATTCATTGGTTTTATTTTTATGAAATCTCTCTCTAAATTTAATAACATCATTTAAATCAAGATAAAAAAACAGACTCTTATTGGCCAGATGTTCTTTTATTCTATTTGCTCTGAAGTCCAATCCGCACCCTAAATGTACAACTATTGGACTAGAATTAGATTCGATATAATCAGAAACTAAATCGTCAAAATATTTTGCCCTTAACGATATTCCAATTCTATTTTTCCTCTTTAATTTTAACTTTTTTAATTCAGAATCATTAATCCCATAAGTATGTGTTATTTTATCGAGAACATTACAGGCCATTTCATCAATAATAATTGGGTTTTTCTCTCTAGTTTCCTCAGCCTTTGCTTTCAGTGTCATGAACGCAGTGTTCGATATAGTATTATCAAAAAAGATTTTCATCACAAGCCCCCCTTAAAAAACATAAAAAAGTTTTTTTCCTGATTTATTATTCGGCACTAGAGAAAACACTTCAAATACACTTCAAAAAATGATAAATTTTGTAATCAAGACTGATTTCCTGATTGCTCATGAAAATCAATACGTCATAACTCATATCATTTAGCGTGGTCTTTCAAATTTAAAATACTCTTTAATAAATCGTTAGATTTTTAAATTACTTCCGATCTTAATTAAATCTATTTTACATAGCTTTCTAACTCTTCATGTTCTGTAAACGATGGATAAACCAATATAGTTTTTCTATCAGAATGATACCTAACATAATTATATTTGAGTGTCTTTAATTCGTTTTTCCAAATTTTTTCGTCTTTTCAAAATACATTGAATTAAATTAAAAATTTTTTTGTTATAGTTTTTTCACTAACCTTCTCCATGATTCACGTTCATCTTCACCTTCATTTCTTTGTCCATAAATTTGTATTATCTGCTCACCGCTCTCTGAGAAGACCTCTAAACTGTGTACAAAACCAAATTCACCTGGTTTTTTTACAACCCAAGACTCATAAATATTTTCATAGTCAATGTGGATTTTATTTTTCTCATTAAATACATTTAACCACTCCCCTTTAATGAAAATTTTGCCTATCAGGCCTGTAAAAATTTGAACACAACCTGTATTCGCAATGAATATTGTAAGTTCTTCATTGTTAGATTTAGCAAGAGATAGTATCTTTTGAATCGAGTCGTTGTCTACTTTATATGCTAAGTCATCTGAAACACTATTAAATAGCTGCTGACGAGTTAATTTAAAACGACGCATTAAGATATAGAAATCATGCACTTCTTTCATTTCACGCCATGCTTTATCAATTTCGCTGTTAAATTCAATAGCTTTCGAATCATCATTAGTGGTTATTTCTTTTTTTTGAAACAAATATGGATGTTGATCATTGTCTTTATATTTATCAATCATCATTTCAAAATAATCCACATTTGTTCTATCTATCAAAAACACTTTATGAACTGATGTTCCATACTTATCATATACTTGAAACGACTTGATCGTTTTTCCAGCTTTATCTTCATGTACATAGAAAAATGCATTCCAACTCCTATAGAATATTCTTATATCTAAAGCTCTAGGGTTTAATACTAAACCTGCATCTGAACTAATGTTAATTTCTTTATACCCATTAAGATATTGATTAGTATAAGAGCCCTCTTGTACACTTACAGCGAATTGATTTCTTGTAATTGACTTCGTCTCTTTTAGTCGCTCTAAATCTGAAATAAACTCTTTTACATTAGAAACAGATAACTTAGTAGCCTCATTATTTAATTTAGTATTGATAAACTCACCTTCAGAAAGGTTAGCGTCACTAGCCAATTGCATATTATACTTCATCGTTTTTTTCATATTAATATCTCTCAGTTATATTTAAATTACATATTTAATTTATTTTTTATTAACGGTCTGATTCTAGGATCAAATATCGAGCAAATGTTTTTTACATATAATTCACCCATTTTAGTTATAGTCATCACTGAGCCAGTTAAAGTCACAAGTCCATCTTCCTCGAATTTTTTCAATATCATCAATTCTGTTTTAAGAATATAGTTATAACTTAATTTACTATCAATCTTAGAAAAATCTATTTTCTTATAACATAGTATTTCATTAATTATAAATCTAATCATTTTGTCTTCATCACTACAAGTTGTATATTTTTCTATCGGTGATTTATTATCCCTCAATTTTTGATAGTATTTTTTCCTACCTCTGGTGTTAATGTAGAAATCCCCATCAATGAAACTCATTGCAGATACGCCAAAGGATAATGTATCAGAGGTATTTTTTTCCTCATACCCCATGTAATTTCTTATTATCTTATTATTCTTTGCTGCATTCAATAATGGGTCTTCTTCTTTAACAAAATGATCTATCCCAACTAAATGATATCCATTTTCAATTAATTTCTTTTTAGCATTACTGAACATGACTATGGTTTCAATTTCTGAAGGAAAATTAAATCTCTCTAGCTTTTTTTGTGATGCAAACACATTAGGAACATGTGCATACTTAGATAATTGTATTTTAGTTATATCCATATGAATTACTTTATCTATGGTTTCACTAAATGAAGTTATAGTTTGAAGGGGTAGTCCATATATTAAATCTATACTAATTGATTTAAATTTTAATTTCCTTGCTAATTCGATTAATAATTGCACTTTATTAATATCTTGTACTCTATTAATCGCAACTTGCACTTCATGGTTTAAATCCTGGATTCCTAAACTTATTCGAGAAACCCCGCATTTTTCAAAAAATAAAATTTGGTGACACTCTGTGTATCTAGGGTCAACCTCTATGGAGATATCAATATCATCTGATAAGTGGAAAAAATTATTTAATGCATGAAATATTTTTACATACTGTGATTCTCTCAAAAAGTCAGGACTGCCTCCACCAAAATGAATTTTTTTGATTTTAGTATTCTTCAGTTTATTTGAATATAATTCCATTTCTTTAATGAGAAAAACAGTATACTCTACTCCTTTATTTCTATCCTTAGAAATTTCTTTGCTGCAACCACAGTAATAACATAGTTTCTGGCAAAATGGAATATGAATATATATTGAAAGTTCATTTTTATCAGTTAAATTTCTAATTGTTTTTTTTTCTATGCTGTCATCATAATCTTTGAAATTTACAATTGTAGGATATGAGTAATAGCTAGGGTAGTTAATACTATACCTATTAGATAATCTTTCAAAAATATCTGATTCATTCATTGGTTAATCCTTTTTCGGCACCATGTAAGCATAGTGTAATGTACCTTCAACCCAGTTATTATTAATTATAACTTTAACTAAGAAACCAGCAAAATCGTAGATATTTATATATTTACCATTTCCAATGTATTCATTATTGAATGATAAATCTCCTTCTACTTTTTCTCTAGTTAGACCTACAGGTCGTATTATTTTCCAATTTAGCTGACTTGACTTGAGCCACTCTTCTGATAATGTCTTAAATCTAACTTTTAAACCAAATAACTTTTTTGCTTTTAAAGATAAATTTAACCAACTATCGCCACATCCAAATGAACTGATTAACAAAAATTTAGTTCTGAAACTTTCAGCAAAGCCAATAACTCTTTGGTTAATTTGAAACTCTTCTAAGTCATTACCAATTAATGAAATAATTACATCAATTGATGTGAATTTTAGCTCATTAATTTCACTGAAATCATTTATTTTAGTACATATCATCCCGTATTTCTGTGCTTCATATTCAATCACATCGGATAAATAACTTACATTATCTATAATCAGTATGTTCATCCTCAATAACTCATATCCGTGATCTCTAGGTCTGAAACTATATCATATTACGATCATATAAATTGATCTAAGTCGCTTTTGCACTAATTTCTATATAAATCATTATAAGTGGCGTTTAAGGTGTGCGCTTGGAAAACGGAATCTATGGTCACTCCCGTTTTTGCAACACCGATTTTGACGATAAGTTGGCTTGCTTGAATCTATCCGGCGTCTGAATGGGATTTTATTCCCGCGCCTCGATGAGTTCCGC